>Ga0207511_100197_pt1 | contig 12036 bp, 6 predicted proteins | sample NitcycUWRSCHO22C_FD_188265 | JGI IMG/M metagenome (GOLD analysis project Ga0207511, IMG submission 188265) | Soil microbial communities from Arlington Agricultural Research Station in Wisconsin, USA - Nitrogen cycling UWRJ-SCHO22-C (SPAdes) | ecosystem: Environmental > Terrestrial > Soil >... | reverse complement strand
CGATCGGCGTATTGGTCGTTGGGTCGTTTGGCGCAATCGAGAAAATGTGATCGAAACGATCCGAATCGCCATCACCCACGTTGCCGCCGGAATTTGGGGGATTCGGAAGAGCATTTCCGCGGAAGTCCACAAAGTCTCCGCGGCGATCACCGGGACGCTTGTCCGGGAAAGCCAATATCTCGCCGAGGTTCGGGGATGGATTTGTCCCCAGTCCGGTCGGCGTGCCACCTGAGATGACGAAGACCGAACCCTCTTCGTCGACGGTAATGCCTGCGTAAATCGTCGGATCGACCTGCATTTCGAGTTGCAGGGTATTGGCCGCGGTGGCGCCGATGTCAGTTCCCGCTGCGGTTCCGCGAATATCCGGTCCGGTACCGAGCGCAAACACACGGAAGTTATTCACGCCCGGCGTGCGTGTGAGCGCGGCTTGAGCACCGTCGGCAATTCCATCCGCCACGGGGATTACTCCGGTTGCCGGCGACGTTCCGGAACAGCCGTCTCGCAGGTCTGATCCCGGCGCATCCTTACCCGACACGTCTGCGAAGCTGATGATCATTGAAGGCGTGGCGCCGAGCGCGGCCGGATTACTAAAGGGTCCTTCGGTAATTTGTGTGGCGCTGTCGTCGGTAGCTACGAACGAGCGCGCGAGCGCCGCATAGACGATGTTGTTTGGCCCCGCGGCAATCGCGACGATGTTGCCAAACGTAGTCGAATTGCCCGAGAAGTTTGTATTCCGCACGCCACCCTGAGTGACGACTGGGTTTGCCACCGTACCCTGCCACGAATTGAGCGAAGGCGGATCTGGAATGGTGGCTATGAGGCGATTGCGGCGTGGATTGGCGGCGCCGCAATTTGTCACCGTGCGTGACTGCTCGGTGGCTTTGAAGATCGCGCCGCCGGTGTTCTGGGCTCGATCGATCAGGTGATAGTAAAGACTGCCTTCATCATCGACGGCAATTCCGGTATTACTGAACTTGCTGCGCAATATTTGACGAGCACCCACCGAAGACATGCCAACGCCGTCGACGAAACCGAGGGCGAAAATCCTGGTGCGAATCGGCTGATTGGCGGCGTTCGAGGCGCAACCGGCTTCCAGCGTGGAGACATAGACCACCTCGCCTATCTGACCGCACGAGGCGGCACCGAAATCACCGAGGTCCGCAACCGGATTAACAGCGATGCCGGTGATCGTCACCTGAGTGTCCGCGCAATCGCCGGCGGTTGGATTCTGCAAGGTCACGCCTCCGGAACTGCCCGTGTTAACCAGGTCCGGGATATTAACGAACGGCCCACTATCGATCTGGGTGCCGCTTGGTCCGGAACCGGGAAGCGTGTCCACTCCGATGGCCAGGTTGCCAACTGCATCACCGAGGTAAAAGACATTTTGATTGAATCCGTTCGCCACGGTGTGTTCAGAGATGGCGGCCCTGGTTTGGACCTGACCAGATCCGCCCGTGGGAAACTCGGCGACGCGCCCACCGCGATCGGCCGCGAAATCTTCGCGCCCGTCCCAACTGGCCAACAACACATCGGACGACTTGAGCTGGTCGGGACTGTACAGAGTAGTCAGCAACGCCGCGGACATCGCCGAGCGACCGTCCATCACCAGCGGTTGTCCGGGGGCCAGCGCGGGTGCAATACCTTGATCTTCGAAGGCCAGCGGCTTGATGCCGGCGTTTGCCAGCGCGCGTTGCGCGAACTCTTTGATTTGTCGCCGTTGCGCGCGGGTTTCACTCGAGCGCCGCGCGCGGCTGGCGGGAATCACGAAAAGCGTCAACGACAGAATCACGAGGGCAAAAAGGAAAAACAGATGCGTTCTTTTCACGACAAACTCTCCTTCAGTTTTCGGAAAAGCGAGGTGCAAATTCCCAGCGCTTTAAGTTGATTCCGGGCGCTCCAGCTTGGCGGCGCCGCAACGGGAGGGATGCATTAGGTGCGACGGTGCTTCCATTAGCCTTTCGCTCGGGCGAAACGCGCCTGAAAGAACAGCACCGATCGCGTTACGAGTGGCTTTGGGCGCGCGGATTCTACCCCGAGATCTCGTGATGCGAAAGCAATATTTTTCCCGACGCAACTCGTTTAAAGTGACGTCGTTGCGATGACATCTGTTGTCGCGACTAGCTAACCGGCAAGCAAGTGGGGCGAAGTGTGCAGCGGTTCTAAGTGAGATGTTCGGGCATAACGAGTTTCAGCGATCACTGGTCGCCCGTCGCGTAATGCGTGCGGGCCGACAGCTATCGTAAGAAACTCGCCAGGGTGATGACGCCGGGGCGCGGATTAGAAATCTAGTCGTCATGATCGAATCTCAAACTCTCACGGAGTTAGTACTGCGTTGTGATAGCGATCACAATACTGCTGGTTTTCACAACAAAGGCTTTTTGCTACTATGTCGCAGCTCTCTATTACACAATCTTTTGCCCGCACTATTCGCAAGAGAAGTCTGCGCACAGGAGAAAACAATGGCGCCAGAAGTTAGAACTGAACGGGAATTGTCTCTCGATTTTTTGCGGGTAACCGAAGCTGCGGCGATTGCTGCCGCGCGCACGATGGGCCAGGGCGACCGCAAATATTCCGATCAAGTCGCGGTGGAAGCCATGCGCGAGGTCATGGACTCAGTGCCGATGCGCGGACGCGTGGTCATCGGCGAAGGTGAGCGCGACGAAGCGCCGATGCTCTACATCGGTGAAGAAGTCGGCGGCGGCTTTGGCGTCGGCGAAGAGTTGGCGTCGTCTTGTCCGGAAGTCGACATCGCTGTCGATCCGTTGGAAGGCACGAACCTTTGCGCGCTCGGCGCCAATAACGCGATTGCAGTTTTGGCGGCGGCGGAACGCGGCGGCCTGTTGCATGCGCCCGACATCTATATGGACAAGATTGTGGTCGGGCCATCTTCGCGCGGCGTGATCGATATCGACGCGCCGGTGAAAGAGAATTTGAAGAACATCGCGCGCCGCCTGGGTCGAGACATCGAAGACCTGACAGTGATCGTGCTCGATCGCAAACGACACAAAAAGATTATTGACGATGTGCGGGCCGCCGGTGCGCGCATTCGTTTGATTTCGGATGGCGATCTCTCGGCCGGCATTTCGGCGGCCGTGGCTGGGACGAACATTCACGCCTGCATCGGCATCGGCGGCGCGCCCGAAGGCGTGCTCACGGCGGCGGCAATTAAATGCCTGAACGGTGAGATTCAGACGCGGCTGGTTTTCGATCCGGAGCGTCTCGGGGTGGACAAAGATAAGGTGCCGCCGGCAAAGGAAGTGATCGAGCGCTTGAAGTCGATGGGCATCACCGATCCGGACAAAGTTTACGACACCGAGGATCTCGCGCCCGGTAAAAAGATCATCTTCGCGGCCACCGGAGTTACCGATGGATCGTTGATGCGCGGCGTGCGTTTCTTCGGCTCCGGCAAGCGCACGCACTCGATGGTGATGACCAGCGAATCGAAACACATTCGATTCGTCGATAGTATCCACATCGAAGGCGGGCCTGACACGGTCATCAGGTTTTAGCGGGAATAGACTCAACAGGGTTGTAATGAGTACTTGCGTCAGCTCCTCCGATGGCTCCGTCACTCCGATGCGCGGCAAGTCTTTGACTTGCCGATACACGCGCATCTATTTGCCGGTCTATGACCATGGCGGGTCGGAGACCCTCGAGTAAGAAGGTTGGCCGCACGGCAAGTCACAGACTTGCCGAGCATCGGAGTGGCAAAGCCATTGGCAGCTGCACTCGGTATGAAGTCCCTTCTTTTGATCGCGGTGGTTCTCACTGCGGCGTTGGCCACAGCCGCGAATCCCCAGAAAAAACCTTCGCGGCGCGTTCAGCCATTTCGCATTGAAGAAAAAACCATCGCGGAAATTCACGACGCTTTGCGCGCGCAACAGGTGACCTGCCGAGGTTTGGTCGAATCCTATCTGGCGCGTATCAACGCTTTCGATCAGAAAGGCCCGTCCATCAATGCGGTGGTGTTGCTCAATCCCGAAGCGCTGAAGACCGCCGATGAACTCGATGCGCGGATGAAGACGGGCGCCGCCATGCGCCCGTTGGAGTGCATTCCCATCGTCGTCAAGGACAATTACGAGACGAAAGGTTTGCGGACGACGGCCGGTTCGCAATCACTCGCGAACTTCATTCCCACGCGTGACGCGTTCGTGGTGCGGAAGATCAGAGAAGCGGGCGCAATTGTGCTGTTCAAATCCAACATGGCCGAGTTCGCGTTTACGCCGCTCGAAACCGTCGGCTCGATTCAGCCGGGTTACACTTTCAATCCGTACGCGCTCAATCACACGACCGCTGGATCGAGTGGCGGCACCGCCGCTGCGGTCGCGGCAAATTTTGGCGCCGTTGGGCTGGGCACCGACACCGGCAACTCAATCCGTGGTCCATCGTCGCACCAGAGCCTGGTCGGCATTCGCTCAACGATGGGCCTGGTGAGTCGCACTGGCGTGGTGCCGCTTAATTTTTTGGCGGACATCGCCGGACCGATGAGTCGCACAGTCGCAGACGCCGCAGTTGTACTCCAGGTAATTGCCGGCCCCGATCCGACCGATCCCGTCACCCTCACCAGCGAGGGACACATTCCTTCGAGCTACTCTGCGTTTTTGCGGAAGGATGCGCTCAAGGGCGTGCGGCTGGGAGTTTTGCACGCGGCTTATGATCGGCCCACCGCGGATCCCGAAGTGATCGCAGTCTTCAAGCACGCGCTCAAAGAATTGCAGGCAGCGGGCGCTGAGATCGTGGATCCCGCGGCGGTCGCGGACTTGCCGCAACGTCCGCAGAATCCCGCGCCGTGTCGAGGTTTCAAATACGACCTGGAACATTACCTGGCGGAAGCCGGCGCGCCAATCAAGACGCTCGACGAAATCATCAAGAGCGGAATGTTTCATCCGACGATTCGTCAGCGACTCGAACGCGCGCAAACAAATGACTCCGCCGGTGACGACAGTCCGGGATGTAAGGCGAGCCGTGAATATCGCCAGAAGTTTGGTGACGCGGTGCTGCAAACGATGGCGACGCTGAAGCTCGATGCCTTTGTTTATCCGACGTGGAGCAATCCGCCGGCGATCATTGGCGACGTGCGCAACAATCTCGCGGGCGATAACAGCCAGGTCTATGCGCCGACGACCGGCTTTCCGGCGATCACCGTGCCGATGGGATTTACTCGCGGCGGCGCGCTGCCCGCGGGGCTGACGATCTTCGGCCGTGCGTGGGACGAAGGCCGTCTGTTTGCGTTCGCGTACGCCTACGAACAAGCAACGCATCATCGCAAGCCCCCGCCCACGACGCCACCGCTGAAGTGAATCCGGCGGCCCAGGTCCGCAGACCGTCATTGAATAGCGACGGTCGTGAGATCGTGATTACCGCTGATAGACTCATTGAGCGCCGAAGGTGCGGGATTTTCGCGATGCGAGCTTGTTAAGGTTGGAGTGATTCAGGTGTCAGCAGTAACCGCCAGGGACAGACCGGCAACATCCCCCACCCAAACTGTCGATGGTTCATTTGTCCCGACTGCCGTTTGGGCCATCAGCGCGACGATAGCGATTTTGATTCTGGCGGCGATCATCGGCGCGCCGCTAATTCAATCCATTGGTCATCCCGCGTTCGCGTTCAAGATCTACCGGGTGTTCAGTTTTGTCTGCCATCAAATTCCGGAACGCTCGTTTCATCTCTACGGAAATCAGTTCGCTGTTTGCTCGCGCTGTACGGGGATCTATGCGGGCATTGGGCTGGCTACTCTGGCTTATCCCTTGACTCGCTCTCTGAAACGCACTGACACGCCGCGACTCATCTGGCTTTTTCTGGCCGCCGCGCCGCTCGCGATCGACTGGTCGCTGGGATATTTTTCGATCTGGGAGAACAATCAGGTGTCGAGATTCGCGACCGGATTTCTGCTCGGCGCGGCCGCCATCTTCTACATTCTGCCGGGACTGATTGATTTGAGTTCGCGATTGGCGACGCAGCGAAATACTTGAGATGTGTCAGAGGCCCGACCGTAAGGGAGTGCTAGTTTGGCAGGAGGCCCTCCCTAACGATCGGGCTTCTCACACTAAAAGGCGATGCTTCATTGAAGCATCGCCTTTCTGAGTTTGGAGAGCGTCGCTATCCGGCCTACTTGGTTCCGGCCGCGTGCAGCTTAGTCGCAGGTTCAGCGACGGTGCTGGAAGTTCCTACTTTCGCCTCGGCTTTGAAGCCATTATTCCCGACCTTTGCTTCGTCGCGCACATAGGTCAGCCAGTCGCCCGGCGCTTTGTGCTCGCCGGAGGTAATCTCGAAGAACAGCTTCTGAATCTTCTCGGTGATTGCGCCGCGCTTGCCATCGCCGATGGTGATGCGATCGACCGAACGGATCGGTGTAATCTCGGCGGCGGTGCCGCTGAAGAAAATCTCATCCGCTACGTAAAGCGCCGCGCGCTGAATGCTGCGTTCCTTAATTGTCAGTCCCAGTTCATTACAGATTTGAATCACGCTGTCGCGGGTAATTCCCGGCAGTACTGAAGACGAAAGCGGCGGCGTATTAACGATGCCTCCGCTGACAACGAAAATATTTTCGCCCGAACCTTCAGAGACATAACCACGATCGTCAAGCGCGATGCCTTCGGCGAAACCGTTGACCAGCGCTTCCATCTTGATCAGCTGCGAGTTCATATAATTCGCGCCGCTCTTAGCCATCGCCGGCAGCGAATTCGGCGTCAGACGGTTCCAGCTCGAGACGCAAACGTCGACACCCTTTTCGATCGCTTCATCGCCGAGGTACTTGCCCCAATCCCACGCGCCGATGTAGCAAGCCAGTGGATTCGGAAACGGATTCACGCCGAAAGCCGGATGTTCTTCATCGAGACTGCGGAACAGAATCGGCCGGATGTAGCATTGGTCCAGTTCGCTGCGACGCACCAATTCGACGGACGCATCACAGAAGTCATCGATGGTCCAATCATGTTCCATCCGGTAAACCTTCGCGGAATTCAAAAAACGTTGCATGTGCTCGCGCAGACGAAAGATGGCCGGGCCGCGTTTCGTTTTATAGCAACGGATGCCTTCGAAAACGCTGGAGCCGTAGTGGAGAACGTGTGACATCACGTGCACGCGGGCGTTATCCCATTTGATGAACTCGCCGTTGTGCCACACTTCATCGCAAATGCGCATCTTGGCCGCATCTTTTGCCGTTCCGCTCGGTGAAAACATATTTGGGTTCTCCTTTGGAGATAAACTAACGCGGGACTTCTACGGGTGAATTAAGAATGCACGATACCTAAGCCGCGCAAGTTTTGCAACACCACATCAGCCCCGAATGTAATGCAGATCACAGGCCTAATACGCGGCCTGCTCTATCGATGTTTTGAAATGTTCATTAAATGAAATCTGCCACTAATAATTCGTTGATAACTTGATTCAACGGTGAAGCCTTCGTACGATTTGTTCGTGTCAGAAGCCCGACCGTTGGGGAGGGCGGGTTCGCGCGAGTGGCCCTCCCTGACGGTCGGGCTTCTGACACTGAGGCCAACACTCGCGCGCCATGCTTTCATTGACGACAAAAGCGAAGATCGTCGCGGCCGCGTTCGTTTTGATCCAGCTCGTCAGTTGCCACAGTTCCAATAAACCGATGACCAATACTTCTAACGATTCACCGGTCGCTACCGACCCACTTTCAATTCATCGCCGCGCGATCATCGTCGACATGCACGCCGACACGACGCAACGTCTGGTCGATGAAAACGTTAATTTGGAACAGCAGCTGACGGACGGTCACCTCGATGCGGTGCGGGCCAAAGCAGGTGGACTGGACGCGCAGTTTTTTTCGATCTGGGTCGATCCGGATTTGTTTGGGGGCGGCGGGGCGAGCGCGACAAAACGCGCGGACGTGCAAATCGAAGCCGTCCGTAATTTGGCGGCCCATCATCCTGAAACCTGGGAAGTAGCGACGACCGCGGCCGACGTCCGGCGGATTGCGGCGAGCGCAAAGATCGCCGCGCTGATGGGCCTGGAAGGCGGCTACGCGATCGACAACAAAATTGAGAACGTAGAGCGGTATTACCGGATGGGCGTGCGCTACATGTCGGGCGCGTGGAGCGTGAGCACCGACTGGGCCGGCTCATCCGGAGATGAAGTTGGCAAGACCCGCGGCCTGACCGAATTCGGCAAACAAGTCATTCGCGAAATGAACCGGCTGGGAATGATGGTCGATGTTTCGCATCTGTCGGACAAGGCGTTCTGGGACATCGTGGCCACTTCGACCAAGCCGGTTATCGCTACGCACTCCGGCTGTCGGGCAATTACCAACGTGCCGCGCAATCTGACGGACGACATGATCGTCGCGCTGGCCAAAACCGGCGGCGTCGTCAATGTCATTTTTTATCCAGAGCACATCGAGCCCGGGTATTCAGAAAAGAAGAAGAAGGTTGATGCTGAAATTGCGACGCTGGTCCAGCAAGCATCTGATGAAGAGAAGGGCGATGCCGCGCAGAAAAAATTGGCCCGCGATCGCGTGCGGGCCCGGGAGTACTTGAAGCGATTGCCACCGGTTTCCGTGTCGCGCATCGTCGATCATATCGATCATGTCGTGAAGCTTGTCGGGATTGATCACGTCGGCGTGGGATCGGACTTTGATGGCATTCAAGTGGTACCGGCGGACCTTTCGTCCGTTGCTGATTTGCCAAATCTTACAAAAGAGTTGTTGAAGCGCGGCTATTCAGAAGCTGACATCGATAAAATTCTCGGCGGCAACATGCTGCGCGTGATGGAGCAGACCGAGAAAAAATAGAACGGCTCTGCCGCAGCACCATTGCGGAAAGGATATGCCTTTCCGTGGCTGTCGCTAACTTTCTTCGAGGCTGCGCCTCGACTTCGCGAGGCGTAGCCTCGCGGAGTTAATGGGTAAGGATATCCGGTAAGGCAAGCCTTACCGCACTGTGCGGCGGCAGAGCCGCAATACCAACGATGGCTCGAAGACCTCCTGCTAAACCGCGTATTGGATTTCATGCACCCATCAAGCATGGTTTGCACACGGCGTTAATGATCGCGAAGGAAACTGGTTGCGATGCGGTGCAATTGTTTTCCCGCAACCCACGCGGTTGGAACGCCAAGCCGCTGACCGAAGAATCAATCGGTCTTTTTCGTCAGACACTCAAGCAGACAAAACTCTCACCGGTCCTTATTCACGCAAACTATCTGATCAATCTCGCGGCCGCCGATGAAGTCATTCTCCTGAAATCGATCGATTCATTTCGCGAAGAAGTCGAGCGGGCCATCGCCCTCGGCGTCGATTATCTCGTCGTGCATCCCGGCAGCGCGCGCGGCTGCCCGGAACAGGATGCGTTGGAAATTTGCGCGCTCAGTCTTCAGGTCGCGTGCAAGGGACTGCGATTTGGCAAGCTCAGAATTTTGCTGGAGAACACTGCGGGGCAGGGCGAATGCATCGGCCATCGTTTCGAGCATCTGCGGGCGATCATGGATCGATCTGCGAAGCTGCCGCTGGGCGTTTGTGTGGACACGGCGCACTCGTTCACCGCCGGTTACGACATTCGTGAAGAGGAGGGATTGGAAGCCACGATCTCAATTATTAAAAAGACCGTGGGCCTGAAGAATGTCCGCGCCGTCCACTTTAACGATTCGAAGGCGCCCTACAACTCGCGCGTCGATCGTCACTGGCATATCGGCGAAGGTCACATTGGCGCCGATGCCTTGCGACGATTCGCCCAACATCCGCAACTCGCGCACGCGGCGTTCATTTTGGAAACGCCTTACGACGATCCGCGCGCTGATCTAAAAAATCTGACGGCGCTGCGATCGTTTATCGAATCGTGACGGATTTCAGTGGACGCCACGCTAATTTTTCGCTACGATGCCGGCATAATGATTCGCAGTCATTCACTTTCAGTGCTCGCCCTTACGTCGCCGCTGACCGTACGCTCGTGACGCGCTCGTTTAGCGGCTAATCCTAAACACAAATCGAATAGTTGAATTGCACGAGTGGTTTTGTGCAATGCGGAGTTTGCTTGTAACTTAAGAGGCGATCATCATGGACGAGAAATATTATCCGGAAAAAATAGAAGAGAAGTGGCAGAAGCGTTGGGCCGACGAACGCGCGTTCGAAGCGCGTGACGATGACGAGCGACCGAAGTTTTACGCGCTGGAGATGCTGCCTTACCCGTCGGGCTTCCTGCACATGGGCCATGTGCGCAATTACTCCATCGGCGATGCGCTGGCGTGGTACAAGCGGCTGCGTGGCTTCAACGTGCTTCATCCGATTGGTTGGGACAGTTTTGGTCAACCGGCCGAGCAGGCGGCGATCAAGCGCGGCATTCAACCCCGTGATTGGACCGAAGAAAATATCGCGCACATGAAAGGACAGATGCAGCGGCTCGGCATCAGCTATGACTGGTCGCGCGAGATCGCGGCGCATCGCCCTGACTATTACAAATGGGATCAATGGTTTTTTCTGAAGATGCTGGAGCGCGGCCTGGCTTACAAACGCACGTCCGCGGTCAACTGGTGTCCGAAGGAAGAGACCGTTTTGTCGAATGAACAATCGTCGGGCGGCATCTGTTGGCGCTGTGGAACGTCAACCACCAAGAAAGAGATCGAGCAGTGGTATCTGCGCATCACGAATTACGCGGAGCAGTTGGTCCAGGACATCGACGAGATCGAAAGCGGATGGCCCGAGAAGGTCTTAAAGCGCCAGCGCGATTGGGTCGGCCGCAGCGAAGGCGCGTACATCGATTTCAAAGTCAAAGACCACGATGAAAAGATCCGTGTGTTCACGACTCGTATCGACACTATCTTTGGGGCCACGGCGATCGTGGTGGCGGCTGAACATCCGGTGTTGGCGAAAGGGCTGCAAGATTCCGCGTTGAAAGATCAGGTCACGAATTTCGCCGAGCAGGTTAAAGTCGCGCGCGCCATCAAGACTGAAGACGCCGCGGCCGACGAAGAGAAGCTGGGCATCAACACGGGCCAGTCGGCAATCAATCCTTTCAACGGCGAGTTGTTGCCGATTTGGGTCGCGAACTATGTGCTGATGGATTACGGCGCGGGCGCAGTCATGAGCGTGCCGGCCCACGATGAACGCGATTTTGAATTCGCGCAGAAGTACACCCTGCCGGTTCGTCAGGTGATCGCGCCGATTGTCCACGGCCAGCAAAGCGAACCTGCGGATCAAGCACCCGGCGGTGATCAGTCAATCGAGATGAAGAACGCGTTCACCGATTACGGCGTCCTGGTGAACAGTGGTTCCTGGAGCGGCAAGTTGTCGCCGGATGCTCTGCGCGAAATGGCTGAACATGCGGCTGAGAAAGATTTTGGTGGGCCCGCAGTGACTTATCGCCTGCGCGACTGGGGTATTTCGCGACAGCGATTCTGGGGCGCGCCGATTCCTATTATTTATTGTCCGGACTGCGGGATGGTGGCAGTGCCGGAAAAGGATCTGCCGGTGATGTTGCCTGACAACGCACAGTTCACCGGCACCGGTGAATCGCCTTTGAAGCGTGTGCCTGAATTCGTGAACGTCGCTTGTCCTCAGTGCGGTAAAGCGGCGCAGCGCGAGACAGACACGATGGACACGTTCGTCGATTCGTCCTGGTACTTCTTTCGTTATACAGATCCGCGCAACGATTCAATGCCGTTTGATTCTTCGGTTGCGTCTCAATGGACGCCGATTGATCAGTACATCGGCGGCGATGAGCACGCGGTGATGCATCTGATCTACACGCGCTTCTGGACGAAGGTCATGCGCGATATGGGTCTGGTGAAATTCAACGAGCCAGTCAGAAGCTTGCTCACGCAGGGCATGGTTGTCGCCGAGACGTTTTATCGGCTCGATGACGATGGTCACAAGACCTACTTTAATCCCGCTGATGTCGATGTCACGCGTGACGAAAAAGGTCGCGTAGCTCGCGCGGTGCTCATCAGCGACGGTCGACCCGTCGACGTTGGGCCGTTTGAAAAGATGTCAAAGTCGGTCAACAACGGCGTCGATCCGCGCGAGATGCCGATGGTGCTGCAGTACAACAAGCAGGACCTGCCGCGCGAGCTGCTGATGAC
>Ga0207511_100196_pt1 | contig 12149 bp, 7 predicted proteins | sample NitcycUWRSCHO22C_FD_188265 | JGI IMG/M metagenome (GOLD analysis project Ga0207511, IMG submission 188265) | Soil microbial communities from Arlington Agricultural Research Station in Wisconsin, USA - Nitrogen cycling UWRJ-SCHO22-C (SPAdes) | ecosystem: Environmental > Terrestrial > Soil >... | reverse complement strand
GCCTGCTTCTTTAGCCTCAGGCAAATAACGCGACAGGAACCACTCAATATCTGCTGGGGACATCCTGTTTATTACCGATTGCTGCGAAGGATGTTCTCGGGTCTGCTTTAGAAAGGTTCGAAGCAACTGAAACTGGCGATCGCCGAAAGCGTGGTCCTCGTGAAGAAATTTTGCCAGCCGATCGAAAATCTCCAGCCGCGTCTGCCCGTCATATAAGTTTGACGACAGGATCGTAGCGGCGCCGCTTTCGAAATCGTGCTCGCGCACCTGGTATTGGATTTCAACGTAGGCATCGGGAGAAAGGGTGATCACCACCAGGTTTCGCTCGATCAGATGCTTCAGAGCCTTCAGTTCATTGTGCGGAGACTCCTCATCGAAGAGGATCGATAAGATTACGTCCGGAAAAATGATAATCGCGTTCCGGATTAACTGATCGTTGACCTTTGACCAGGTGAAGGACCTGGGAATCTCGTAAAGGTTCGGCTGCTGATCGAGATTAGGTGAGTTGGGCTCCGCATCAAGCGCCTTAACTGCGAGGGAGCGCGCAAAATGATTCCGGACGTCGTCGTCTCCAACAACCCAGACGAGTCTTTGCTGAAGCAAGTCTGCGAGGGCGCGGTCTAAATCAGGAGAATCGATCGTACTCGCACGCGTAATGTTTTTGCGAAAATCGGTGACCAGTGCGCTCTCCAGAGCGATTGCGGAAGGCGCGGGCCGGGCCAATCCCTGAATGGCAGCAACTACGTCCGTGAGGATTTCCGCACGATCGCCATCGTTGTATGAACGCGCATTGAAGCCAGCGACTCGGGCTCCGATGCGCGGTGCAAGCTCGGTAACCTCAATGCCGAGCCCGATGGGAAGAATTGCAGGTTCGCCGCGCGATTCGAATTGTCGGTATGCCAAATCGAGCTCAAATTTTACCCAGTCACTCGCATTGGTCTGTTGGGTAAGCAAGGCGATAACGAAATGAGCCTGCTCCAACGCTTTTTGTATCGCTTCTTCCCACCGTTCGCTGATGGCGCGCTCTTGGTCCAGGTAAACCTCGGCCCCCAACTCACTGAGTTCTTGATACAACATCGCGGCGATTGCTTCGCCGGTATCACCGCGTTTGTAGCTGATGAAGACATTTTTACCTTCGAGCGGCCGCTCTTCGCTCGCGACCACGTCGACGTCTTCACTATCCTGAATGGCCGCCAGAGTCTCGGCGTCGGCCTCAGGTATTGTGGCGGAACTATTTTTCTCGGTCGCCTCCATTTCGTGCTGTCCCTGCAATCGCGCGGAAATCGCTGAACGCGAGGGTCATCGTCCGCATGCGCGCTCTGATCCCTATGGCAAGACTGCACAGACGTTACACAGGACTCGTCTCGCCAAGGTCGACGTGGGTGGCGAGGTTTGGCAAGCAGAGGCTTAGCGGCGGTCAATGTGTAACATTCTATGGATCGACGCCATAAGAAACGATAGTCCGTGAGGACTCGATGTTCACTAAGGAGGAAGGACAATGAGTGCCAAGCATGAAGACCAAGTAAAGGGAGATCAACAGCGCACAAAGGGTGGCGGCGATGGCGATGCGAAAGTCGCCAAGGGCGGCGGTGATGGCGATGCCAAGAGCCTGAAGGGCGGCGGTGACGGTGACGCTAAAGGTGGAATGGAAGAGGCCAAGTCGCTGAAACGCTAACAAGGGCTCTGCGTCGCTGAAGTGGATGGCGCCACTCCCTCGACCGTCTGCTTCACGGCGCAACCCGTCACAACCTCTTTGCTCGCGTGCGGCCTGCAACCGACAAATCGTCTTTCTCCGTGATCAGCATCGGCGCGAAAACCTCATCTGTTTCTGCCATAGTCGGCCACGGTACCCGCTACTGACTACCCACCGGTAAATCAAAATTTTGCTTACCCCAAGCAATCTATGTACAATAAACCGCTCTGCGGCGAGCGTTCGCTATAAGAGCCGCCATGACCAAAGAGCCTCTTGCCTCGTAGTATCTTCTGTCTGGCTTTTTGGCCGGTGAGCTTCCCGACCCGAGCCGATGGGACTGCACGTGGTAAACCCTCATGTACGTTGTGGACTCTCCATTGCCACCCTCACTCTGATCTTAATTACTCTGGCTAGTACCGTTGGCGGATCTGCTCCTGATTCTCCTGCGCTGGAATCTTTGGCTGACGGTCCTCCGATTGTCTTGCGAGGCACCGCCGTCAGCGGCGACCTCAGCACAGGTGAGGAACGACTTTTCGCGCTGGCTTTGCCGGCCACAGCCTATTTCAGGGTCTCCATAAAAAAGGGAGATTTTCAGCTTTCCGCGCAAGTAATCTCACCAACTCATCACTTGTATTTCGAGCAGGTAAGTCATGCCTTTGGCCCCTTGAGTTTGTCATGTGTAATCGACGCTGAGCCCTTCGTGTACCTGCGAGTTTCATCGCTCGAGAACAGCCCAATGCCACGGCATTTCGAACTCGAAGTCGAAGAGGTGCGCGCAGCAAACGCGCTGGACCAGGAAGACGCCGCAGCCGCGCAGGAATTTGCCGAGGCCGAAACATTGCGGGCCAATTGGAATCAGGAATCGATTCGCCAAGCGATAAACAGCTATTCGAAAGCCTTAGGCCGATGGAACCAACTTAGGAGTTTGGCCCGACAGGTGGCGACCCTAAACCGCATCGCGGAATGCTATTTCATTCTCAGCGATTATCCTCAGGCGCTCAGAACTTATCAACAGGCCGTGACCGTGACCAGACGCATGGGTGATCAAGCATTGGCTATGCAAACTCTGAATAGCGAGGGCTACGTCCACATTTATATGGGCGACAATGCGCAAGGCCTGCGAGACTTTGAACGGGTCCTTAAGTATCTTAACTCGCGCCGGGAAACTGAAACTGGCGCGCCTGAACCTCTGAGGGCCGACGTCCTCAACAACAAAGGCGAAGCTTATTACTCTTTGAGTGAACGCCGGCAAGCGCTTTCATACTTCAATGCGGCCCTGGCCGCCCACGAAACGCAAACCAACCGGCCAGCCGACGCCCTCGCGCATCTGAACCTGGGATACACCTATGCGGACCTTGGCGACATACAAAAGGCCCAAAGCAATTATGATCAATCACTCACACTGTATCGTGACGTCAAAGACCTCCGTGGCCAGGCTTTGGCACTAACAGCGATTGGCGGTCTCTACAGTCAGCTCGGCGAGAAGCAACTTGCGCTGAATTATCACCGTCAAGCGCTCGAGACTTTCCAAACTCTGGGCAACCATCAAGGCGAAGCGGCCAGCTGGAACGGTATCGGGCAGGTATACGAGGACCTGAATCAATCGCAAGCAGCTTTAGAGAGTTATCAGAGCGGATTGCAAATGAATGAGCGCATTGGGAACCGCGGATTTATCGCACTCGGCCGATATTACGTGGGCCGAGTCCGCCAGAAACTCGGCACTCTGGATCAGGCATTCGACGACTATGAGGAAGCTGTGCGTCTGGGTCGAGAGGTTGGCGACCGCAAAACCGTAGCGCACGGCCTGCGGGGCATGGCCTCAATATACGAGTCTCGGGGTATGAAAGACATCGCACTGACCAACTACTTCAGCGTCCTGGGTCTGTACAAGCAAACCGGCGATCGTCGTTGGCAAGCGCGCACCCTGAACCGGATTGCAACTTTACAAAATGCAATGGGCCATCGGTCGACCGCGCTGTTGAATTATCAAGAGTCTTTAAGGCTCACTCGGGCCGTGCAAGATCGCCGCGAAGAAGTCTCGACCCTCTACAACCTGGCTCGGCTTGAACGCGATCACGGGCAAATCACCGTGGCCCTCGGCCATATCTCGGCGGCGGTTGAACTAATCGAAAGCAATCGCCTGAAGATCACAGGCGAAGAGCTGCGCACTTCGTATTTTGCGTCGGTGCATGAATGCTATGAGCTTTACATTGATTTGCTGATGCGCGGCAATTACTCCAAGTCCGATGCTGCGGCCGCTGCATTAGAGGTTAGCGAGAACGCTCGTGCCCGCGTGCTGTTGGAATCGCTAAAGAACAAAGCAGGCGGCGAGGCCCCTTCTGCTCTCGAGCAAATGCTTGTCGAAGAGCGCTCCATCTGGAAACAGCTCGACTTTAGACTTGAGGCGCAGGCCCGTTTGCTGAACGGCGGGCACAATGAAGAAGATTACGCGGCTGGTGCGAATGAAATCCGCAAGCTTTTGGCGTCCTATCAAGCCGTTCTTGACCGCATTAAGAACGAGAGCCCCGTTTACGCAAGTCTGACCCAGCCGGGCGTCTTAACAACCGCCGACATCAAGTCTGAAGCGCGCGCAGAGACCGTTTTGATCGAGTATTCCCTCGGCGAAGAGCGCAGCTATCTATGGTTGGTAACGCCCGAAGCGATTGAAGGTTATCCGTTGCCTGCGCGCGCGTTGATCGAAAAGACCGCCGATGAAGTTTATCGGCTTCTCACCGAACGCCAGAATGAGCAAGCGGACGACTACGACGCTCAGGTCCAAGAAGCCGATGCTCAATACTGGAAACGTGCCCAGGCGTTAAGCCAAATGCTGCTCGGTCCGATAAGCGAAAAAATTTCCAACAAGCGGCTGATTGTCGTCTGTGACGGGGCGCTTCACCGCATTCCTTTTGATGCTTTGCCTTTTCCAAAGCAAAATGCTGAACTTGCAGCGGGACCAAGTTCGCAAATTGCGACTCCCTTAATGCTCACCACTGAAGTCGTCACGGCCCCATCTATCTCGGTTCTGTTTGCACTTGAAAAGGGACACCCGGATAACAAGCCGGCATCCAGACTGATTGCGGTCTTCGCCGATCCCGTTTTTAGTGATCACGATCCTCGGACGAGAATGTCTCAATCCCATCTTGGAAGCGAGAACCAGAGCAATCTGCATTTAGCGCTTCGCGATGTCTCCGGGGCTGTAGGCCAGGAAGAATTGCCGCGGCTCAGTTCGACCTTGCATGAAGCGGAAGCTATAGCTCGCTTGTCATCCGGTCAAGACCGGCTGATTTCCACGGGCCTAGCCGCTAAACTGGATAATGTCACCGATAACCGGCTCAATAATTTTCAGATCATTCACTTCGCGACCCATGGCGTTTTTGATGATCTGCATCCCGAATTGTCCGGAATAGTTCTTTCCCTGGTTGATGAGAACGGACGGCAACGCGACGGATATGTACAATTGAACACGATCTATGCAATGCATCTGAATGCAGACCTGGTGGTATTAAGCGCTTGCCGCAGTGGACTGGGACAGGCGATGACGGGCGAGGGAATCCTCAGCATCACTCGAGGCTTCATGTATGCGGGCGCGCGCAGCGTCGTCGCCAGCCTCTGGAAAGTTAACGATGAGGCGACGCTCGAGCTGATGCAGCGTTTTTACCAGGCGATGTTCATCGAGGGTCAGCGCCCGTCCGCCGCCTTACGCACCGCGAAGCTTGCGATGTGGACACAGCCACGTTGGCGGCCACCTTATTTCTGGGCGGCATTTGTGATCGAAGGTGACTACAGTCGCACGCCGAAGCTGGCTGCTGTCAGTCAGGGGCGGCGACGTCTCACTGTGCCTTTGGCCGTGGGTGCGACGCTCATCATATTTGTGTTCCTAATTGTCGGTCGTTGGTACATAAACCGCTAAGATTCCCCTCACTGGCATGACGCGCCTGATGCCGAAACCGGATCACCTGAAGCAAAAGGACTTTGACAGCTTGTTGGAGTGGCTCGATTCTAATCGGTCGAAAGCTGCCGAACGATACGAAGAGATTCGCCGCGGTCTGATCGCGGTGTTTAATTACAAGGGCTGCACGATTTCAGAAGATTTGGCCGATGAAACGATCGACCGCGTGGCCAGAAAAGCAGACGAACTAAGATTGTCCTATATCGGCGACCAGACGCGTTATTTCTACGGGGTCGGCAAGAGAGTGTATTTGGAATATTTAAAGCGCCCTGTCACTGTCGAACTATCGCCTCTCATGCCGTTCGAAGAACCGATGAACGTTGAGAAGGAATATGAGTGTCTGGACCGCTGTATTAAGCAATTAAATGACCGGAATCGGTTACTCGTCTTGAAGTACTACGCTGAAGATAAGCAAGCCAAGATCGATTCCCGTCGCGTGCTGCTCAACATGTTTGCGCTCAAGCCCAGCGCCTTGCGGGTGCGAATTTTCAGGATTAGGGCTATTTTGGAAAAATGCGTACTTAAATGTGTTGAGCTTGAACGATTGAATGCGTAACGTATCAATCATAAGCCGAATAAACTATTGAACGGCTTGTTATCTGGAAAAAATGACTGACAGGCCTAACACAAAACTAAAGGTTTTGCGACGGTACCTACTTAATGACCTTGCGGAAACGCGTGAGGAGACTATTGAAATGCGGCTTCTCACTGACAAGAGCTTTCGCCGGTTGATGGCTATCGCAGAAGATGATCTAATCCACGACTTTGTTCGCGCGAGACTATCAGATCGCGAGATGAAGGCGTTCCGCGCTAACTATCTCACGACGCCGGAGCGGCTGCAAAGAGTCAGGTTCGCAACGGCACTTGATAATTATTATTCAATGAACCGAGCATCCGCCGCCCCTGACGCTGCCCGACGTCCAGGCCGCCTGCGCTGGTCTGCGGTCACTGTGACGGTATGCGCCTTACTGTTGATCGCGGCCGCGATCGCCGTGTTTCGCATTTATCGATTTAAGCGCGATGAGTTTAAGACTGAACTGATTCGGCTAAATCAAAACAACGATTTGTCGACTCTTGCTGAACTTAAGGGGACTTCACCACTAATCGTTGCACTCACATTAAAACAGAATCTGGTCCGAGAAGGCCCTGATTTCCGGGTGGCGAATACTACGCCTGAGGTGCAGATTATCCGACTATGGTTAGAAGTTTCTGGACAACCCTATAGCAGTTTTGAGGCAATAATTCAGTCCGACAGTTCCGCACAAATCGGCACTTTGACCAATTTGAAATCTCGCGGCGACGGCAATGCTCACTTTGTCGTGGTTAATGTACCGGCACGATTGTTGACACCGGGAACTTACGAGTTAAGACTAGTCGGCATCTCTGCTGACGGCCAATCCGCAAACGTTGGTCTCTATCCTTTCCAGATAGTGGAACGGCCAAATTAACCGCTGCTTCCAACAAAGGAATCACGATTGCAGAGCAAAGAAATACTAATGATGCGATTTTCGTGACTAGGATATCTCAATTATCGGATAACAGTCTCATTCTTTCTTTCCTGAATCGACATCTCTTTTGGACCTCGTTCGGCGCTGTCTTCAAAGACATCGGTTCCACTAAGAAGGTCTTTTGGATGCCAGCACTTCGTCGATAAAGTCGCGGATCTTCTCGTGAGCAGATGAGAGAATCTCTTCGACCGTAATGGAGCGTGTGCGACGCTCCTGAAAGACCAGGAATTCAACTTGCTTCTTATGCTCTGTCAGAAATGTGTTGTGAGGAGCTGAGTTATCGGGCTCATATAAAAGGCGAAGACGGGCCCTTCCGTTGTCCTCTTCGATCCTCCAACAAAGAGAGAATGTCTCGCTATCGACATGGTTGAGGAATGACGCAACTTCAGGCTCCAACGTACGGACGGAATCAACCAATGAAACAGCCCAATCCAGCTTGCCCATCCTGCGAAGATTGTCTTGCAGTTCGTCGATGTCCTTCATTGCTTCGTCGAGGTATTCTAGCTCCCGCTTAACATCGTGGGCGCTTCCGGACGACGCCTTCCAGAAGGGGTAGTCCTCACTAAGTTTCTCTTCAAAGGTCGAGAGAAACTGTTTTGGGTCAGTTTGTTTAATAACTTCTTCGTAGTGACTCATGATTTCGTCAACATCAAACATCGCGTAGTAAAGCGTCTGTTTTGCCTTAAAGAATCGGCTACGTATCGAACCGTAGCCCGGCACAAAAAAGTCATGCGCGTACACCGAGGCGATCGAGTCGATTTCCACGCTATACGGACTCAGGCGCGTGAGCGTTTTATCTGGCGCTGAAGGAACAATAGGTGGGTAGTGAGAGTTTATGACCTGATTCATTGTGATGTCGATATCAGATTGACTACCACCTAAGCGCTGTAGAATTTGCCTACAGAACCTGATGAGCCGGCTCTTTTGCTCTCGCACGACATGGATAGGTTCTAGGGATAGGTTCCAATATTCGGGATAGTGTTCGTCAATGAGTTGAAGCAGCTGCGGCCCGGCGATAAAACGAACAACCTTAGAAAGATTTTGTTTTTCCAGATGGGAGTAAACTGACTCCTCGGCCCTACTCTTTATTCGGCCAGACGTTACTACCCAAACGCGATCGATTGCCACCCTCATCATTCCGAACAGATCTTGATATGGAATATCAAAGCACTGTTCAACCTGGTAGACGGCTTCTCTGAGGTTATTCGATGACGATACCGAGCCATCTAAATCGGTAACTTTGGCGACGACAGCGAAGTATTCACGATTTCCCAGCCGGTCGAAGTCGAAGCATATTATGTCCTTACCGCGCTCGCGCGGACCATGGTAAATCGTTACCGCTTTGAAACCCATCTTGGTGAGCAACGGGACTAATACGCTCTCCCGGAGTGCCTTTTCATCCAATCTAAGGAGCTGGTCCATCTTCGAATTTGGTTCCATTGTTCCATTTTATCCTGAGAGACGTGGAAAACGCGGGCCTGCAGGAACTTGATTACCTTGCTCGCGTCCTCGCTGATCTTGTATTGGAGCTGCTTCCTTGAAAGTTGACTGCCTCTCAGCTCACTCCTATAATACGTGCCCACTATCTTGTAGCGCCTCAGTCTACATGTTCAATATAGTGTGGCCAATCCGAAAAAAGGAGGTGAGCCGACGTGTCTAGATGGTACCTAAAATCGATTGAGATCAATGGTGGATTTCTGCCTGGGTTTTCCTTGTCTTTGCCTACGGGGCTTACTTGCGTTATCGGCCCTCGCGGCAGTGGAAAGTCAACGCTTGTTGAGGCATTGCGTTTTGGCATGTGTGGCCCTTCAGGCGCCACAAAGAAAAGGTTGGACATTATCCAAGCTAACCTCGGATCAGGCACGCTCATAACCCTTTCAACCACCTCTCAAGATGACACGGAGGGTTACACAATCAGAAGAACCTACAAGCAACAAGCGAGCCTTATCGGTAGTGACGGCAAGGCGATTACGACTGTCGATCTCGACAGGGGCACATTTCTACCTTTGGACGCCTATAGCGACAAGGAAATTGAGAGTATCGCCGATGATAGCCTCGGTGACAGGAGGAGGTCACTGCTCGATGAACTCGAGTCTGGCGAACTAAACCAAATCTACCTTTCCGTATCCGAGCAACGCCGTGCGTTGGAGGCGAACGCGGATAAGGTTCGTGCAACAACACGCCTCATAAATGATCTAACAGAACAGATAGAGGAAATGGGCGACGTTCGAGCTAGGCTGTCCGCGTTGCCTCGCCCGGTTGAAGGAGCGGCAACTGAGAGTGTGGCAGCAGCGGCGCGGCAGTCTCAGCTAAATGCGCGAGAGAACCGCGCTCTCGAAGGGGCGATCCAGTCAGTTTCAGATTATAGAGTTAGCCTTCAGACTTTGTTTAAGAAAATGTCGGGCGACGCGACTGATCCAAGTACGCTGCCAGATTTGCCGACCGAGTCTGCAAATGTGAAGGTATTGGAAACAGCGAGAACGGAAACTAACATTGAGCTAGACATCTCTCGACAACACGTTGATGCTGCGATTGATTCCTTAAAAACTGCTGAAAGCAAGCTCCGAATGACCCAAAGGGACCTTGTTTCGGCGCATACGGATCAAGATGCCAAGTATGCAAAGCTCAGGGAAAAACATGCGGCTGAGGGTCGCGTCATTCAGGAGCGAACAACGGCTGAGCAAGCGGTTTCAAGGCTTGATGAAATCAGCAGACAGCGGGCCGAAGCCAAGATCGAATTACAACGTCTACTGGATGAGCGCAAAAGACTACGAGGCAACTATTTGGTTGAGCGTGAACGTGTCTCGGAGCTGCGAGAACGCGTGGCGCAAAGACTTCAAAATGAAGCGGGTGCCAACGTCAGAATTCGAGTCCGGCGGAATGCGGATAACTCAAACTACCAGGAGGTGCTGACTGAGGCATTGCGAGGGGCGCGGGTTCGCAACCAGGGAGAAATTGTGGAAAGGTTGATGAGACTACAACCGGACCAGTTAGCACAACTTATTACCAGAAACAGTGCCTCGGAGTTTGAATCGCAAATGTCACTCGGCGATGAGCGCGCACGGAAAGTGTTAGAGAATCTGCGTACTGCTCTTGATCCTCTTAACCTTGAGACTACGACTATTGACGACCGAATTTACATTGAGCTTAATCTCTCAACCGGTTCGGCACCGCATTTCAAAGACGCCGGCGAGTTGTCCCGTGGGCAGAAGTGCACAGCGCTCTTGCCCCTCTTACTCGCCAGGCGAGATTCACCCCTCATTATCGACCAACCTGAAGATAATTTGGACAACCACTTTATTTACGAAACTGTCGTCGAAACCATTCGAAGAATGAAGACTCGCCGACAGATGATCTTTGTTACGCACAACGCTAATATTCCGGTACTGGCTGAGGCAGATCTAGTTGTAGTTCTGAACTCGGATGGGAAGGTCGGATACATCGAACGAGCAGGCACGCTTGACGAATGCAGAGAAGAGATAATCGATCTGTTGGAGGGTGGCCGAGAAGCATTCGCGTTGCGTAGTCAAAGATATGCAAAGCCATAGCCGCAGTCTAAACCTTCTCAAGGAGCTTCGCAGGTTGGCTGTCGAAGATCCGCTCGAAGCGCGAGATAAATTCCTCACGACGCTAGACGCTGACCCATCCGTCACTGATGAACTCTTGCATTTGCTGGCGACTCCGGGAGATGGTCGGCTTCGTCAAATCATCGCGAATGCGGCACGCATGCTTCCTAACAAAGATCGGCTTATCCCGATTCTGATACGTTGGAGAGAAAACGAAACTGATGAGTTTGCCTCACGCGCAATTACCTCCGCCCTCAGTAATGTTGATCTTACGGCCTATCAGAGTACGCAACCTATAAACCCGCTGGCCGACGCCACACTAGTGCTAGCATATCGGTACGTTTCCAGGCGACTTACACACAAGCTGCGTAACGCCATCCTGAATCCCGAAGCTCGCTTTATTCGGCTGCGAGACGCGGTAGCGGTCTTACCAGACGCAACGCTCCGCGCAAAAATGCTTTCGATCCTTGGCGATCTATCAGATGATTTTCAGCGAGTCGGAAAAATCATCGAATCCTCTCGCTTTGACCCAAAGCATTTCTCGTTTGGTCCGGTTGTACTGGGTGAGTGGCTCAAAGCAATGAATCAGAAATATGGGGTTTCCTTCGCACCAATTAACCTAACGATCGAAGCAAATGGAGCGATACCGCAGATCTATGCGAATGATTATCTACTAGACGTCATTTTTTGGAACTTATGGATCAACGCCCAACAAGCGGTGGGTGCGAATTGTGCAATCACGATTCAAATAAAAGTTGTAGGACAATCCGTTGAGATTACAGTCATCGATAATGGCGATGGATTCCCAGCTGACCTCCAGCGCTTTGCGTTCAGAGAAGCCTATTCAAAAAGTGGCACCGCCGATCGAGGTGTCGGCCTTTTGGAGGTCCAAGAAGCCGTCGAGCGTCTGCATGGTCAGGTTGGGTTAGTTGAAGCAGGACGAGGCGAATATCGTGTGCGGATAATACTTCCGTCGGCTGAGGCATGAGCTATCCACGCTTAATTCAACCTCTCATTATCGAAGATGAATCGACAGAGTTGTACGATGCGATCTTCGAAAGGCTCGCTAAGGATGGCGAACCCTTGGCCGCCCCGATTCATGCTTATGGGCATGATGCCGGCCTGCGAGAACTGCGATCAGATCGGATATTCCACCTCGTTTTATTGGACCTTCGCTTACCAGATGTCACTGGCCATCCAGCTCAAGAAGGAATTGATCACGGTCTCGACCTCTTACGTGAGTGCGCAAAACGCGACTCTGATCCGATTCCAGCATTGCTCGTAATTAGTGGACACCTCGATCAAGCAGATCAACTGGACTTACAAAGAAAGGTCGCTGAGAACTTTCACTACGGGAGCGTATTCGTCAAGTCTCCTCAAATTGGGAGTCCGCTGGGAGTCGCCGTTAACGAAGTTAAGAGATACTTAGACCT
>Ga0207511_100195_pt1 | contig 12188 bp, 13 predicted proteins | sample NitcycUWRSCHO22C_FD_188265 | JGI IMG/M metagenome (GOLD analysis project Ga0207511, IMG submission 188265) | Soil microbial communities from Arlington Agricultural Research Station in Wisconsin, USA - Nitrogen cycling UWRJ-SCHO22-C (SPAdes) | ecosystem: Environmental > Terrestrial > Soil >... | reverse complement strand
AGCGTCAGCACGTCAGGATCCAGGATGCGCGCAGCCTGGTCCACCTCCGCGGCCGGCGCGCCCGACGAGGCCAGCGCCCGAGCCAGCCGGCGGCGGCTGAACTGGACCAGTTGCGCGCGCGCGTTAGATCTCATTTGCCATAGCTCGACGTCCGACACGCCGCGCATATGCTCGGTCGCCTTGCTTCGCGGCAGTCCTATCCAGCGATCTTTTCCGCAGGCTTTGTCCCAAAGCTTGTCGGCTTCAGATGAATCCCACGTCGGCACGTGCACGCCGTTGGTCACATGGCCGATGGGCACTTCGTCCTTCGGCCAGCGGGGAAAGAATGACTGGAAGAGACCGCGACTCACGTCCCCGTGCAATCGGCTGACGCCGTTGACCGCGCCGCTCCCGCGCAGCGCGAGATAAGCCATGTTGAATTGCTCCTGCTCGTCGTCGGGACGCTCGCGCCCAAGCGCCATCACGTCTCGGAGGCTGACGTTTATGGCGTCGGCGTAGAGGCCCAGATACTTGGCGACCAGATCCGACGGGAAACGATCAAAGCCGGCCGGCACTGCCGTGTGCGTAGTAAAGACATTGCCCGCACGAGTCGCCGCGAGTGCAACTTCGAACGGTTGCCCAGTCTCCATCATAAAAGTGCGCGCGCGAGCCAGCACCGCGAACGCCGCGTGTCCTTCGTTAAGATGACAAACTTCAGGCCGGTACCCGAGATGGTGAAGCAATCGCCAACCACCGACACCGAGCACGATCTCCTGTAGCAGTCGGGTCTCCGGCCCCCCGCCATACAGTTCACTCGTAATTGCGCGATGAAATGGCGGGTTGGCTGGATCGTTGCTGTCCAGCAAGTACAGCGTTGCCCGTCCGACCTGCGCCTGCCAGGCTCGCACCCAAACGCTGTAGCCGGGAAGTGCGAACTTGAGTCGCACCCACTCGCCATCCTTGTCTCGCACCGGCGTGATCGGCAGCAGCCCTGGATCGTTATAGGGATAGAGCGCGCGTTGCGCGCCATCCGCATCGAGCACCTGGCGAAAGTATCCTCGTTGATACAGCAGGCCGACGCCCACTACGGGAACGCCAAGATCGCTTGCTGCTTTTAGTTGATCGCCCGCGACGTTGCCGAGACCGCCCGAATAAATCGGCAGCGCTTCACTCAACATGAACTCCATACTGAAGTAGGCGATGCAACTCAAAGACGATTGTGGATACTTCTGCTGAAACCAACTGGTCGCCTGCATCTGCTCTTGCTTAATGCGCGCCGCCTCATCGACCTTGCGGCGGAAATTCGCGTCAGCCATCAGAGATTTAAGTTTTGAGCGCGACGCAGTCTGCAGGACCAGCCATGGATTATGCGTCAACTCCCAAAGTTCGGGGTCGAGCGGCTCCCACAACTCTTCTTCACCGTGGCTCCAGGACCAACGCAGGTTGAGCGCCAGATCAACCAGGGTGTCGAAGCCGTCAACATCAGATTTGGGCCAGATCGATTGGGTTTGGTCGGGCATATTTCTCCTATTGCGCGAGAACGAGATCTCGAAGCGGGGCAGTTGTTTGATAGCTCAATGCTGCTGGCGCGACTGGTTGCAGCGAATTTGCTCGGCGAATCTCGGACAGCCACTCTGGTTCGATCTGATAGCGATCCAAAGTACTAATCACGCGTTCGGGGTGACCCAGATCCGCCCAACCTGAGGCGGCATCCTCCATCACCAGTAAACTGCGCGGCTGGTGGCTCAACACATCCCTGGAAAAATCGATCGAATCGATCTCTCCGTATACCCTTCCCAAGTCTCGGTGCGCCACGGCGCGCGCAATGCGCGTCATCGCTGGCATTACCGTGGCCGCCAAAAGGTTCAGGAAAGCGCCTGCCCGGCCGATTGCGACGAACGTATTCCATAATCCTCCGTTCCGCATCAAAGCGCGAGCTTCGAGCAGCGGAGGCTTCTCGCAGAATCGACTAACTCCAAAAACCCTGGCCCGGCAGGGGGTCGCAATTGCGGGTCCAGGTTCGATCCATCCATATTCGGTCTCCGGCCATTGCGCCTTGGCCCCGATCAGAATTATCGAATCTTGTTGCGCTTTGCTGATCCTGATCGCTGATTTGACGGTCGAGGCGAAAGCAGCTTCGTCGGCATAATAGTGGTCCGCGGGAAAGATACCGACGATCCCCTCGGGTTTGTGCTGCAGCAGTTGAAACAGCGATGTGATAATGGCGACCGCGGTTCCACGATTAGCCGGTTGCTCAAGCACCTGAGAATGATCAATATCGGCAAGCTCGCTCTGGTAAAACTGATCGTGGTCCTTCGTCACAACGAACAGCTGGCGATCATCGTTGAAGACGGGCCGTAGACGTTCGCGGGTGTGACCAAGCAAAGTTCGGTTTCCGAAAATCCTGCTGAATTGTTTTGGTCTTGGATCGCCGTCAATCTGGCGCGTCAGGTCTTGCAAACGAGTTCCATCGCCGCCTGCCAGGACAATGGCCCAGGGCTGCTCGGTCGCGAATTGTTCCATCAGGCCCACCTTCTTTGTTTGGTCAACCACATTTGCATCAACGCTTCTTTGAGAATGACGCCGGCGCCATCTTCGAATCGCTTCAAATGGTCGGCAACCAGCCACGCACGGTGAAACCCTTGCGCGCGTGCGATGCGTCGATTACCTTGCGGCTTCCTGGTTGCCGGCGCGGGTGGATATGCCTTCATAGCGTTAGTCGACCTCATCGTTTGCATCTATTAATTCACTGTTGCGAATCGCTTTGTTTGTCTTTCGCGGCGATCGCCGATTGAGCAAAGGATCGCGTCGGCTGCGTTTCGCAGCGAACGCCTCCGCAGCTCCCAATCAGCAACCCAAGCCTTGACCGTGTTCACCGTTTCGCGCTCGCGTTCACGATCAGATTTGGAGACGTGATCAGCAGCGAGTTCGCCCCGACCACTTGGTGCTCCACGTTTTATGATCCTGATTCCTGCTTGCATCTCTTTAACTCCTATTGCTGCTTCTGACCTCGTAACATTTGTTTGATTAGCAATAGCCTGGCCACGCGCAGCTGGCCCTCCGACAATCGTCACTGGCGGAACAAACTAACAAATAACGTCTTCAGGAATTTGTAACGGGCGGAAGAAAAGTGGGAGGTTTCGTGGTTTTCTGAAAGCTTCGTGAAATCACGAAGGCCTCGTATCAGGGCTTTGCTGCAAAAGTCATTCGTTCTGCGTCCGCGACAGCGGACTGAATGAAAATAGCCCAGCGCTTCAGCGCTGGGTCCAGGCGGCGTTGATCGACAGTCCGTGAAGCGGACGACTGAAAACAAGATTTCAGGAGGCTTAACCTCATCCGCCCGCTTCACGGACTGATTGACATTACGTCTCGCGATCCCACCGATGAATCGGTGGGCTACTTTCATTTCGTCGGCTTCGCCGACTTTTGCAGCAAAGCCCGTATCAGCAGAGTTACGGTTCAATAGTCGTTGTCAGCTTCACAATTTTTCCTTCGCGGAGAACTTTCAACACCAGTTGGTCCCCGTTCTTGAGACTGGCGATTGTATTCACGGTGTGGTCGTAGCTATCGCCCGCCGCGAGTGCGAACGAGTCAGTCATCGTTGGTGCGGTCACATCGATGTCGTTGACGCTTAGGATTATGTCACCGCCCAGTAGTAGGTCTGTGCCCTGGATGGTCACGCGCATCGTTCCGCCATTGATGTGAAGACGCGACCCGACCGACCCTTCACCGATCCGCTGGACCAGGAAGCCCGCCGGCTGAGGAAGGTTCAGCGCTTTGGCCAGGTCGCCAGTTACGAGCACGCCATCGATGCCGGACCAAAAAGGCTTGCGGTCCAGCAGGAATCGTCTGGCTGTATTCGAAGCAGTAGCGAAAGCCAGGCCTTCTGAACCGCCCGACTGACTCATGATCGTGCTGACAATTCCAACTACCTGGCCGTTCATATCGAACATGGGACTACCTGAGTTGCCGCCGTTCACCGCAGCATCGGTCTGGAGTAATTCGATATATTTCTGAGTCTCGCCCTCCTTATTGATTTGCCGCCGGCCGCTCAAGTGTCCGGCGGTTAGCGTCTGGCTAATCCCGTACGGCGCGCCGATTACAAATATCTGATCCCCGACGTCCACCTTGTCAGAATCGCCGAGCGTCGCGGGAGTGATCCCCTTCGGCGGCTGTTGCAGCTGCAGCAAAGCCACGTCCGATCGGACGTCAGAGGCGATGACGCGTGCGATGCTGTCCTGGCCGTCAGAAAATTCGACGAGAGCGGCATCCGCGGTTTGCACCACGTGAGCTGCTGTCAGGACTTTGCCATCATTTGAAATGAGCACACCCGATCCCACTCCGTCGATGATCGACATTACCTGCCCACGTACTGGCGCGAGGTCGACGCGTTTCGTCCTGACGGTCACAACTGATTGATTGACCTTGCGAAACGCGTCGCGAAGTTGCTGGCCACTTGCCGTCATCGGTATCACCGCGAGTGCCAACAGAGTGATTAAGAACCCGGAACGAATTTTGATTTCCATCGACTATTGCCCTCCTAAATGTCAGCACGCGCAATCCGCACTGTGAAAGGACGCCAGCGCAACAACCGTTCCAGCGTTGAAGCCTGGCCCCCGAACCAGCAGAAGCCATTTAGGAATTTGGAAACTCGTGGAACAAAGGCAGCTAAACCTCGTGCGTTTGCTGTTCGTACTGGGTCTTCGGCGTTCGGCGTCTGGGCGCGTTTCTTTTAGGGTATGGGTCTTAAAGAATTCGTAGTTCCACCGTGAACTTCGTGGAATTATGATTCGTCCGCGGGTTGTTTGCAGCTTACGAGTTTATTTTTGGCGGGCCTTTAAAGGTTGGGCGCCATTGCCGGCTTCCTGCTGAATCCATCGCTTCACCCAGGAAGGAAGATTTTCGAGCTTGATTCTCCGCGATTGAGCGATGCGGAGAAATTCCATCGCCGGGCGATCCACAAAGGTCACATTCAATAGATCAACCGTACATTTCTTCGATTTATTACCATCATGGCCCAACGCTTTCTCAACCTCAGGAACATACTCACTTGTGAAATGGCCGCTAAGGCTCACTCTAACAATCTCGGGATTTTGGGCCTGCTGTGTAATCTTCAACATCTGCTTACCACTCCTCGGGCGCAATCAACTGGAGTGTTGGGCACGTCGCGTGCCACCGCAGTTTGGGAATTTTATTTTCCGAATCGGCCTTCTTGCTATCGCACCCGCGTTTGAACTTTTACGTTTGAATCGCAGACTAAAAGAGTCTTCGGCTCCGGCAAACGAATTCAGTTGCCTGATTCACCCTTCGTCTTCAGCCAACGCTTACGGACATCACTAAAAACCATTAACGGCAGGGCCAGAATAGCCAGACAACATGCAAGCTGCGCCGTAACGATTGTCACCAGCCCGGTAACACTGTCTCCGCCTTCGATTGGCTCGGTGCCGACTGGGCAGCCGGCGCCGATGCAGATGGTACCGGAAGTTCTCTGCCGCGCGATGAGATCGTGCCATTGCCGTTGGTGGAAAGCGTATCGATCAAGCAGCACGATGCCTGCCAGCAATGCAGTAACGACGATAATCATCGCGACGATGCCAACAGCAGTTTGCGAGCGCTTGTTCGCGATTTTGCTGCCGACGGACGCGGTCACATAGACGACGCCAATAAAAATGGCGCCCACGCCGATCACTCCGACGACTGCGCCATACATGGCGCCGATCATTGTGTTGTAGAAAAAACTCGGCTCGATCTGGACACCAGGCATTCGCATACGCAGATAGGGGACAACCATGAGCGGCCATACTACCAATACGAAAATCAACGGCAGCGTACAGCCGAGCAAATCACTCTTGTCGCTGGTCGAATTGAGGTTCATCTCATAGCTGCCTGGGTAGTCCTGCGATTAGGTCACTGCAAATTCCACGTGCTGGCTGAGCATCACCGAAGAGCACATCTTTCATTTGTTCATCAACTAAACAGTGCGATCTCTCATTGCCAACTCTTTCAATAAGACAGGAATTCTTTTACAAGGTCTTCATCAGACTTCGACTGGTCAAACTTCCCGATTTCGCGCAGCTCGTCTTTTTCAGTAATCACATAAGCCGTGCCGGCGTTTCCTGACTTGCCGTTGGGGACCTTTCCCGTCGTGCGAAAGAGAACCACAATTCCCGGTCCCCACCCGGCGGAGACTTCGCCGTTTTCGCCTACCGCCATGCTGCCAACTTTCAGGTGTCCATCTTGCGCAATCGTCACGCCCTTTGATTTGGTCTTACAACCCGCACAACTTAACAGGCACATAAGAACGATCGGGAAAATGACGGTCATTCTTCGCATCGTTTCAACCTCACTCGGTGTTGCTGGTGACGCCGGCGCTGGCGGCCTTTGCTTCGTTGACTATGTTTGGCTCCTGCGAGACAACGCGAAATGTCGCCGTGTCGTAGACCAGCACCGCGCCGCAGGATGAACAAGGATCTCGGTACTCTTTGGCTGTTCCCGCCATTTCCTTAAGCAGAGTGAGGTTTTGATTTATCGGCTTCTTGCAGTTTGGGCACGTGATAAGCGCCCTGACTGGACCAGCTGCGCTCCCGGCCATAAACCCCACGCCAATCAGAATCGGGATTCCGAATAGCCTCAAGGCGACTAACCACGGCAGCAGATCACCGGCAGGTGAAAAGCTTTGGCCCACAAAGGCCATGGCCGCAAAGACGCGTGCGATTTCAACCACGATTCCAATAACCGCACCGATTGCGCCCTTGAGCAAACCGGCAATGTCATGGTTCGCGGCCTTATTCGCCACCATCGCAGTTATGACCGCGGCGATCAGATCAATTACGGCGATTACCGCGATTAATAAAGTTTCGCTCATGGGATAATTAGGCGCCTTTCAACCGCGTGGCGTGCGGCCAAATCATGGCTCGCTACTTGTCCTTGCGTTCCAGAGTGATGAGTATGTTTCCTTTTCCCTTTTGGTTGATCTCAATGGTCGCGATGCTCGTACCCTTTGCGACACCGATTGCTACTCCCGACTCGTCGGCCGATGTTGATGTTGTCTTTACACCGGTGGGCTTCCAGCCGTACCTGGATAAATTGTCGAGCTTATAAAAGTCGATAGCCTGGTCGAATGAATCGCTGGTCGCCAGTTCGGCCTTGACAGACTTGCTGAAGCCTTCAGCCGAATTAGAACCTGTGGTGTAGGCAGTGCGTTTAGCGCCGGGATAGTCAGGCAAATCGGGAATGGGTTCGCTCGACACCGCCGCGGCCGGCTGTGTTTTGGTAGCCTGCGATGGCGAAGTAGTAATTTTCGATTCGCATGCAAGACTGAATATCAGTGCAGTCATTACGATCACGCAGAAGGCTTTTGGGTTCAGCATAGCGTCTCACTTTCAAAGGAAAATTTGGGCGTCAGTGGTTGTCATCTCTCGCCATAATGGACAGCAGAAAGCTATGGCAGCGTCGTAGATTTTCCGTCCGGAGCTGTCACCGTTCCTTTGCCACCCACGTAGCTGTAACCGTTGTCTTTATCTACCCTGAAACTGAGCGGTTGTTTTTGATCGCTGTCGAAGACATACCCGTTGTAACTCACTCTTCCGATCCACGTATGCGTAACGCCGTCGGCCCAAATGTTCTGAGAAGATCCGCCGTCCGGCGTGAATGTCGTCATTACCTGTCCGGAAATGTGATAACTGCCGTCAGCATTCTGCGAAATCCGCACCTTGCCATCATCGTGACGCGCCGATTTGTCAATTAGGCGATCGTCATTAATGGAAAACTTTCTGGTGCAGGCAACACAGACAACTAAACACATCACGCAAGAAGTTATTAAAAGAATCTTGCACGTCGAACCCGGTTGATTGCGACTGGTACCGCGCGGCGCGCGATACAGAGACAGATTCATAGATTCACCCTTTGACCAAGCCTCTGATCAGGGTAAGCAGCACAAACAGAATTACAATCCCCAGCGAAACAAAAGACTCCCGCACCAGCGCCTGTCCCAGCGTGGGTACGTGATGCCAGGCCGGAGGTGGGTTCGGCACGGTCTTTCTGGTCAACCATCGCCACCCCCCTAATCCAACGGCCGTTCGCAAAAACATAATTCCCAGGTACGACACAATGAGCACTATGCCGAACCCTCCGAGAATCAAGAATCCTTTGGCGATATAGCTTTCCGGATTTTGCGAAAGCAGGGGAATCGCGATACTTAAACCGATCGCGGAGATGCCTGCCCAGGCGCCCAGGTAAATTAGTCTGGCTTTATTAACGACATCGGTTAGCTCAATTTGCGTCATCGGTTGTTGGCACGTTGGGCACTTGGGCGTTTCGGACCGGTTTGTCACCGCGAATTGCAGCGACCGGCAGTGCTCGCAGCCGTATCCGACTTGTTGGGCGTTTTTCATAGCTCAGGGACCCTGACCAAAGTCATTGATTGAGCCTGATGGCGGTGCTAGACTGACGACCTCTTCGCCGGCGGACAGCACTGAGCTATCTCGACATCAGCTCGTTTTGAGTTTCCTCATTTATGTATGCGCGAATTGAAGATGAAATGGTGCACCGCAGAAGCAAACAATCCGTGATCCATCAATCGCGCGCGCGCCTACGCCCCGACAGCCGTGAACGCTGATTCATCACACGACGTCACCCAATTGCTCCTGCAGTGGACCCAGGGTGACGAAGCTGCCTTCGAACAACTAGTACCGCTGGTATATGAGGAACTCAGGCGCATGGCGCGGAACTATCTTCGCCGGGAACGCGCGGGTCACACGATGCAGACCACAACTCTGGTCCATGAAGCATACTTGAGGCTGATTGACGCGGGCCGCGTGCGCTGGCAGGACCGCGCGCACTTTTTCGCTATCGCCGCGCAGCTGATGAGGCGCGTGTTGGTCGATGATGCTCGCAAACGCAATTTCAAGAAGCGGGGTCCCGAGTTCACGCGCATATCGCTGGATGAAGCGATGGTGTGGGCGCCGGAGCGGGACGCCGAAATCATCGCGCTCGACGAAGCCCTGCAACGACTCACCGAATTCGCACCGCGCAAGTGTCAAGTCGTCGAATTGCGTTTCTTCGGCGGCCTGAGCGTTGCTGAGACCGCCGCCGCACTCAACATTTCAACCGATGCTGTGAAGCGCGAGTGGCGAACTGCAAAGCTGTGGCTCCTGCATGCACTAGGTAACGAGTTCCGGGCCGCTTCGATCAACATAGACCTGCCAGCAAACAAGACTCCATGAATCAGAGCCAATGGCAACGCGTTGAGGATCTGTTGCAGCAAGCTCTCGATCTGGAAAAGAGCGAGCGCCAAGTCTTCCTTGACCGTGCCTGCGGTCCTGATTCGCACCTGCGGCGGCAGGTGGAAATGCTGCTCGAAAAGGAAGACGAAGCCGGAAGCTTTATCGAAACACCGGCCGTTGCCCACGTCGCCGCGTCACTGGTGAAAACTGCCAGAACGTCTCTAATTGGAAAGCGCATCAGCCATTACCGGATCGATTCGTTGATCGGCGAAGGCGGCATGGGTGAAGTTTACAAAGCCGATGATGAGAACCTGCATCGCGAGGTCGCCCTAAAGATTCTGCCGCCGGAATTCATAGATGATTCAGAGCGCACCCGACGATTCGAACAGGAGGCATTCACCACCTCAAGGCTTAACCATCCAAACATCGTCACCATTCTTGAGATCGTTCGCGTTAACGGAGCGCAATTCATTGCGAGCGAGTACATCGAAGGTCAGACGCTGCGTCAGTTACTATCTGACAAAGCTGACGGAAACCCGCGTCCCTTGCCGCTTCAGCAAGCTGTCGAAATTGCGGTTCAGATTGCTTCGGCGCTGCGCGCGGCGCACACCGCGTGGATCATTCATCGTGATATCAAACCTGAGAACATCATGGTGCGCGCTGATGGTGTGGTGAAGGTGCTCGATTTTGGCATTGCCAAACTTGGCCGGCCCGAACCGTCGTCGCCGTCGGCGGACTCGGCCACACCAGAAGAGACTGAGGAGGAAAACGGGTGCAAAACCATTGCCGGAGCCATTGTCGGCACCGCCCGCTACATGTCGCCCGAGCAGGCGAGAGGCGAGCCGTTGGATGGTCGCACGGATGTGTTTTCATTGGGAGCGGTGCTCTACGAGATGCTGACAGGCCATCGGTTGCTCGGCGCGGGCGTTAGTCTCGGGACAACGAATAGTGGACCACCGCGGCCTCGACGGGTCGAGAGTCTTCCCAGAAGCGTAGAGCACATCGTTCGCAAAGCCACTCGCGAACAACGTGAAGCTCGATATCCTTCGGCGGCTGAAATGCTCGACGATCTGCTGCGACTCAAACAGAGACTGGAGAACCGCAGCGCGCGCCGGATCGCAAAGTTCAGCGCGGCGGGGCTGCTCGTGATTGTGGCGCTGGCCGGTATCAGCGCGTGGGCGTCACGCGGACAGATGTGGGATGAGCGTGTCCTTCGCGACGGGCACACCGCAGCGGTGCGCCGCGCGGTTTTCTCGCCGGACGGTAGAAGGTTAGTTTCGGTGGGCGAAGATCATCAGGTGATCGTTTGGGATTTCGAGCGCCGCGAGCGTGTGAAAACCATAACCGACCATACCGGCACGGTGAACGCGGTAGCTTTCTCTCCGGATGGTAGATGGTTCGCAACCGGCAGTGATGACCAGACGATCATTATTTGGGAGACCGCACAGTTGCAACAAGCAGCAGTGTTACGGGACCAACCGGGCGCGGTGCTTAGCTTGACGTTTTCTCCGGATGGCAGGAGGTTGGTCTCAGGGTGTGGTGGCCCTGCGAGCATGGCACGCGTGTGGGACACAACAAACTGGCAAGAGCTGTGCGAGTTTCCGTGGCGCGTCAGCTATGGAGACTTTGTCTTCTTATCGAATGATGAACTCGGAGATATCAGCGGGCGAATTTGGAATGCGAGAACCGGGGAATTGATTCACGATGCCGGCGCCGAATGGCTCGGGAACTGGGTTGACCTTTCGCCAGATGGCAAACAACGAGCCAGCATTACGAGCGGTGGAGATGTGAAGATCATCGACCTGAAATCGCAAAAGCTGCTCTCTACTCGTCACGCTCACTTCGACCACGGACGTTCAGTCGCGTATTCACCAGATGGCAAATGGTTGGCGACCGCCGCCGAAAGAATAGTTTTGTGGGACGCCAGGGCCCTCGAAAAAATTGCGCCTTTGGAATACGAATCGATTGTTTGGAGTGTTGCGTTTTCTCCCGATGGCAAATCGCTTGTATCGACACACGGAGACGGAGCGATTCTCGTATGGGACGTCAATCAGCGCGAACGCGTGGCCAACTTGCGCGAACATAGCGCCGGTGTACGCGGAGTAGCCTTCTCGCCAGATGGCAAGTTGGTGGCGAGCGCGAGCGAAGATCAGTCGGTTATTGTGTGGGACGCTGCCACCGGGCAGAAACAAGCTGTGTTGGCCGGGCATAAGAGCCGCGTGACTTCCGTTGCCTTTGCGCCGACAGGCCAGTGGCTCGCGTCTTCAGATCAAGACGGCACAATCATTCGTTGGAACCTGCAACGGAGAGTCGCAGAGTTAACGATCAACGCTCCCCAGAAAGATACGCCAAGTTATTTCACCGCAATATCGCGAGATGGACGCCTAATCGCAGCCACACATGGTCTTTACGATAGTGAGACGGGACGCAGTCTGGTGAATCTGGTTGGAGAATGGGGAACCGTGTACGCAGCCGTCTTCACCTCAGACGGCCGCTTAATTTGCGCCACCGATTACGGCAACGTTGTCGTTTGGGACACGAGGACTGGGAGAATTGTCACCCAACAAAGATGGGCTGAAGAGCCCTTAATAACAGTCAGTCTGTCACGCGATGAAAAGTATCTGGTTACCGGCGATGACGGAAAGGCCGTGCGCTGGGGAACACTCGATCCTTTGCATCAGGAAAGCGTTGTGGGTCGGCACCAGGCCCGCATCAAATCGGTATCTTTCACGCCCGACGGTTCTTTTGCCGCTTCCGCAGGCGATGACAAGATGATCGCGCTCTGGGATGTGAATCGGCACAAGCTCATCACGCACATCGGCACGCACACATCACCGGTATATGCGTTGGCATTCTCACCTGACGGTAATCGGCTTATCTCAGGAGAACACGACCGGTCCGTGCGTCTGTACAGCCGCCATCGAACAATCTGGGGATTTCGTGTTGACTGACTCAACATGAGTCAGCCTGGTTTCGCCAATCGTG
>Ga0207511_100194_pt1 | contig 12281 bp, 10 predicted proteins | sample NitcycUWRSCHO22C_FD_188265 | JGI IMG/M metagenome (GOLD analysis project Ga0207511, IMG submission 188265) | Soil microbial communities from Arlington Agricultural Research Station in Wisconsin, USA - Nitrogen cycling UWRJ-SCHO22-C (SPAdes) | ecosystem: Environmental > Terrestrial > Soil >... | reverse complement strand
CTTCCAGACCTTAAAGCGGAATATTCCCGTGCTTCTTCGGTGGGCTCTGTGATTATGCCTTGTTTGCAAATTTACGCTGCGCTTAGTCTGACCTTAGCTACTTTCCGCAGATTGACACGTTGTTTTGCCAGCCACAGATCATGGTTGTACTGCATAGCCAGCCAACTCTCGGGAGAGCGCCCAAGGGCTTTTGCGAGGCGCAACGCCATTTCCGGACTTACACCGCTAGTCCCAGTCAGGATGCGATGGAGGGTTGATCCGGCAACGTCCAGCTTCGTCGCCAATTCGCGCGCGCTAAGATTGTTCGGCTTCAAATAAACTTCGGTGATGAATTCACCAGGGTGTGGTGGGTTGTGCATCGGCATTAGTGATAATCCTCATAGTCCAGAACGCAAGCATTCTTATTTTCAAATTCAAACGTCACCCGCCAGTTTCCGTTGACCCAGACTGAGAAGCGTCCGCGCTCCTGTCCTTTCAAACGATGAAGCCTGAACCCGGGAATATTCATATCTTCAATCGATTGCGCGGTATCAAGCGCCGCTAACAACATTCGCAATCGTTTCGCATGATGCGGCTGGATGCCGGTAACTGTTCCCGATTCAAAGAACCTCTTGAGTCCTTTGTGCCGGAACGTTTGAATCACCCAAATATGATAACGCGTTGCGTAGTGCGCAACAAGACAGTGATACGCTTACCGTGTCAGAGGATGCAAATCCTCACAAAGGAATATTCCCGTGCTTCTTCGGCGGGTTCAGATCGCGCTTGTTCTCCAACAACGCCAGCGCGCGGATCAGTTTAGGCCGCGTCTCGGCAGGTTCAATTACTTCATCAATAAATCCACGCTCAGCGGCCACGTAAGGGTTGGCGAATTTTTCTTCTAACTCGTTGACGCGGGATCGGCGGGCCGACGCTTTATCTTTTGCTTCACCGATTTCGCGGCGATACAAAATATCAACTGCTCCTTCAGCTCCCATCACAGCGATCTCGGCCGACGGCCAGGCGAAGTTGATGTCGGTGCGGATGTGCTTCGAACCCATCACGCAGTATGCGCCGCCGTAGGCTTTGCGGGTGATGACGGTGACTTTCGGTACCGTGGCTTCGGCGTAGGCGAAGAGCAGTTTCGCGCCGTGCTTGATGATGCCGTGATGCTCCTGGGAAATGCCGGGCAGGAAACCGGGGACGTCTTCGAAGGTCACTACGGGCACGTTGAAGCAATCGCAGAAGCGCACGAAGCGCGCCCCTTTGATTGAGCTGTCGATGTCGAGGACTCCGGCCAGGAATGCGGGTTGGTTGGCGACGATCCCTACCGAGCGGCCGTCGAGCCGCGCAAATCCGACTACAATGTTCGGCGCGTAGTCACGATGGACCTCGAAGAAGTAACCATCATCGACAATCAGGTCGATCACTTCGCGGATGTCGTAGGGCTGATTGGAAGCCTCGGGAATGATGGCATTCAACTTCGCTTCAGTTCGATCGGGTGAATCTGTAGCGGCCAGCCGCGGCGGATCATCGAGATTGTTCGACGGAATAAACGACATCAGTTCGCGCACCATGCGCAGCGCATGCTCGTCAGAATCAGCCGCGAAGTGCGCCACGCCGGATTTGCGATTGTGCGTTTCAGCTCCGCCGAGTTCTTCCTTGGTGACGTCCTCGTGCGTCACGGTCTTGATGACGTCCGGGCCGGTGATGAACATGTAGGACGTGTCCTTCACCATGATGTTGAAGTCGGTGATCGCCGGGCTGTAGACCGCACCACCCGCGCACGGGCCCATGATGCAGCTGATCTGCGGCACGACGCCGCTGGCGAGCGTGTTGCGCAGAAAGATGTCGGCATAGCCGCCGAGACTGACTACACCTTCCTGAATTCGCGCGCCGCCCGAATCATTCAAGCCGATGATGGGCGCGCCGACCTTCATGGCCAGGTCCATCACCTTACAAATTTTTTCCGCGTGCGTTTCGGAAAGGGAACCGCCGAAAACCGTAAAGTCCTGAGCGAAGACAAAGACCTTGCGGCCGTCGATCAATCCGTGACCGGTGATCACTCCGTCACCCGGATAGATTTGTTTGTCCATGCCGAAGTCGCGCGAGCGATGCTCGACCAGCTTGTCGAATTCCTGAAAGGTGCCTTCGTCGAGCAGGAACTCGACTCTCTCTCTCGCCGTCATCTTGCCGGCGGCGTGTTGCTTGTCGACGCGCGCTTGGCCGCCACCCTGCTCGGCCTGCTCCTGGCGTTCGCGTAATTGATCCAGCTTTGAGATTTTCGCGGGTTGTTGTTTTTGCGACGACATAGGTTGAATGATCGAAGAAGGTGATGATATCAGAAAGCTGCGGCGGGTTTGAGAGCTGTAGAACTAAAGTGTCAGAAGCCCGACCGTCAGGGAGGGCCGGCACCGCGAGGTGCCCTCCCTGACGGTCGGGCTTCTGACACGAAAGGGAACTGGCGCGATTGAATCATGCCAGTCAACTCTTCCACGGCCTTTTCGACATTCCTTTTCTCTGCAGCTGTGTAGCCGTAGCGCTCGGAATTCGCCTCAAATTCATCAAGGTCAAGAACTTCATACGAATAATCAGGCCACACCATCACATCGATGTCCAGGTCTATATACGTCAACGACCGTCCATCGAAGACCGGTGGCTTATTGATGTTGCAGTAATAAAGACGAGTCGAGCCGTCGTCGTGCAGGAACCGAAAGACGTTGTACCAGCGGTCGAGCCAGTAGTATTCGACTAGCCGAGTCCCTCGTTTGATTTCGCCGAGCAGATGATGAGAGACATCGGCGTCGAATTCGGCTTCGAGAACTAGATGATTTGCTTCCAGCCTGGCAATGCGCCCACGCCAACGGCGATGTTCATTGCCATCATGCTTCAGCACGCGAACAACTACTTCGTTCGATGCGACCGCCGTTGGCGATTGGCTGGGACGGCTCATGCTTTGGCGGCAGCCGTCTTTTTCCAATCTGCGAGGAACTGGTCCTGTCCTTTGTCGGTTAAAGGATGCTTGAGCAGTTGCTGGAAAACCTTGTAGGGCATGGTGGCGATGTCGGCCCCCAGGCGGGCGGCCTCGATGATGTGAATCGGATGCCGGAGACTCGCCGCCAGCACTTCAGTCTTCCATTCGTAGTTGTCGTAAATTTCAATAATCTCTTCAAGCAGACGTAAGCCATTGTCACCAATGTCGTCGAGCCGACCCAGGAACGGACTAATGAACGACGCGCCCGCCTTGGCGGCACATACTGCCTGCGCCGCAGAGAAGCAAAGCGTTACGTTTACTTTGATGCCTTCATCGTTGAGGATCCGAGTCGCTTCCAGTCCTTCGAGAGTGAGCGGGCATTTGACGACGACGTTCGGAGCAATCTTCACGAACTCGCGGCCCTGCTTGAGCATTTCGTCGCGCTCGGTCGTGGTGACTTCTGCGGATACCGGACCAGAAACGATTTTGCAGATCTCGGCGATATGCGATTTGAAATCAACGCCGCCTTCTTTCGAGACGAGCGTTGGGTTGGTCGTGACGCCATCGCAAAGACCGAGGGCCGCTGCCTGACGAATCTCGTCGAGATTCGCCGTATCGAGAAAGAACTTCATGAACGCCTCCTGTGTTGTTGTGTCTCCAATATAAGCGAAACGCAGACGGATTTACAGCGGCAAGCAGTCGGGAAAAACTCAATTGCCCAAAGAGTGAATCTTGAGTCCGCGTGAGCGGACGAATGAAAATAGCCCAGCGATTCATCGGAGATTATCTACTTGACGAACTTGGCGCCTCTTCGGTTGGTGGCGGTGTTAACGCCGAAGGCGTTTGCAAATTCCAGCCCAGGGCAACGCCCTGGGAACGAACGATTTGGAATCCATGGAATTCTGAAAGAGTTCGCGAACTGATCAAACCTGGCCTTTTCGCCACAACCCTTTCAGGGTTGACTCAAATTCATGTTCAGTTACCCAGGGTAGCGCGCTAAACCGCGCGCAACCCTGGGCTGGAGGCTGGTAAACGCCTTCGGCGTTTCTGTCCAGTTGTTAACGACCGCCGATTCCGTCAAGTAGATAATCTCCGATTCATCGCTGGGCCATTTTCAATCGTCGGCTGCGCCGACTTTTTTGGGTAAAGCCTGACAAAAAAATCAATTCATGCCGCATACGGTTAATCGACTGACGATATCGGTTACTCAAGTTTCTGAATCCAACTCAATTCATTCTCATTCGCGCCAAATCATTCCGCCGGAACAGTAATTGCGAATTAGTCGAGCGAAATCCATCTCCTCAGCTTTCCCCAGAGACAAGGAGAATCAGCCATGAAGAATCTTTCGATAGGTCGCCTCTTATTGGTTGTGTCGCTCGGCTTGGGCGCGGCCGTCCTCGTGAGCGCTCAAGATGACCGGCGGGGTCGTCGCGAACGAAATAACAACGACAATAACCAGCAACAGACTCAGAACCAATCACAAGCTAACAACGACAATCAGCAGCGCCGGCAAGCGGAAGAGCAGCGGCGAAATAGCGAGCGGCAGGCGCAGGAACAGCAACGCCGGCAAGACTCGGAACAGCAGCGACAGGCCGCGCGCCAGCGCCTGGATCAGCAGCGGGCCGAGCAGCAGCGGGAGTTCGAACAGCGCCGTCAGCAACAAGACCAGCAGCGCCGCGCCGAAATGGAACGACGTAAGCAGGAAGACGGCCGTCAATTCGACCAGGAACGCCAGGCCCAACAGCAACGGCTACGCGATTCGCAACGGCAACAGGACGAGCAGCGGGCACTTGAACTACAACGCCGCCAGGCCGAAGAACAGCGTCGCCAGGCAGACCAGCGCGCCCGAGACTTTGGACGCCAGCGCGACGATGAGCAGAGACGCAACCAGCAATTGCGCGACCAGCAACGTCGCCAGGAAGAAGAACGTCTGCGCGCCCAGCAAACGCGTGATTGGCAGCGCGATAATGACAATCGCCGTAATGACAACTGGCGCCGGGACAACGGCAGCCGGCTGTCCGACCAGCAACGCGCGGCATGGCGGCAACGCGAAGAGCAGCAATGGCGGCAGCGTCAGAATGACTTTCGGCACCGCGAAGATGAACGCCAGCGACTGTGGCAACAGCGGCAGCAATATCTGCAACAGCAGCGCCGCCTGAACCAGTGGCGCTTTCAGCAGGCATACTGGGAGCGGCTGCGACAGGATCAGTTACGTTTGCAGTCCTTCAACTACTCTGATTATGGCGATCCGATTTATCGCTATTCTCGCAACGGGGCCTATTACAACCTGAACCAGTATGGCGCCAATCTCCTGCAGCGGGCGATTAACGACGGCTACGAAGAAGGCTTCCGCGCCGGGCAAGCAGATCGCCAGGACGGTTGGCAATTCGATCCTGAGAACAGTGACGCGTTTCAGGATGCGACTTATGGCTACGACGGCTATTACGTCGACGTCAATGAGTACCAGTACTACTTCCGCGAAGGTTTTCGCCGCGGGTACGAGGACGGCTACTATGGCCGCAGTCAGTATGGAAGTTACTCGAACGGCAAGTACGCGATCCTGGGTGATGTGTTAAGAGTGATCCTGGATATCGTGCGGTACTAATCGGTCCTCACTCAAAAGCAAAGCGCTCGGCTTCGATCAGATATCGGAGCCGAGCGCTTTTTTGTCAGAAGCCCGACCGTTAGGGAGGGCACCTTTTAATAATCGACTTCCTGGTTTTCAGCGGGGCCTTACAGGGGAGATTACCTACTTGACGCGCTTTGCGCGCCTTCGGTTGGTGGCGGTGTTAACGCCGAAGGCGTTCGCAAAATTCCAGCCCAGAGCAACGCCCTGGGAAACGAAGGAGTTTTGATAAATGAAACTCTGAAGAGTTCGCGAATTCACCGGGCCAAGTAATGTTTAATCACAACCCTTTCAGGGTTGGCGCAATCCATGTGGCGCTAACCCTTGGTAGCGCGCTGGCGCGCAACCCTGGGCTGTGATTTGGTAAACGCCTTCGGCGTTTTCTGTTCACATCGTTACAAATCTCTGGAGCCGTCAAGTAGATAATTACCCTTAGCCCTCGCCTATGGCACCGTCGCTGAAACAACACGGGAAGGTTCGCTCGGGTTGCCGGCTTTATCGATCGCTCTGACGTAGTAATAATAAGTCTTTCCGGTTTCCACGTTTGTGTCGGTGAACGTGATCTTGTTGAAGCCTGCCGGCGTAATCACACTCCAGTCCTTCGGCTGATTCGCGTCGGTCGAGCGATACAAAATATATCCAGCCAAGTCCGGTTCGGAATTCGCCGACCAAAACAACGCTATGCGGCCGGGCGCGGTCGCTGGCTCAGTCAGGTCCGGAACAGCCGGCGGATATTTATCCGGCTGGCTAAAGGGTAGGGAATTGGAATCGAAACTTTCCACCGGCTTGCCCTCGGTGCCGAGTGAAACCGCACGGACGAAATAAGTATAGTGCTCGTCGAACTTGAAGGTCTTGTCAGCGAATTGCGTCCCGCTGACCGGCTCGCGATTCAAAGGTTTCGGATCAACCTCGGGTTTTGATTCGAGCACCCGATACACGTTATAGCCGAGCAGGTTCGCGGGCGTGGATTGATCGATATTCTTTGCAGGTGGCGTCCAGGTGATGGTAATCGCCGTCTCTGAATATTCATTACCGGTCTGGACGAGGGTGGGCGGTTCGGCGACGCGCGCCGCCGGCTCCATCAAAAAGAAATTTGAAAACGCCGCGCGCTGCCCGGCCGCATTCACATAGCGAATCGCATAACGCAGGCGCGCCGGTTCGCCCGCAAGCTCGAGCGTGTCGACATACGTCAGCGTCGGCCCGGCTTTTTTGATTTCGTCGTAAGAGACTGAGCCCACGAGAATGGCGCGCGCAGCGAATTGATCTTCCGTGAGAGGCAAGGGCGCCGTCGGTTTCTCAGCCACGCGATAGACATCGGCGCGCCGGATGCTCTGCACGCTGCCTTCGCCGGCATTGCGCAGCGGCGCCGGCCACATGAGGATCACCTGGTTGCCTCTTTGAATGCCGGTCAACGCTTCGGTGCGCTGCGGCACGCGCTCAACTGGAGGCAGCGGAGGTTTGCGCTTGCCGCACGTGGGCGCCAGAGAGAGCGCGCACACTCCAAGCAATAACATTAAATGACGGGCGGCCGACTTGCGCGGTGTTCTTGAAGTTTCGGTGGGCGCGGGCACGGGTGTTGGAGGATCGACTTAAAGTATGTAGCGACTGAGATCCTGGTCCTTAACAGTCTCGGCGAGCATTTGATGAACGTAGGCAGAGTCGATCGTTTTGTCCTTCGGCTCCAGGTCGGGTCCTTCGAAGCTGATCTCGTCCAGCAGCCGTTCCATGATCGTGTGCAGGCGCCGCGCGCCGATGTCTTCCGTCTGCTGATTCACTTGCGCGGCAAAGTTGGCGATCGCATCGATGGCATCGGGTACGAAATCGAGCTTAACGCCCTCGGTCTCCATCAAGGCTTTGTATTGCGTTACCAGTGAATTCTTGGGCTCGATGAGAATTCGTTTGAAGTCGTCGATAGTCAGCGATTCCAGTTCGACGCGAATCGGAAAGCGGCCCTGCAATTCAGGAATCATGTCGGAAGGTTTGGAAACATGAAATGCGCCGGCGGCGATGAAGAGAATATGGTCAGTCCTCACCATGCCGTAGCGCGTGTTCACGGTCGTCCCTTCAACAATCGGCAGGATGTCGCGCTGCACGCCCTCGCGCGAAACATCGGGACCGTGGCCTGACTCGCGGCCGGCAATTTTATCGATTTCGTCGAGGAAGATGATGCCTGAAGATTCGACGCGCTCGAGTGAAGCGCGGGCGACGGCGTCCATGTCGATGAGGCGCTCTTCTTCCTCCTGCATCAGGTACTCCATCGCTTCGTCGACCCGCATTTTGCGCCGCTTGGACCGGCCCTGAAAAAGATTTCCCAACATGTCCTTCATGTTGATACCCATCTCTTCGACGCCCATCGGGCCGGCCAGCTCAATCGTGGGAAAGTTCTTTTCCCGCACTTCCATTTCGACCAGCCGGTTGTCCAGCTTGCCGGAGCGCAGTTGCGTGCGGAGCTTTTCGCGCGTCCGCGCAAAGTTTTCGTCTTTCGGTTCGTTTTCAGGGACCAGCGCCGGGGCGGTGGTCTCACCGGACTCAAAATCAAAATTGAACCCGGACGATGAAGACTTCGGCGGTGGCAGAAGAATATCGAGGATTCGCTCTTCGACATTCAGTTCGGCCTTGTCGGTAATCTCTTCGACTTTTTCCTGCCGCGTCATCTCGACCGCGATTTCGGTCAGGTCACGAATCATGCTTTCGACGTCGCGGCCGACATAGCCGACTTCGGTAAACTTTGACGCCTCAACTTTCAGGAAAGGAGAGTTGGACATGCGCGCGAGCCGCCGGGCAATTTCCGTCTTGCCGACGCCGGTCGAGCCAATCATGATTATGTTCTTCGGGATCACGTCCGCGGCGAGATCAGGCGTGAGCTTCTTGCGGCGCACGCGGTTGCGCAGGGCGATCGCGACGGCGCGCTTCGCGGCTTTCTGCCCAACGACGTGCTTGTCCAGTTCGGCGACAATCTGACGCGGAGTCAGGTCGTCCAGTCGAATGTCTGGTTCTTCGGTTTCGCCTGCGAGATAGATGACCATTTAATTCAACAACTGTCGGCGGCCAACGCCTGAAGTCTTACGTCCGTGTTTCACAATTCCTCAACCACGATGTTCGAGTTGCTGTAGATGCAAATGTCGGCCGCGATGCGCATCGCTTCGACGGCGATTTCGCGCGCGGACATCTCGGTGTTCTTCATCAGCGCGCGCGCGGCGGCGAGTGCATATGATCCGCCCGAGCCGATCGCCAGGATGCCGTCGTCGGGCGATATCACGTCTCCGTTTCCCGACAACAGGAAAGAACTCTTTTGGTCGGCAACCACCATCAGCGCTTCCAGGTGGCGGAGAATCTTGTCTGTGCGCCACTCCTTGCTTAACTCAATGGCCGCGCGCTCGAGGTTGCCGTGATATTGCTCGAGCTTGCCTTCGAACCGGGTCAACAGCGAAAAGGCATCGCCGGTCGCTCCGGCAAAGCCCGCAAGAATCTTGTCGTTATACAGGCGGCGAACTTTCTTCGCGGTGGCCTTCATGACAGTTTCGCCCACCGTGACCTGTCCGTCGCCGGCCATCGCCACGTGCTCATCGCGACGCACGAGCAACACAGTCGTGCTGCGAACTTGCGGGGAATTTTTTCGCTTCATTGGCAAGTGGTCACTATAGGAAGTGCCGCGAAGAATAGTCAAGCCAACCGTCGGAAACTGTGCGATACTCGTAATCGTAATAAGTGCGATATCATGTTGGTTGCGACGCAGGATTCCCTGGCGATCTTTTTTCAAAAGCAATGACACGTAATCAGAGACCGCGCATCGGAATTACCATGCGGCTTGAGTTGGAGACCGACCGGTTCTATCTCGGGCGGCATTACAGCGAAGCCGTTGAAGGGGCCGGCGGATTGCCGGTGCACCTGCCCTTAATACCGAATGCGGAGTACATAGCTTCGGTAATGGCGGGCCTTGACGGGTTGCTCCTGCCCGGCAGTGACTCGGATGTCGATCCTGCACGCTATGGGCACGAGCCGCATCCGCAGTTGGGCCACGTCGTGCCGGAAAAAGACGAGACAGATTTGTTGACGCTTCGCGAAGCGGAACGTCGAGCCATGCCGATCTTCGCGATTTGTTTTGGGATCCAATCGCTCAATGTATCTCGCGGCGGCACTCTGATTCAGGACATCCCCAGTCAACTACCAAACGCGATTAAGCACAACCAGGGCTCGCCGCGAGATCGGCATTCTCATCGGGTCCGCATATTGGAAGGCAGTCTGTTGGGCCAACTGGCAAGCGGCGACCGGGCTCCGGTGAACAGTCATCATCACCAGGCGGTCGAAACACTCGGCAGGGAACTGGTTGCGACCGCGTGGGCCCCCGATGGGCTGGTGGAAGCCGTGGAAGATCCGCGCAGTGACAGATTTGTGTTGGGCGTCCAATGGCACCCCGAACTCGCCTGGGAGCGGGACGTGCTCTCGCAGGCGCTGTTCAATCGATTCGTCGATGAAGCGCGAACCTTCAGCTCAATAACGCGCAGCGAACGCGAGGACACGGTTAATGCCTGATGACGCGTTGCCAGTCGCAGAGGCGGCCAGCGCGTCGCCAATCCTGAGTCTGAAAGATCGCGTGGCCGTGGTGACGGGAGGTTCGCGCGGAATCGGTCGCGCTGCCGTTGAGTGTTTCGTGAAGCTCGGTGCGAACGTGGTGGTGAACTACGTGCGCGATGCGAAGGCGGCCACTGATGTCGTCGCTGAAGCCGAAGCTCAAGGTGTCGGCGCGTTGGCAGTTAAAGCAGATGTTGCGCTCAAAGGGGACGCTCAAAGATTGATCGACGCGACCACGCGCAGGTTCGACCGCCTCGATTTTCTTGTTTGCAACGCTGGAATTTGGGAAGGCTCCCCAATTGATCAGATGACCGAAGAAGTTTGGGACCGCACGCTCAATCTAAATCTGAAAGGCACCTGGGCGGTCTGCCGCTCGGCCGTGCCGCACATGAAGCGTCAGGCGTTCGGCCGGATTGTGATCGTCAGTTCGACTGCGGGTCAGCGCGGCGAGGCGAACGTGGCGAATTATGCGGCCTCAAAAGGCGGACAAATCTCATTCACCAAATCGCTGGCAGCGGAACTGGGACCGTTTGGCATCAATGTAAATTCGGTCGCGCCGGGCTGGGTCGATACTGACATGTGCGCCGATGCGTTTGCGCAGCCCGGCTTTCGCAAGGCTTTGGAGGAGGGAATTCCTGTAGGCCGAGTCGCGACTCCGGAAGACATCGCCTGGCCGATTGTCTTTCTGTGCACTGACTGGGCGCGCCATATCAATGGCGAGATTTTGAATGTGAACGGCGGTTCGGTGCTCTGCGGATAGGCAAATGTTCGAACGCTACACAGAAAAAGCTCGTCGCGTGATTTTCTTTGCGCGATACGAGGCGTCGCAGGGCGGCGCGGGAAACATCGACCCGGGACATCTCCTGCTCGGAATTTCTCGTGAAGACAAGTCGCTGCTCACGCAACTGCTGCCTAAGGGAAATGGATCGATTGACATGATGAGATCGCAAATTCAAGCGCGCCTGGCTAAAGGTGAGCGGATTCCGACGTCGGTTGAGATGCCGCTGGCGCCCGAGTCGAAGCTGGTCCTCCATCTTGCCCATGAAGAAAGCGCCAGGCTTCAAGATCGTCACATCGGCACCGAGCATCTGTTGCTCGGATTGATGCGAGAAGAGACGTCGGTCGCGGCGCAGGTGCTAACGGAAATGGGTTTGCAACTTGAGACTGTGCGCGAGGCATTCGGACCCCGCGGCAAGCTGCATTCGAGCCGCAGGGCGGGCGCTTTGAATGCGAATGGACGTGTAAGCATCTTACTGGGAGTCGAAAACCTGATCCAGAACGAGTTGGCCGCGCTGCAGGGGGCGCGCGTCGGGCTCGTTTGCAATCAGGCCTCGGTCGATCACGGTTTTCGTCACGTGGCCGATCTGTTTCATGAGCACGCGGACATCAACATCACGGCGCTGTTCGGCCCACAGCACGGCATTCGCGGAGACGTGCAGGACAATATGATCGAGACCGAGCACGCAACTGATCGGAAGACTGGACTGCCGGTCTATTCGCTTTACAGCGAGACCCGTGAGCCCACCGAAGAAATGCTGCGCGAAGTCGATATCATCGTTTGCGATCTCCAGGACGTCGGCACGCGCATCTACACTTTCATTTATACGATAGCGAATTGCATGCGCGCTGCGCAGAAGTTAGGGAAGAGGGTCATTGTTTGCGATCGTCCTAATCCGATTAACGGGGTGATGACTGAAGGAGCTGTGCTCGATCCGGCGTTTGCCTCGTTCGTCGGCCAGTTTCCGATTGCCACCAGGCACGGAATGACGGCGGGCGAACTCGCGCTGATGTTCAATCAGGAATTCGGCATCGGCTGCGATCTTCAGGTGGTGAGGATGTCCGGCTGGTCCCGCGATTTGTGGTACGACCAGACTGACGGGCCATGGGTGCTGCCGTCGCCCAACATGCCGACCCTCGACAGCGCGACTGTCTTTCCCGGAAGTGTTCACCTGGAAGGGACCCAAATGTCCGAGGGACGCGGGACGACGCGACCTTTCGAGTTAGTTGGCGCGCCGTACATTCACCCCGACGACTATGGCGCTGCCCTGCAGGCCTTGAATCTGCCCGGCGTTTATTTCCGGCCATCGGTTTTCCTGCCGACATTCCAAAAGCATGGCGGCAAAGCTTGCGGCG
>Ga0207511_100193_pt1 | contig 12286 bp, 7 predicted proteins | sample NitcycUWRSCHO22C_FD_188265 | JGI IMG/M metagenome (GOLD analysis project Ga0207511, IMG submission 188265) | Soil microbial communities from Arlington Agricultural Research Station in Wisconsin, USA - Nitrogen cycling UWRJ-SCHO22-C (SPAdes) | ecosystem: Environmental > Terrestrial > Soil >... | reverse complement strand
GATGCTTGTCGCGATTTAATCGTGAGAGGGATGAAGTTCTTTCGCGCAGACGCGCCCAAGCTGTTTGCCGAAATGATGGATTTGGCGCGGCGAGACATCATTGCCTATCCGCGGTCGGTGCGGAAATAGAGTAGCGGCTTTGCCGCAGCACCAGTGCGGTAAGCCTGCGGCTTACCGTTGACTACCTCAAAAAACTTTGGAGGCTGCGCCTCCACTTCGATTCAAACCAAACGGAGGCGTAGCCCCCCATCGTTTATGCAATGCGCCGGTAAGCCAGAGGCTTACCGCACTGTGCTGCGGCAAAGCCGCTAATGGATTCACGCGGCGGAAGCGATCAGCCGGCTAATGATGATCTTGTCCGGACATGAAACTCGCCGCTCTGTAACTTGTCAGCCACTTCCGTCAGAGTCACAAACTGAATATCTTCTGCCGCGGACACCTCGCCGACAAATCTCTCGATCGCGTCCCAGTCGCGAATGTCTTTGGGATGATTCGTCAGCACGACGGGAACCTGCGACAGTCCTGAATCATGCACCCGCGCGCGAATCGAAGCCAGCATCTCGCGCATCAACGGATAATTCAGTCGACTTAAATCAGACACGAAATGCTTGCGCCTGATTGCCGGCGCAATCAGCTTTTCGTAGACGCGCGCCGCGCCGGACGTTTGCGTGTCGAGTTGCGCCCGCGGTGTCTGTGCAGTCGATGCCTTGCCTCGCGCGCCCAGGCGTCCCGTCACCAGCGCGAGATTCTGTTTGGTTACTTCGCGGCGCGATCCATAGAAATGATTCAATGGCACGCAGACAATCGGTTCATGTTTAGTCGAAGCGAGTCTCGCATCATCCATGCGCGGATAGTACGGCAGAAAAGTCTCCTCGCAATTTCGGTAATCGAGCTGCAGCGTCTCGTTATCGAGATAAAAACCCGCGGCGATGCTGACATCGATTTCAATTCCGAGCGCTGCCAGGGTCGCCAGCAGATGCGGCGACGGCGCGAGGGCCAACGCGCTGGCGCGAAAGGCGACGCAGCGGTATGTGTGATCGACGGGCGACAACAGTTCTTCGAGGTAGCGTTTCGAGTCCGCGATTATTCGAGCGGCGCGATCGCGATCGTATTTGAGTAGCGACCATTCGCCTTTCAATTCCCACTTGCCATCGCCGTAGCGCGCGTCCGACCACTGCGAATGCAGGTGCAGTTGAATGTCGTGGCCGGCGGCGTAAGCTTCGCGCACGTGTTCATCCCAACGATCGGCGTCGCGGCCCAGGTCCTCGTGTTTCTCCTGGAGACTTCTGAATCTGACTTGCTGCATGACATCGGGCATAAACGTCGTACGCACGCCGAACTTTTGGTAGATGCCAATTAGCCGGCGCATCGGCGCGAATTGAATCTCTTCGAGGTCGCCGGACCCGTCGCCGCGAAGTTCCCAATCGTGAGTGAGTGCGAGATAGATTTTGGGCGTCGTTGACTTCACTTTAATTGGCCACAGATTGGCACAGATAAACACCGATTGAAAATCAAATTTAGATCAGTGTCCATCCGTGAAAATCTGTGGCGGAGAATTGGTGTTACTATCAACGGCGATGTTGCACGGCCAATCGATCATCTGCTTTGGCGGCGAGGATTGGTGGTATCACCACCCGCATTCGAAGAACCACCTGATGCGGCGATTCGCGCGCGCGGACAACAAAGTCATCTTCGTCAATTCCATTTCGATGGGACTGGCGCCGATGAAAAGCGGCGAGGTCTTGCGGCGCATCAAGCGAAAGTTGAAGAGCTACGCAAAGCTGGCGCGCACCACCGAAGAGGGAATTACCGTCGTATCGCCCGCCGTTGTTCCGTTTTTCGGCAGCCGCGCCGCGGCGGCGACTAATCGAAAACTATTAACCGCACAGATTGCGACGTTGGCGAAGCGTCGCGGCATGACTCGACCGATTCTCTGGATTGCCATTCCCACGGCAGTCGAAGTCGTGGGGCAACTGAATGAGCAAATCGTCATCTATCATGTCTCGGACAAATACGACGCGAACACGATGGATCACGCGACCGATCCGGCCTTCATTCGCCAGCTGCACGAACGCGCGATCGACGCTGCCGATTTGATCTTCTATTCCAGCCGCAAACTGTTCGCGGAAGCAGATCATGGGTGCGAGAAATCGCATCTGCTCGAACAGGCCGTTGACTTCGATCATTGGTCGCGCATCGGCCGCGGCGAAGTCAGGGTGGCCGACGCGATCGAAGCTATCCCGCATCCGCGCATCGGTTATTTCGGGGCCATCGAGCCCTGGCTGGTCGATCAGGAATTGATCAAGCAGGCGTCACGCGAGCGGCCGCAATGGAATTGGATCTTTATCGGGAACAAATCACGAGGGCTCGAAATCGAGTCGCTGCCCAACGTTCATTTCCTGCCACCGGTTTCTTACCAGGAGCTGCCGCATTACGCGGCGGGTTTCGATGTTTGCGTGCTGCCGTGGAACACGGAAGTGCCTTTCACGAGCTACGGCTCGGCCATCAAAGTCCGCGAGTACCTCGCCTCCGGCAAACCCGTCGTGATTTCGCCTCTGCCTGAATACGAGTCGATGAGTGACGTCCTGCGGATCGGACGCAGCCGCGATCAGTTTCTGAATCTGGTTGATGAAGCGTTGCATGAGAACGATGCGCCGCAGGTCGAGGCGCGACAAGAAGCTGTCCGAAACGGAACGTGGGACACGCGCGCCGAATGGATCAGTGACTTGATCGAACAGGCCTTGGCGTGTCAGATGCGTTAGCGACCGGATCACGTGCTTCTTGCCGGAGCGCGGGCATCTCTGCCCCGCCAGCGTGCGCGGGACGCATTATTCGCGCTTCGCGCTCATGCGGCCAGGGATGGCCGCGCTCGATCAAGGCGCACCTTTGATCCGGTCGTTACCGCTCCCGGTTCTGATTCTGACACGTTCACCTGGACGTTGGTGCTCCGACTCTCGCGGTTAGCTTTTGGGCCACAAAGTCAAAGCCACAGCCGATCGCAACCCCTGCAAAAGCGAAGAGGAAGTAAGTCACCGCAATCACATAACGGTATTCGGTGTGCACCAGCGATTGAACGAAAAAGAAATAGACCGGCACCACACCCAGGACAACTAACGCCGCCCGCTGTTTGCGAAATATCAAGATTAACAAGCCAACGATTGCCAGCGGCAGGATTACCGCGGTGAGAAAGATTTTCTGGACAGCATGAATCAGTAACCGCGGATAACGCGTCCAAAGAAATCGCGATGGGCCGAGTTCGTAGAGTCTTGCTTCCGTTATTTTGATGATTGGATTTGGACGGCTCGGAGCTTCATTGCTGAAGAAGATTTGCACTTGTCCGCTATTGCGGGGAACAAAGGGTAAGACCGCGTGTTGAAGTGGATAAGATGTTGGGAGAACCTCAGGCGCTTCAACGATGGTCGTTGAATAGGTGCTTCCGTCAGAACCTTTCACGCTAATTCTCATTCGTCCTGAGGTAATGTCGAAAGGAATGATGAGTACGTAATCGACGTTTTTCTTTACCCCGTCTATCGGAAATGAAAACTGATCGCCATAGTGCGATGAGTCCCCCATCAACCCCAGCCAACAGCATGTATCGAATGCCAGGGATGTCTGCGCTTGAGGAGACAAGATTCTCCCTTTTGCCAGTAAATCATTCGGCATTGCCGACCAGGTTGGAGTCACCCGATCGATCACAGCAATTGAATGACTGACGGGCGGATCGGTCGCTATCAATCGCGCCCGTTCGAGCCGCAACATCGACGATGCTCGCTTAGCCATCACGCCCGCAAACCAAAACGGGTGTGCCCGAACGATCGCCAACCCTCGCGACAAGCGCGCCCGTTCACGTTCGGCTCCATCGGGATTGAACAGCATGCCGTAATAATCCGGCCGCTGATAAATTTCCGCCTCCTGCTTCATGATCCCCATGTCGGTTGCGGGAATGCCAAAGCGCCCTTGCTTGTCGTAGTCGGCGATGCCTTCCAGGAATGTCTGGCCCGCGCCGAGTGACAGCGGAATGAATCGATGAAAAACGATCGCGTTTCTGATCGTTAGCGGCAAAACGATCAGCAGCGTGCCGCAGATGACCGCCAAAGCGAACTGCCAACGCCTTGGCGCCGTCGTTAGTAATGCCACCGTGGCCGCGATTAGCATACTCATCAGCATGGCGTTCGCGCGCAGCCAACATGAGACCCCAATCAAGGCTCCCACGATCACGAACGTCAGCAATCGAGGGAGCCTGGCTGCGCGGGTCAACAAAAATATCGCCAGCAGGATCGGCAAAACCGAGATTGAATCAGGCAGGAGCAGGACTGAATTCCAGGCGAGCTGCGGCGAGAGAGCCGCGAGTAGGCCCGCCACGGCGCCGGCGCTTGCCGGCAAGAGTTCCGAGACGATGAGAAATATCAACACTGTCGAGAAAGCATCGGCAGTTATCTGCACAAACTGAACTGCCATGTCAGATTGCTTGAATGAATAAATGACGGCGAGCAGAAACGAGTAGCCGGGTGGATGCCCGAGATTATTCAGATCGGCGAGCGGCGATGATCTGCTGAAGAAGGACGAGACGCCGCCCTGGCGTAAAAGCTGAGCGACGCGTTGATAATCAGCGACCACAGCGGTCTGTACTTTTCCAACTTCGAGCCGTGTATCATGCCAGGTGAGAACGCGCACGCCGAAGGCGAGCAAGAAGATGATGACGCCCAGCGCGACGCGACTTTGCAGACGAGACAAGCGGCGGCGCGGGACAGTTTCGGTTGCGTTTAGAGGCGGGCTACTGCCCGCCGGTTTCTCTTGCATGCAACGAGTGACGGGCAATGGCCCGCCGCTAACCGTGGCAGAATATATCATTAGTTGATTACGGCTTATGTGCGGAATTGCCGGACTCATCGCCAATGACCCTGAAGCGCGCATTGGCGCGATGCTGAGAATAATCGAGCATCGCGGGCGCGACGATGAAGGTGTCTGGACCTCGCCGGCGATCGATGAAAGCGGTCGGCAAGTTTGTTTTGGGCACCGGCGTCTCTCGATCATCGATACCAGCAGCGCCGGTCACGAACCGATGTTTTCGCGCGACGGCAGATTTACGCTCACCTTCAATGGAGAGATTTACAACTACCGCGAACTGCGCGCAGAACTGGCAACGAAGGGCCACGCTTTTCGCACGCAAACGGATATCGAAGTTTTGTTAACCGCCTGGCAGGAGTGGGGCGAGGCCTCGCTCACGCGCCTGAATGGAATGTTCGCGTTTGCGCTTTGGGATGAAAATGAGCGCGCTCTGTTTCTGGTGCGCGATCATGTCGGCATCAAGCCGCTTTACTATGCCTGTCAGAAGCCCGACCGTCAGGAAGGGCCACTCCCGTTAGCGTTTGCCTCCGAAGTTAAATCAATCCTCGCCAGCGGATTGATCAAAGCCGACCTGGATCACGAATCACTTCATCAATTCCTGACCTTCCTTTGGGTCCCCGATCCGAATACGTTGTTTCGTGGCATCAAGACTGTGCCGCCCGGTCATCTCGTCCAGTGGCGCGACGGCCAACTGACGACCCGGCAGTGGTGGGACGTTTCGTTTGACGAGATCGAGCACGGGCGCAGCGAGCAATGGTGGCAGGAACGTACGCTCGAGACGCTCGATCGAGTAGTGAAGCTGGAAATGGTGGCCGACGTGCCGCTCGGCTCATTTCTCTCGGGCGGGATCGACTCGTCTGCGATCGTCGCGATGATGAACCATCACAGCGACGGCCGGCGAATCGAGACTTACACCATCGGCATGGAGGCTGAGGACCTGCGATACGACATCATCCCCGACGATGTCGAGTGGGCGCGCCGGGTGAATCAGCAACTCGACACCGACTATCACGAGATCATGCTCAAACCCGACGTTGCCGAGTTGCTGCCGAAGTTGGTCTATCACATGGACGAGCCGGCAATCGACATGGCAATTCCCAGTTACCTGGTTTCCCGGGCCGCGCGCGAGACTTTGCGCGTGATGCTTTCCGGCATGGGCGGTGACGAAGTGTTCGCCGGTTATCCGCGTCAACTCGCCATGAAGCTGGCCGGCGCGTTTGATCCAGTGCCGCAGTTACTGCGACGACCGGTAATGCGCGCGATCGAATTCGCCTTGCCGGGCGGCAAGCCGGGAAAGTTCACCGCGCCGTTGCGTAACGCGAAGAAATTCGCGCGCAGCGCTTCGATGGATTTTGAAAACCGCTATCTGGGATTTCAAACTTACTTCACCGATGCAGCCAGGCAACGACTCTACACCGCTGAATTACGTGACGAGACGCGCGGAGTCGATGCTTATGCAGCGCATCGGCGTTACTTTGCGCGGGCGCAGGAAGCGGCGCCGCTCAATCAACTGCTGTACGTGGATATGAAGACATTTCTGCCGTGCTTGAATTTGATGACCACGGATAAGACATCGATGGCGGCGAACCTCGAGGTGCGGGTGCCGTTTCTGAATCGAGAGATGATCGAGTTTGCGGCGCGGATGCCGCCGGAGTTGAAGCTGAAGGGGCTCAAGCGCAAATACATTCTGAAGAAAGCGGCCGAGCAGCTGCTGCCGCATGACGTCGTGTGGCGAAAGAAGGCCGGATTCGGCGCCCCGATCCGTTCGTGGTTGCGCGGAGCGCTGCGTCCCATGGTCGATGATCTGTTAAGCGAAGCAACCATCAAGCGCCGCGGCCTGTTTCGTCCCGAGGAGGTGCGGCGGATCATCGATACGAATATTTCGGGCCGGGAAGATTACAACCTGCAGGTCTTTCAATTATTGAATTTGGAATTGTGGCTGCGGACGTTTATTGACTGAGTGTCAGAAGCCCGACCGTCAGGGAGGGCATGTTGCGAATGTTGCCCTCACTGACGGTCGGGCTTCTGACACGACATGCCTGCGCTCCCAGTTACAGTCTAATAATCCTGGCCGCGCTTTCTTTGCGCAAGTCACCATTCAGAGCGTTGCGCGTATCGACCACCAGCGCCGCCAGATTGACCACGCGTTGATAATCGACCGCGCTGTGGTTGGTCACAATCACCACACAATCAGACGCCTTGATTTCTTCGTCGGTGAGCTCGACTGAGTTCAGTGGATCGCCGCTGCCGGCGGTGTGCGCATCGTCAAAATCGAGGTGCTCCACGAAAGGATCGTGATAGCGGACGTTGCAGCCCTTACTGCGCAGACGATCGATGATTGACAGCGCCGGACTCTCACGCACGTCGTCGATATCTTTCTTGTACGCCACGCCGAGCAACAGCACGCGCGCGCCTTTCATCGCTTTGCGATCGTCATTCAATCCATCTGAGACCAGCTGGACCACGTGTTCCGGCATCCGCGAATTAACTTCTTCGGCCAGGCCGATAAAGCGCGAATCGAATCCGTGTTGGCGGGCCTTCCATGAAAGGTAGTGCGGATCGAGCGGGATGCAGTGGCCGCCAATGCCGGGCCCGGGATAAAAGGGCATGAAGCCGAACGGCTTGGTGGCGGCGGCACGAATGACTTCCCACGTGTCGATGTTCAGGGCATAGCACAGGCGGGCCATTTCGTTCGCCATGCCGATGTTTACGGCGCGAAAAGTATTTTCCAGAAGCTTGGCGGCTTCAGCCACGCGCGCCGAGCTGACGGGATGAACGTCGTCGACGATTTGCGAGTACAGTGCGGCCGCGGCCTCGGTCGAATCGTCGGTGACGCCGCCGACAACTTTCGGAATGTTATGCGTTTTGAATTGCGGGTTTCCCGGATCGACGCGCTCGGGCGAGAAGGCAATCAAAAAATCCTCATCAAGTTTGAGCCCGGTTTCTTCCAGCATGGGCAGCAGCACTTCGTCTGTCGTGCCGGGATAAGTTGTCGACTCGAGAATTATCAGTTGACCGCGACGCAGGTGCTTCTGGATTTCTTCGGCGGCGGCCAGGATGAAAGAAACATCGGGTTCTTTCGTTTTGCGCAAAGGCGTCGGCACACAAATGATGATCGCGTCGCAATCAGTCAGTTCCGAGAAGTCAATCGTCGCGCGCAATCTGCCCGCGTCCACCGATTGTTTGATCAATTCCGGAGCAACGTCGCCAATGTAGGATCGGCCGGCGTTTATTTCGGCGACTTTCTTTTCATCGACTTCAAATCCGGTCGCCTGGAATCCGCGGCCGGCGAATTCTGTCGCGAGCGGCAAGCCTACATAACCAAGCCCGATAACCGCGACGCGCGCGCGCCGGTTTTCAATAAGTTGAATTAACTCTTTTTTGATCATTGGAGATCGTGAAAAGGGCAGCCGACTCCTGGTCGTCTGGTGCTAAAAGTTGGTTGTATCAAATTAGATATCCAGCCTAAGTGAGCCTTCACTTGCAGTCAAGTACGGTCTCTGCCGATTGATTATGTGATAGATTCGCGATTCCCAACCAGCAAATGACCAGGGCAGGTTCAGCAAAGGATTACGACATCGCAGTCATTGGCGCGGGTGTGCTCGGTGCGTGGACTGCGTCTCATCTGCAGCGCTCCGGGGCGCGGACCGTACTCGTTGACGCGCACGGACCGGGTAACAGCCGCTCAAGTTCCGGCGATGAATCGCGCATCATCAGGATGGGATATGGCGCCGATGAAATCTATACGCGTTCGGCGGTCCGTTCGCTCGAACTTTGGAAGCAGCTGTGCGCCGCCATCGATGAGCCTCTCTTCATCCAGACTGGTGTGTTGTGGCTGGCTCACGCCGGCGACCCATATCCAGTCCAAACGATTGAGACGTTGCAGAGGGTCGGGGTGCGGCACGAGCAGTTAACCATCAGCGAGTTGAGCGAGCGTTTTCCGCAGTTCCAACTCGAGGGTGTCGCGTGGGGTCTGTTTGAACCCGACAGTGGCGCGCTGCTGGGGCGGCGAGCCGTCCAGGCAGTTGTGCGGGACGCGATCCGCTGCGGCTTGGAATATTTTCAGGAAGCGGTGGTGTCACCAGACGAGGCCCGGCAGGTTGATGAAGTTGTGACGGTGAGTGGCCGGCGCATCTCGGCAGAGAAATTCGTCTTTGCCTGCGGACCATGGCTGCCGAAAATATTTCCGCGATTACTCGGAGAAAGAATTCATCCAACGCGGCAGGAAGTTTTTTATTTCGGCGCGCCGAGCGGTGACGGCCGGTTCCGTGCTCCCGCGATGCCGATCTGGATCGATTTCAACGAGGAAGCGTATGGGCTGCCCGACCTCGATGGCCGTGGAGTAAAGATCGCGATCGATCGTCATGGGCCGCCATTCGATCCTGATAACGGCGATCGCGTCGCGAGTAGCGAAGCGCTGTCGGAAGCGCGGGAATGCCTGGCGCGGCGGCTGCCTTCCTTGAAAGACGCGCCGCTGCTCGAATCGCGCGTTTGCCAATACGAGAACACGTCGAATGGCGACTTTCTAATCGATCGGCATCCTGCTTTCGAAAATGTCTGGCTGGCCGGTGGTGGCTCGGGCCATGGCTTCAAACATGGACCGGCGGTGGCTGAGTATGTCGCCGCGCGAATCGAAGGCCGCAGTGAAGGTCTTGAACCGAGGTTTAGTTTGGAGAGTAAGAAAAGTACGCGTGAACGCGCGGTGTACTGAGGCGATGCGACGGCATCAGTGGTCAGTGGTCAGTGACCAGTGATCAGTCATGAGTGATGAGTGATGAGTGATGAGTGACAAGAGCGACTAGAGAGCGATTAGAACTGAATTGTGACTCTTCAGGTGTCAATCAACTAGCCCTGGAAGTGGCGAACTAGTAACAAGCGGCGAGTGGCAAGAGCGATCAGAACCATCGATCACTGCTCTCTGCTCTCTGCTCTCTGGTCACTGCCCACTGCTCACTGCCCACTGCCCACTGCTCCCTCCGCCACTCCGCTAAGCGGTGGCAACTTCCCCGGCCTCGGCATTTCTTTTCACGATCACCAGCGTAATGTCGTCGGCTGCGGGCGTGCCCTGGCAGAACTTGGTGAGCGCTGATTCGATGCGATCGCGTATGCCGCCGGCGGTAGCGTCGAGGTTCCGGGCGACGACTTCATACAATCGCGTCGGACCAAATTCTTCCCCCGTCGGGTTCACCGCTTCGGACACTCCGTCCGAATAAACTACCAGCACATCGCCGGCGCGCAGCTGGGTCGCGCCTTCGCGAAATTCTGCACCCTCCATAATGCCGAGCGGCAAACCTCCGGCGGCCAACTGTTCCATTGTGCCGCCGGCATGGACGATCAGCGGCGGGTTGTGACCGGCGTTCAGAAAAGTGAGCGACCCGGATTTCGGATCCAGCACACCATAGAACAGGGTCACGAAGCGGTTCGCGGGAATGCTTTCGACCAGATAGCGATTGACGGCGCTGATGGTTTCGACGATTGAATCGTGAGTATCGGCCTGCGCGTGAATGGCGGCGTGCAGCGATGACATCAACAGCGCGGCGGCCGTCCCTTTACCTGAAACGTCGCCGAGCGCAATCACGAGTTTGCCGTCCTCGCGCCGGATGAAGTCGTAATAGTCGCCGCCGATTTCGTAACACGGAAAACTGATGCCCTGCAATTCCCAACCTTCGAGTTGCGGCGCGGCGGCCGGCAGAAAGCGTTGCTGAATTTCACTGGCGACCTGTTGTTCGCGCTCGAGACGTTCACGCTCCATCTGCTCTTCAGTCAGGCGAGCATTCTCGACGCGAATGGCCGCGACTGACGCGAGCGTGGTCAGCACTTTCAGATGGTCTTCGGTGAAGCGCGCGTCCGACAAAGGCGAGTCGGCGTAGATGATGCCGAAGACGTTGGCGCCGACGCCCAGCGGCACGGCGAGCACTGAACGGACGCCCTGGAGCATGACGGTGCCGCCCATGAAGCGCGGATCAGCCTGGGCATCCGAAGTCAAAACCGACTTGCCGTTCGTCACGACTTCGTCGATAACCGAACGGCTGATGCGAATCTCGCCAACCTCGCCCACGCGATCACGCAGGCGCGCGACGGCAACTTTCAATTCCGGGTTCTTGGCGTCGCGCATCATGATCATGCAGCGATCGGCCGGCACGGCTTCGAAGACCAGCGCCACGATTTGTTCGAGCGTTTCAGTGAGGGTGACCGAGGCCAGCAGAGCCACGCCGACTTTGCCGATTAAGACGAGCAGGTCGCTCTGCTTTGCATGGCGGGGCGCGGAATCTTCACGAGTGCGCGCGCCTTCGATCGCTTCGAACAAACCGGAAGTAGTTCGATCGGCAGATGACAACGCGATCGTCGCCTCGGGGATGGACGACGAATTGTCGGTGATCATGGTCGCTCCGCTGCTCAAAGGAAAGGCACTGTCATTGAAGACGATTTCCGTTTCGCCGATTTGAATGCGGCCGCCGCGAGTCAGGGTGATGGCTGATTCGACGACCGAGCCGTTGTACAGAGTGCCGTTGGCGGAACCGAGGTCCTGAAGTTTGTACTCGTCGCCTTCGTTGCGGACTTCGGCGTGAACGCGCGAGGCGAAGGGATCGGGAATACATAGATCGTTTCGCGCGGAGCGTCCGATGGTCACACGCAGACGATTGATCGGGAAATGTTCCGCGGCGCGGTCAGGGTATTTGACGATTAGCTCAGCCATTCGAAACTAGAAATCGGAAGTCTGCCGGTCAACTTCAGTAGAAATCAATTGAGATAAGTGAAAAGCTGAAATTGCAAATTTCAAATTCCAGATTCCAGATTCCAGATTCAAGACTAAAAGACCACAACCAAGAGCAAAACTCAGACTCAAAACCAAAACCACAACTCACAGACTTGAAATCTCAAATCTCAAATCTCAAATCTCAAATCTGACAACTGACAACTGACAACTGACAACTGACAACTGAAATCTGAAATCAATCTCAAAACTGAAAACTGAAAACTGAAAACTGAAAACTCAAAACTGAAATCTCAAAACTCAAAACTCAACTACGCCCTCATCTCTTCTTGATCCGGCGGGGTTGCGCAAGGACTGGTCCGCCGCTGCGGCGCACGACGACCGTGCCGGAAAGGTAGTCATGCAGCGCGCGTCCCGTCGGAGTCACGATGACCATTAGGAATCCCAGGGCAAATGGAATCAGCGATAGCGGATAACCAATAAAGTGACGCACGAAAGCTCGCAGCATCCCCGGTGAGCCGCCGCCGATTCGCTCGATGCGCAGGCCGGTCGTCCACTTGCCGATCGATCGTCCGGTGAGGCCCGGCATCACACCGAGATCGCCCACAGCGACGATCAACGCCAGAATGATTCCAACTTTTTCGGCGGTTCCGCCCGCCAGCCGCGCGCCGCCGCCCATCAAACGCGCAATCATGATGCTGAAGACCAAAACCAACGCGAGCA
>Ga0207511_100192_pt1 | contig 12332 bp, 9 predicted proteins | sample NitcycUWRSCHO22C_FD_188265 | JGI IMG/M metagenome (GOLD analysis project Ga0207511, IMG submission 188265) | Soil microbial communities from Arlington Agricultural Research Station in Wisconsin, USA - Nitrogen cycling UWRJ-SCHO22-C (SPAdes) | ecosystem: Environmental > Terrestrial > Soil >... | reverse complement strand
CGTCTTCGTCCGTCGCAATGATGAAACTTTCTTCGAGCTGGCCCAGTGGACGAATATTCGCGCTGAGTGATTCAACCGCAACCTCGCGCACAAACTTCAGCGCCGAGTCGAGTGGTGGCAAGTCCGGAAACGCTTTCGCAGCGGTCTCGGTTTGCGGGAGCTGAATCGCCTCGCGCAGATCGTCAAGCGCGGGTTCGGAAATGGTTTCGCTCACCACGAGTGAGTCGACGTGGTCGTCATCTTCGCCGGCCGTCGTTGTCGGAAACTCCGGCGCCGCCTCGGGACTTACAAATCGATTTACAAATCCCATTCGTTCTTGTCGTGCTTCCGGTCTTAGTGCAAAAGTTTTTGCCGGTTGCGTGGTGACTGAGGTCTCGGCCCGCGTTTCATAGGTAGCGGTGGGCGGCATGTCGTCGGGTGCGACCGCGTCGGTCCTGGCGGCACTCCGCTCTTCGTTAGCGGAAAGATAGCCCGCGCTGGCCAGGCCCGCGCGCACGGCTTCGCGCACCGCATCAGCAACTGCGGCAGCGCGCCGGAATCGCACCTCGGTCTTGGCGGGGTGGACGTTGACGTCGACCTCTTCCAGGGGCACGTCAACGAACAGCAGTGCGACAGGATAAACGCCGTGCGGCAAAATCGAACGATATCCTTCTGAAAGGGCGCGGCCAATCAAGCGATCGCGGACAAAGCGGCCGTTGACGAAGAGGAATTGGGCGTCACGCGAAGTTCGCCGCTCGCGGGGCGCCGAAACAAATCCGCGGACGCGGGCGATCTGTGGCAGCGAAAAGCTCGTTTCGGTCGGCTCACTGATCGCGTTATTTACCTCCAGCAGACCGTCGAGGAATTGCGTACCGAAAATCTGATAGGCCCGTTCGCGCAGGTCCTTGGCGGCCGCCACCCGCAAGGTCTCGCGACCGTTGTTCGTCAAAGTGAAATGAAGTTCAGGGTGCGCCAAAGCGTAATGCGTGACCAGGTTGGTGAGGTGATAGCTTTCAGTTGCTTCGGAGCGCAGAAACTTACGCCGCGCGGGCGTATTGAAAAAGAGATCGCGCACTACGATCGTCGTGCCGCGAGGATGTGCGGCGTCTTTCACGTCGCGCATGCGCCCACCGTCAATCAACACGCGCGTGCCGGCTGATGAATCATCGGTGCGCGTGACCAGTTCCACGCGCGCTACCGAAGCAATCGAAGCGAGTGCTTCACCGCGAAAGCCCAGCGTCGCGATCGCATTCAGATCGTCAGCCCCTTTTATCTTCGAGGTCGCATGTCTCTCAAACGCCAGCACCGCGTCGTCGCGAATCATCCCTTCACCATCGTCGATGATCTTCAGCAGGCGCCGGCCTCCCGACGCGACATCTATCGCGATGCGCGTAGCGCCGGCGTCAATCGCGTTTTCGACCAGTTCTTTGGCTACGGAAGCCGGTCGTTCGACAACTTCGCCGGCAGCAATCAGGTTGGCCACGTGGTCCGGGAGTACTCTTATCTTCGACATGTGCGATCGGAATCAGAGATAAACGACGGAATGATCTTTGGACTCGAGCTCGATGGCATCGAAAATCCAATCAATAAAATAAAGACCGTGCCGCGCGATGAATGAAGTGATATTGATATGTCGCTCCTGCAAGGCCTTCTGCGGATAGAGCAGGTCGAATGCGTGTTCCAGCTGGCGCTGCACGGCTTCGTCGCGCGCAAGTTGCGCGCGATTGAAACGAGTACGCAAACCGTCGATTTGATAATTGATTTTGCGGCGGCCTTTGTCTAAAGCTTCGGCGAGCGTCGGTTCGACGCGTCGCAGCTGATCCTGCAAACCGTCGAGTTCTTTATTGAAAGTCTCGGTCGTATGCTCGAACGTCGACGCCGTTTCTTTGCCGAGATGCCTGGTGACAACCTGCGCGGTCACGTGATCGAGGCCGGCAAAAAAATCCTGAAGCTTGATGCTGTAGCGTTCCAGCGAACGACCGGTGTGCTTCTCAACAAAGGTCAGACTGGCGCGCGGCAGGATTGGCGTCACCGGCCGTTCCAGCAGGCGATAGACCTCTGAGGTCTGCGCGAAGTAAGCAATCTCGGCCGCGCCGCCATAATAGGCAATCGTCGGCAGCAGGTAATCCTGGACCACCGCGCGCAAAGTTACATTCGGACTGAAGCGATCCGGCTCGCGCTGTGCCCAGTCAGCGAGCTCCTCGGCCGTGTATCCGTCGTGTGCTTTCGCCGATTTGGCTTGATATCGACCGTTGCTGTTTTTGCTGAGCGCCTGGCGCGCGCCATTCTCGTCATGCAGGAAGAGTGGAAATGAATTTTCCGACGGTGTGACTTGCGCGTGATATCCGGCTGTCTCGAGTTCGCGGCTGCGACTCACAATGGCGGCCGCGATGTTCGAGGCGTGACGAGCAGCTTCCGCATATAAAGGCGCCGCCATCTGTTTCAATTCGGCATCCAGCGGATCGAGCAGAATCAAACCACGCTCAGCCGTCAGGCGCGCGAGCAGGCGCGCGAACGAATCTGAAAAGCTATGTTGCGCGACATACGAATCAAGCAAGAGCGACCGCAGCTCGTCTGCAAATTCCGTCTGCGGCAACGAACGAATTAACTCGTCCACGATGTCGCCGATGCTTTCATCGATCGTGACCCGGCCAACCGGCAATCCGTCGCGATGAATTTCCGGGGCGGCCGCGACGCGGCCCAATTTGCAATCGCGATTGATGAACTCCGCCGGCGCAACTTCCTCGAAATCGTGGTCCTCACTGGCGATCCAGAACACGGGAACCGCTTTGATGCCGCGGTGGGTCAAACACTCCGCGAGTTTGATCGCCGACAGTGCTTTGTAAATCGAGTACAGCGGCCCACCGAACAACCCGGCTTGTTGGCCCGTCACGACTGCTATGCAGTCAGACTCATTTAGCTGCGCAATCTGCTGAACGGTTTTTTCGCTCGCTCCCCACGCGCGATTCATCCGTTCCAGAGCCGTGCAAAGACGCGCGCGGTCGTTGCGGTAATTGGCCAGCACACGATCGCAGCGTCCGGCAAGATCGTAAACGTCTTTGACAGCTTCCGGATAAAAACGGCGCAGCGCCACGGGGTCACGGAGGTAGTCAAGAAACAGTTTGCTCTGTTGCGGAATTTGATCGAAGGAGATGCTTTCGACGCGCAACCCGACTTCTTCAGGCGTCGCATGACAAGCAGTTTTCGCGGTGCTCAATTCTGACTCAGCTCCTGTGCGAGACATTCTACGCGGTGAGTGTTTCCAGTGCTAGGTGTCAGAACCGCGAGCGGTAGCGACCGGATCAAGATTGCGCGTTGATGTAAAGCGAAGTGAATGAAACGCTCAGTAGATCTTTAAGAGGCGCTTGAGCCGGTCGCTACCACTCCCGGTTCTGACACGCAGGCGCGTAAGCAGCTTTCGATCTCCGCAACTGCCGCCTCGTGGGGCCGTCGCAATGGCGCGCGCACCGCGCCCCCCACGTAGCCCGCCATCTCCATGGCCGTCTTTAAGCCGCCGATGCCGTAGGTCTTCGTAACGGCGCGAGCCAGCGGGGTCAGTCGATTCTGCAAATCAGTCGCGCGATCATTTTCATTTGCGTGAAAAGCGCGGAAGATTTCCAGACAAATTTCCGGCGCGCAACAACCGACCGCCAGAATTCCAGCTCGAGCACCCGCCCGCAATGCGTCCGCGAAAACGGTTCCGTTGCCAATCATCATGGCGAAGTCTTTGTCGACCATCTGCACGGTGCGGCGAAATCTTTCGACGTCGTTGGAACTGTCTTTCATGCCGATGATGTTTGCATGCCTGCAAAGTTGCGCCGCCGTCTCAGGCTCAATCACAATCCCGGTAAGATCGGGCATGCTGTAGAGCAGCACGGGAACCTGCGCGGCGTCAGCGACAGCAGTGTAGTAATCAATCAGCGCCGCCTGGGTGATTGCGGACCGATAGAAACTCGGCGTGATCACCAGCACGGCGTCAGCGCCGGCAGCTGCTGCGCGATCGATTTCACGAACGGTCCCGCGCGTGCTTTGCTGTCCCGCGCCGGCGATGAAACTCAAAGTCGCGGGCGTGGCCCGCCGCGCGGTTTCAATGACTTGAAGATACTCGCGCTCATCGAGATTCGCGCGCTCGCCGGTGGAACCAAGCACGACATAGCCCGTGACGCCCGTGTTATTCCACTTCTGAATATTCGTCGTCAGGCCCGCGAGATCGATCTCTTCATCCAGGTTGAATGGCGTAGTGACCGGTAAGAGCAAGCCGGTGAGATTAATTGTCGTGGTGTTCGAATTCATAAAATGCCTTTGAGCTTCGCTAATTTTCAATACGGATTGTCGACGAGTTTGCCCTGCTTGTCAGCGTAATAATCCTTCCGCCCGCGCGGGCCTTCAACAAAAATCCGCCAGGCCAAATCCCACTGTCTCTCTTCTTTGCCCATCATCGAATTCATCTGTTGCTTCTGCAGTTGACGCACTTCGTCCATGCAATTGCTGGCCGTGGACTTAAGACATTCCTTCGTCTTTTCGATTATTTGTTTCTGCAACTCGTCTGCTTTGCGTTTCTTTTCTGCTTTCAAGTTCGGGTTGACGGTTTCAGCGTAAGCGTTCTCCATGGAGATCAGATCGACTTTTCCGTTTTCGAGTCCGGAGCGCTCGATGGCTTTCTGAGCGGTGTCAGAAATGGCCGCGAAGTTTATGTCCGCGAGGTCAGTGACGTGATATTTATCTCCCGTCATTTCAAGATTGCCAAAGCTCATCGCCTGCACCGGCTTCGGCCCCGCCGCCCGTCCTTTTTCGTAAGTGTATTCGTCCATGTTCTTGGGATTGTCCGGGGCCTGGATCGTGATCTTCATCGAATCTTTGCGGACTTCCGCGCTGATCACCTTTACGTGGTCTATGCCGACTTTGCTCTTGATGGCGGCCGCTGCTTTCGCCGCGTTGTCACCTTGAAAGAGATTGACGTCGCCAACATTGGCGAGCTGTTTGCACCCGAGGACCGCGAGCAGCAGGACGATAAATGCAGCACACAGAGTCGATAAATTTCTCATAGGTTTATCCTCCATGGTCGGCGAATTTCGAGCAGGGAGAATATCATGCGCCCTCGGGTGTTCATAGGTTTGGCCGGCAAACGGACCGGTCCGGCCATTAGGACGAAATGCTCCGAGACCATCAAGCAAAGTCGCGAGGCGCAAAGCCAACGTCCCGCGGGGGAGCCACGCTGCGCTTTTTCTCCTTTCGCCCGTTGCCCGTTATAATGCGTCAGTTGGTTGAGCGCTCACGGTGACAGAATCGAGAAAGAGCAAACCATGCCATATCTCAAACCTGAACGTCCGGAAAAAGTCAGCGCACCTTCGTTGCGAGCCAGCAAAGAACGCGGTGAGCGGTTGGTCTGCCTGACCGCATATGATTACCCGACCGCGCGCATCGTGGATGAAGCCGGCATCGACATCATTCTGGTGGGCGACAGCCTCGGGAATGTGGTGCTCGGCTATGGAAACACCGTTCCGGTGACGCTCGAGGAAATCCTGGTCCATGTCAAAGCCGTCCGGCGCGGCGTACAGCGCGCGCTGCTGGTTGCCGACATGCCCTATGGATCGTTTCACACGGGCGCGGACGACACCGTGCGCGCAGCACTGCGTCTGGTAAAAGAAGGTGAAGCTGAGGCGGTGAAACTCGAAGGCGGCCAGAAACGGGTCAAGCTCGTGCGCCGCCTGGTGAACGAAGAAATCTCGGTGATGGGCCACATCGGGTTGACGCCGCAGTCAATCAATCAACTTGGCGCGTATCGCGTGCAAGGGAAGACGGCCGATGCCGCGCGGCAGTTGCTCGACGATGCTTACGCGCTGGAAGAGGCGGGCGCATTCTCGATCGTGCTCGAGCTGGTGCCGCGCGAGATCGCCCAGATGATTACCGAGAGCGTGAAGATTCCCACGATCGGAATCGGCGCCGGTGTCCATTGCGACATACAGGTGCTGGTGTTCCACGATCTCGTGGGCATGGCCTTCGGTAAGTTGCCGCGTTTTGTGCGCGAGTACGCCAACCTGCGCGAAACAATCACTGACGCAGTCACCCGCTGGGCCGAGGATGTTCGCAGCGGTCAGTATCCGGCGAATACCGAGTCGTACGGCTTGCCCGCCGAAGCTGCGGAAGAATTGAAGATCGGTAGAAAGGGAGTCAGGAGTCAGGAGTCAGGAGTCAGAAATCGATAGCCCGCGTGAGTTGCCGATTTCATTTATCGTTGCTCGCCGTTGCTGACTTCTGACTCCTGAATTCTGACTTCTGCTTTTATGGAGATCATTAATCGTCGCAAGCGAATGATGTCGGTCGCGCGCCGCCTGCGACGTGAAGAAAATCGGACCATTGGGCTCGTGCCCACGATGGGTGCGCTGCACGAAGGCCACCTGAGTTTGATTCACGAAGCGCGCGCCTTGTGCGATGTCGTCGTCGTTTCGGTGTTTGTGAACCCGACCCAGTTTGGGCCGACGGAGGACTTCGAGTCCTACCCGCGAGATTTGACGCGCGACTCGGCGCTGCTGGCCGAATATAACGTCGACTACGTTTTCGCTCCGACCGCCGAAGAGATTTATCCCGCAGGTTTTTCGACCTATGTGACGGTCGACCGTCTGTCTGACAAGCTGGAGGGCGCCGCGCGGCCCGGGCATTTTCGCGGCGTGAGCACAGTGGTCGCCATCCTCATCAATATCGTGCGCCCGAATTTTGCCTTTTTCGGACAGAAAGACGCGCAACAATCAATCGTCATCAAACAGATGATTCGTGATCTCGCCTTCGATTCAGAGATCGTAGTGCTGCCCATTGTGCGCGAGGAATCCGGCCTGGCAATGTCCTCCCGCAATGCGTATCTCGATAACGAGGAGCGTCGCGCGGCCACGATTTTGAATCGCGCCCTGTCTCAGGCGCGAGCGGCGTTCGATGGCGGCGAGCACAGCGCTTCACGACTCGTTGATTTGGTGCGCACGACGATCGAGCAAGAGCCGCTGGCCCGCATCGACTACGTCAGCCTGAACGACGCTGAGACCCTGGCGAAGCTCGACAAGATTGACGATCGTCCGGCGCTTTTGTCGCTGGCGGTTTTCTTCAGTAAGACTCGGCTCATCGATAACGTCGTGCTTGGTTCGCAGAGGAATGCCGCGCGCGCGTAAACAGATTTGAGTTTGATGAATCAGAAGACCCACATATCGTTCACGCTGAACGGCGAGCCGGCAGAAGTTGCGTTCGCGCCGCACAAGACGCTGCTCGAGGTGCTGCGCGAAGACCTCGGCCTGACCGGCACCAAGCACGGTTGCGAGTTGGGCGAGTGCGGCACCTGTACGGTGCTGGTCGATGGTAAGTCGATTCTTTCATGTCTGATGCTGGGACTCGACGCCGAAGGTCGCGAAGTCACCACGATCGAAGGCATGGCTGACAACGGGCGGCTTCATCCCTTGCAGGACACGTTTGCCGACCTCGGCGCCGCGCAGTGTGGTTATTGTTCGCCGGGATTTCTGTTGGCCGCGAAGGAATTGATCGACAAATCGCCAAACCCTTCGCGTGATGAAATTAAGGAAGCGCTGTCGGGAAATCTTTGCCGCTGCACCGGCTACATTAAGATTTACGAAGCGGTGGAATTGGCGGCAGCCAGAATGCGCGGCGAACAGATGGAATTGCCGCGCGAGAATGTTTACGGTTTGTAAGAATGGCGGACGGCGATACAAACGGAAAACCACTGAACGTGGTTGGCAAACCCTTTAGGAAGGTCGATGCGCGCGCGAAGTGCGTTGGTCAGACCAAGTTTGCGGACGACATTATGCTGCCGCGGATGCTCGCCTGTAAGATCCTGCGCAGTCACGAACCTCACGCGCTGATTAAGAAGATCGATACTTCAAAGGCTCAGGCTCTGCCGGGCGTGTTTGCGATCATCACCGGCCGTGATCTCCCCATTTCCTACGGCATTCTTCCCGTCAGTCAGGATGAGCACGCGCTCTGCATCGACAAGGTGCGATTTGTCGGCGACCCGGTGGCGGCAGTGGCGGCGATCGATGAAGACGTGGCGTTCGACGCCATGAATCTGATTGAAGTTGAATACCAGCCGTTGCAGACAATCACTTCGATCGAAGAAGCCGTAATGATCGATGAGCCGCGCATTCATGAATACGGCGACGGCGGCAACGTGCACAAGAAAGTCTCACTTGAATTCGGCGATGTCGAGGAAGGTTTCGCCGAAGCCGATCTGGTTCGCGAAGACACTTTCTTTTATGAGGGCAATACGCACCTGCCGATGGAGCAACATGCCGCGGTCGCGCATTTTGATGCAGACGAAAAGCTGACGCTTTGGAGCTCCACCCAGACGCCGCATTACGTTCATCGCGCGTTGGCGAAGGTCCTGGGTCTGGCCGCCAGCCATATTCGCGTGATTGCGACGCCCAACGGCGGCGGCTTTGGCGGCAAAAGCGATCCGTTCAATCACGAAGTTATCGTTTCCAAGCTCGCGATGATTACCGGACGACCGGTGAAGTGCACGCTCACACGCGAAGAGGTTTTCTATTGTCATCGTGGCCGCCATCCCGTCCTGATGCACGTCAAGACCGGGGTCAAAAAGGATGGCGCGATCACCGGGATGCACTTCAAAACGTTTCTCGATGGTGGCGCCTATGGCAGTTACGGCGTAGCCAGTACGTTCTACACGGGTGCGTTGCAGACCGTGACCTATGAGGTGCCGCGCTATAAATTTCAAGGCGCGCGGGTCTTCACTAACAAACCACCGTGCGGTCCGAAGCGCGGCCACGGCACGCCCCAACCGCGATACGGACTGGAAGTTCATCTCGACAAAATTGCCGAGCAGTTGAAACTGGACCCGGCTGAGATGCGGCGCACGCATCTGGTGAAGCCAGACACACTGACCGCGAACTATCTGCGCATCGGTAGCATGGGATTGGGCGCATGCATCGACAAGATCGTGGAAGGCTCTGATTGGAAGAATAAGTTTTCGTGGGATGTGTCGGAACCGCGAGCGGTAGCGACCGGATCAAGTAGGCTGATCGGGTCACTTGATCCCGTCGCTACCGCTCTGGGTTCTGACACGATCGCTGAGACGCGCACACTCCCGTACGGCAAAGGCATCGGCATTGCGTGTTCGTCCTACATCTGCGGCGCGGGCCTGCCCATCTACTGGAACAACATGCCGCAGTCCGGCGTGCAGCTGCGGCTGGACCGCCAGGGCGGAGTTTGCGTGATGTGCGGATCGACGGACATCGGCCAGGGTTCGGACTCGATTCTCGCGTACATCGTCGCTGAGATTCTCGGGATCGATCCCTTCGATATTCGCGTGGTCACCGCTGATACTGACCTGACGCCGGTCGATTTGGGCAGCTATTCAAGCCGCGTCACCTTGATGACGGGCAACGCCGCGATTCAGGCGGCCGAGCGGGCCAGGGAATTATTGACCATGGCTGTCGCGGAAAAGTTGAACGTGCCGATTGAAAATATCTCGTTCGCCGAGCGGCGCGCGTTCGACGTCGAGAACCCCGAAGTGGGCGTCACGTTTGCTGAAGCCATCGTGCTCGCCGAATCGAAGTTCGGCACCATTGGTACTGTCGGCTCCTACTCGCCGCCGCGCTCACCCGGCAAATACAAAGGCGCGGGCGTTGGCCCATCGCCGGCCTACAGCTATTCCGCGGCCATTGCCGAAGTCGATGTCGATCCCGATACCGGAATCGTTACGGTCGAGCGAGTCTGGATCGCCCACGACATCGGGAAGTCGATCAATCCGATGCTGGTGATGGGCCAGGTCGAAGGCAGCGTCTACATGGGTCTCGGCGAAATTCTGATGGAAGAGATGTCGTATCGCGCGAATCGTAACGCCGTGCACAAGTTCCCATCTATGCTTGAATATAAGAGCCCGACGACGATGGAGATGTGCGACGTCAAGACCTATCTCATCGAAGATCCCGATCCGAACGGACCGTTCGGCGCGAAAGAGGTTGGCCAGGGGCCGCTGCTGCCGGTGCCGCCCGCTGTGGCGAATGCGGTCTACAACGCAGTCGGCGTTCGGGTCGACGAGGTGCCGATTACACCTGAAAAGGTTTTGAAAGCGTTGCGCGAAAAATCGAGAGGCCGCGCCGGACGTTTTGGACCAGATTCAATTCCGGCAATCGAGTGGCCTGAGCCGCTGCGCGTCATAACACCCGCGGAAGGCGGCGACGGTCGCGAAATGCCGCGCGTCGCGGTACATTCCTGAAAAAGTCTTGTGAAGCTCCCAAATGCCGAACATGCTGTAGTTGAGATTGAGAAGCTGCGTGACTACTGTCTTAACCCAAACCACGAAGAAGGAAAGCACAAAGCGCGCGATTTAGGGAAAAGCTGGGTGTCACGTCGGATGACGCTGAACAATTGCGCCGAATAATTCTAGATGCGATATTAAAGGTAGATGCGACCGAACAGGAGCCAAGCCAACACGGAAGAAGGTTTACAGTGGATTTCGAGCTTTCGTGGCCTGAGGGCAAAATCATTCTGAGTACGGCGCTTGTGCGCACAGCCTGGATAATTAGGAACGAAGAAAACTTCCCGCGGTTGACAACTTGCTTCACGCCGCGAAGGAGCGCTTAGAAATGGACGAGATCAAAATACTCGATGTGGTGGCATTGATCGAGAATCTGGATTCGAAAGGCCTGCGTCGAGGTGACGTAGGTACCGTCGTGGAAAAATGGAAGGACGATGTCTTCGAAGTCGAATTCAGCGACGATACCGGGAAGGCTTATGCTTTTGCCGATTTGCGTCCGGACCAGATCATGAAGCTGCGTTTTCGGAAGGACGAAGCCGCTTAGAATTCGATTCGAAGCCTGCCCGTACTTCTTAGGTCTTTATGAAACGATATCTGCCATTTCTAATCATCTTGTTTGTGTTACTCGCGGGCTTGGGTGTGGCCGCGACTCTTTGGAAGAGAAGTACCCCAAACACCGCGGTGGGAGAGAATCCTTTCGAGAATCGATCGGCTAGCGGAGAAGATTCGAAAGCGAACCTGCCAAACCCTCAAGGTCCCGCGAATGCAAATGGGATCGATGCTTCGGCCGGTTCGACCAAACCTAACGTCAAAGTCAGCTCGCCCGTCGTCCTCGAAGAATACGGCGACTATCAATGTCCACCGTGTGGTCAGCTTTATCCGGAGTTGAAGCAGATCGAAAAAGAGTACGGCAACCAGGTGCAGATCGTCTTTCATCACTTTCCCCTGGCGAAGATTCACAAAAACGCCGTGGCGGCCGCGCATGCCGCCGAGGCTGCGCGCAATCAGAATAAGTTTTGGGAAATGCACGACCTGCTCTATCGCAATCAGAAAGACTGGGCGGAGCTGGCCGATCCTCGGCCCGTGTTTGAGTCGTATGCCAAGCAATTGAGTTTGAATCTCGACGCTTTTGATCGCGATCTGGTAAGCAACGTGATCGACCAGAAGATTAGCGCCGACATTCAGCGCGGCACCGCTCACGGGGTCACGGGAACGCCCACGGTTTTCCTTGATTCGCAGCTGGTGAACTATCAGGTGACGAATCTCGCCGGCCTGCGACAGGGAATCAATATCCTGTTGGAGCGCAAAGCTGGCTCATAATCGAACAGGTCTAACCTTTTGCCTGTCGCCAATTAACCTGTGCAAGCTCAAGTTGTTGTTGACATGTCGTACGCATGTCCGTATAGTTGCGTACCCGTAAGGTCGTTTCTGGTGCCAGCTTCGGCGTCACCCCCCGCATCAAACGACGGATGCAGATGTTCAAGCTAAAGCGCCTGGAAATAACGGGCTTTAAGTCCTTCGCTGATCACACTGACCTCATCTTCACTGGTGATGGAATAACCAGCATTGTCGGACCGAACGGCTGCGGCAAGAGCAACGTGGCTGACGCGATCGCCTGGGTCCTGGGCGAGCAGCGGGTGAAGCATCTGCGCGGCGGCGAGATGAAGGACGTGATCTTCCAGGGATCGCGCAATCGTTCGCCGAGCGGCATGGCCGAAGTCGTGCTGCATATGGTGCGCGACGAGGTGATCGAGAGCGAGCCTGACATCGAAGACATCGATTCGACACTCGAACAAATCGATGAGCAGACCGCGAGCTTCGAAACCATCGGCGTCTCTGAGACTGAGGTGTCAGTACCGGGAGCCTCAGCGACTGAATCAAGTGACGCCGTTGTCGAAGCGAGTACGTCAGATGCGCTGGCGAGTGACGCCGTTAGTCCCGAGTCGCTTGATGCCGTCGCTACCGCTCAGGGCACTGACACTGCGCCGGATACAACTCCAAAATCGAAGCCCACACATCATCGTCACTGGCGGCAGCGTCGAAGCATTGCGCTCGACTTTGCTCCCGGCGAGTCTGTCTC
>Ga0207511_100191_pt1 | contig 12424 bp, 9 predicted proteins | sample NitcycUWRSCHO22C_FD_188265 | JGI IMG/M metagenome (GOLD analysis project Ga0207511, IMG submission 188265) | Soil microbial communities from Arlington Agricultural Research Station in Wisconsin, USA - Nitrogen cycling UWRJ-SCHO22-C (SPAdes) | ecosystem: Environmental > Terrestrial > Soil >... | reverse complement strand
CAACGGGAGAGGGAACTCATTTGGTCTCGGCAGCGGCACGAGGGTGCCGCTGTCTCTTTTTTTAATTAACGACCCGGCTCGCGGTTCTGTAATCGCGCCGCGTAAAATGACCGGGTGACATCCCTCGCCGAGACCGTTAGTCGTCTTTTGGCCCAGCTGCCCGAGCCGCGGACGCCCCGGCTGCTGATCGATCGTCTAATCACCGAAAACAAATCGCTCGAGCGTACCTTTCAACGCGACACCGCTCTGCTCTCGGATGTCCTGACGATCGCCGCGTGGAGTCCGTTGCTGGCGACAACGCTCGAGAACAATCCTGATTACGTTGGATGGCTGCAACGCGAGCGCGCCGTGACTCGCGTCCGCACGCGCGAAGAATTGGGTGAATCGCTCGGCAGGTTTGCGCTGATCAATTCACAACTTGATCCCCACGTGGTGCTCGCGCGGTTTCGGCGGCGCGAACTGCTGCGGACCTACCTGCACGACATCAGGCGCTCACGAACTATCGTCGAAACGACTGATGAACTGTCGAGCATCGCCGACAGTGTGCTTGAGTATGCCTTGAAGCTGTGCCGTCAGGAGCTGGACAACCGGCACGGATCGCCCCAGACCATCGATGCGCAAAGCAGGATCACGCCCTCCGAATTCACCGTCATGGCGCTGGGCAAACTGGGCTCATGCGAGTTGAACTACGCTTCGGACATCGACCTCATCTTTCTGTTTTCGGAAGAGGGCACGACGGCAGCGGGCGGGTCGCGCGGCCAAATCAGCAACCGGGAATATTTCGTCAAGCTGGCTGAGCGGCTGCTGCGATTGGTGGGGGCGCCGACGGGTGAAGGAGCATCCTACCGAATCGATGCGCGCCTCAGGCCTCACGGTCGTGAGGGCGCACTCGCGTGCTCGCTCGACGAGGCCATCAACTACTACCAACGGCGGGCCGAAGATTGGGAATTGCAGGCTTTGATTCGGGCGCGATCCGCTGCCGGATCGATCGGAGTTTTTTCGCGCTTTGAGCAGATGATCGAAAGTAACGTCTATCGATCGAGCGTGAGTGTGGTCCAGGCGCTGGCGAACGTACGCAACGCGAAAGAGAAGATCGATCTGCAACACGAGCGCGCCGAGAAAGGCTTTAACGTCAAACTTGGCCGCGGTGGAATTCGTGAAATTGAATTTATCGCGCAGGCGTTGCAGCTCGCCTTTGGCGGCGGTGATGCCTGGTTGCGCACCTCCCACACGCTCGTGACTCTGGGCCGTTTGGCCGAACGGAACCTCATCACCGAGCGTGAGCATTCGCAACTGTCCGACGCTTATCACTTTCTGCGCGCCCTCGAACATCGCCTGCAGATGGAGCACGGCTTACAAACACACGCGTTGCCGGTCGATCCGTCCCGGCTCGCGCTGGTCGCACGTCGCATGAATTTTATGGCCCCGGACGGCGTCGCCGAGTTTGAAGCTGCCTTGAAGCTTCACACCGACAACGTGCATGCCGCCTTCAATCGTGTATTTGCCGAGGCCGCCGGCAAAGAACTGCCCGCGCCCAGACGTGGGGTCATCGACGGCGCGAATGAAAATCGCGCCGGCACCATCGCCACGATCGCGGCCCGATTACTAAGCCAGAGATCTGCACCTAAGATCGAACACGCCGTCAGCCGGATCGCGACCTTGTTGGAACAAGAGATGACCAGGGCTGCAAATCCCGGGCGCGCGATGTCGTTCCTGACCAGGATTGCGGCGGCCCTGGAAAAGGAGGACGAGGCTGATCGGCTACGCGACGGACAATTGTCACATCTCGTCCGCTTGTTGAGCGCATCGGAATTCTTTGGCGAAATGATCGCGAGCCGGCCTGAGCTCATTCACGTACTGCCGTTTGATAATTCGCCCATCCCACCGCGTGACTACGAGCTGGAATTAACCGGTGCGATTACCGACGCGCGAACCTTCGCGGACGAGTTGGCCGCGCTCAGGTTGAAGTGGTCTGAAATGCTGATCGAAATTGGCGCCCACGACGCTGCCGAAACGTCGGACACGACCCAGTGCAATCGACTGTTGACCAGCCTGGCCACGGCGGCCGCCAACGCCTCGCTGCTGGTGGCGCGAAGAGAACTCGAGCGGCGCTATGGAGTCCTGGCGCGAGAACCTCGCGTCGCTATTCTGGGGCTCGGCCGCTTCGGCAGCGGCGGAATGGACTACGGGTCCGATTTAGACATCACCGTGGTTTACGACGCGGCGGCGCAACCGCTGCTTGATTTGACAGTCGATGAAGCGTACGCGCGGCTCACTGAATATTTTGTCAGCGCGCTTTCCAGCATCACGCACGAGGGCGTTCTCTATCGAGTTGACCTGCGCCTGCGGCCGGACGGACAAAAAGGACCGCTGGCAGTCAGCGCCAACGCGTTTCTCAATTATGTCGAGAAACGCGCAGCAATTTGGGAATGGCTCGCGTATGTTAAGCTGCGCGCGGCAGCTGGCGACGTAGAGTTCGGCCGCGAGATCGAGTGGTCCGCGCGACAACGCATCCACGATCTGGCACGACGGGTCGATCCTCACGTGCTGATAGACGAGACCCGGCGCGTACGCGAACGTTTGCAGCAGGCGAAGGCGCCCCGCCGGCGCGCCGCTTTGAATATCAAGCATGGCGCCGGCGGCATGCTCGATGTTTATTTCGCCACCCGCTACTTGCAGTTGCGTGATGGCGTGCCCGATGATGGTAACGATCGAACAACGCGGCGAATGTTAGAGCGTCTGCGCGAGTCAGGGTCGATTGATGAAGAGAATTTTCAGCGAATGTCCGGCGGTTACCGGTTGCTCAGGGCCCTCGATCATCAATTGCGTTTGACACTCGGCCGGTCGGCCACTGTGCCGGCTGCCGACGCGCCGGCATTCGCGGATATTGCCCGGCGACTCGGCTATGAAACCTCGGACGATTTCGATAATGAGTTGCGTTCCTGGATGAAGGAAATTCGACAAGCGTACGACAGCATTCTGTCGTTGAAATAATTATGAATTCTGGTGATCGATGCCCGCGATGTGAAGGGCGGCTGCAATCCTGGACCGAACTGAACGACGAAGAGCGTGAGATGGTTAAGCGCCTGCCCGCCGACTATTCGCTGGAAGAACGCAAATTACGCCATCGCTGGTGCGTGCGTTGCTGGTACGAAGATAGCGGCGATGCGCCGACGCTGGCGTGAGGTTGAGGTGACGAAGTGAAAGAGGATCATCCGCAGATTACGCAGATTACAGTGATTATTAAAATGAAGCCTGCACTTATCTTCGCTTTCCACCAATCTGCGTAATCTGTGTAATCTGCGGATTAATTCATGAACTGTCTCACTGCTCACTGACTTATGTTCCGCGTTCGCTCATCATTCAAAGGCAAGATCGAAGTAAACGCGCCTTTGCAGGCGGTTAGGAAATTCTTTTCGACCCTCACCAATTTCACCGAGATGCTCGGCGGGGTCGAAGCCATTCGTCGCGAAGTCGGCGGCATTGCGCGTTGGACCATCGCAACTGAAACGCCGGTTGGCCATGTCCGCTTTACCTTCCCCGTGCGCGAAACATCGCCGCATGCCGAGGTGATTGAATGGTCACCCGCGCCCAACGAGCGCGAAAACCTTTTGCGCTATTGCTTGAAAATGAAGGAAACCAACCGGACGACGACGATCGATGTCACGCATCAGGTTGAGTTGCGCCGCGCGCGCGCGTGGGAGCTTCATCCCGGAGTTGGATTGATGACTGAAGCGCGACTGAGCAACGCTCTGCAGCGGCGCATCAATGAAGCGATCGAAGATTTCCTGCAAAGGGTTAAGGAGAAGCTCGAAAGTAGCGCAAGCTGTTAGCTTGCGACTCAAAGACGAATAAGCCACAGATGGACACAGATCAGCACAGATAAAGTCTTTTCCTATCTGTGAAATCCGTGTTTATCTGTGGCTTGTTTCTTATCGACCGTAGCTGATCATGTTCGCTGAGGAATAAGCCACAGATGGACACAGATCAGCACAGATAAAGTCTTTTCCTATCCGTGAAATCCGTGTTTATCTGTGGCTTGTTTCTTATCGACCGTAGCTGATCATGTTAGCTGAGGAATAAGCCACCGATGGACACAGATCAGCTCAGATAAAGTCTTTTCCTATCTGTGAAATCTGTGTTTATCTGTGGCTTGTTTCTTATCGACCGTAGCTGATCATGTTCGCGAGCATTTTGTACGCGCCGGGAATCCCTCCGCGCAACTCGCGGTACCAAACCATGCTCGTATAAATGTAGTGGCCTTTGCCGTAATCGGCGACCAGCAAACCACCCTTGAGCGGATTCTCGCCCGGATCGTTTGACTGCAGCAGCGCATGAAACTGCGGATCCCATTCCCGCGGATAGTAGAGACCGCGCTCCTGAATCCAATCCTTGAAATCATCCTGGCCCATCTTGTTCGGCGTGTTGAGTAAAGGATGGTCCGGCTCGATGAAAGTGATCGGCGCATTCTCATCCGTCACGCGTTCGCCGCCGAGAATCAATTTGTAAGGCGCGAGTTGTGGACGGTTGCGCCGCTCGTCCGGGTTCCATTCGTCCGACTTGTGATAGAACACGATCAGCGTCCCGCCGGCCTGAGCATAATCCAAAAGCTTTTGGTTGACCGCGATCAGTTCCGGCTTTGATTCATAGACACGATTATCGACCACGACTGACGTGTACTGCGAAAGGTCGGCCGTCTTCACCTCGTCGACGCTCAATTCTTTCGATTCAACGCCCAGGGCGTTGAGCGCATTCGGCAAACTGAAATCGAACCCGCGGACGTAGCCGACGCGCAGACTAGCCGCCTTCCGCGCATTGGCAACGACGACTGGGACGTTTAGGCCACCCGACCGAGTTGACTCTTTACTTCTCAAAAGGAAGGTGAGCCCACCTTGCGACTTCGACAAATCGCATCCATCGAGCGTGAACATTTCTTCCCGGCTTTCACGGCCACGGAGTGCGATTTTGCGAGTTGCGTATCCCGGTCCTTGAATCGGCCCAGTTGTGAGAAAGAGGGTCAGATCCGCGGAAGCAGAGTCACTCTGGTTATTGGATACGCGCAGTTTGAAATCAACCGAGTGAAATCCGCATTTCCCTTCCGTCGAAGGCGTCGTCACGATCGGAGAGTTACTGATCGCGCTAACGTCAATCGGCAACCCAACGTCTACACGTAATGGCAGATCGATTCCCAACTTCGTCTTGTCGACTTCATAAACACAACGGATGTCCTCGTTCAATCCCAGCGCGGTCGGCTCGTACAAATGTCTTGCCAGCGGCACGTTGATGTTCGCGCTCGACGGGATTTGCATCTGTTCGGCCAAAGTAATCGCCGCCCCCGGAGCCACCGCGCGGCCGGCCGCGTGGTTGACCTTAATGTTGATGCTCTTCTGATTGCTGTCGGCAATTGAAGACCGCGCGCCGCAATCGAGAACGGTGATTGGTTCTGGTCCGCCGTTCGCGATCTTGATCGGCACGCTGACCGTCGAATTCGCGATGACCGTCTTTCCCGGCAGCTCAGGATTAAGTCGCAAGCCCAGCGCAAGTGCCGTCGCGCGTTCCATCTTTCCGCGCATCAAATCCTTGCGTTGCGGATCTGCCTTGCCGGGCGCTTCCCAATTACCCTTACGATAGCTTTCAATGAGCGCTTCGCGAGTGCGCTCCATATTGCCAAGGAGCTCCGCGGTCGCAGAGAAATCGGGAAGCCGCAACTCCTGGGCGACGGCCGGCGATAGGCTCAAACCATCAAGAAAGTTGTGTGATTCCTGCACCGGCATGGGCCCCGCGCCAGTTGCTGATTTCGCGAGCACGTAACGAATCATTGGCAAACCTGTCGATCCCGTCTGCCCGCTGAAAGCCCGAAAACGATTGGCATATTCGGCGAAGCTCTTCGGCCACGGTCCTTGCGTCGCATGTTGTTGCAAGGCGCGCAGAGCTTCTTCGGCAAAGACCACGCCGCGCACAGGATCTTGTTCGTTGGGATCGATGGTAACGATCGACGGTGAAGTACCCGCGGCCTGATTGCCACGCTGACGCACGAACAGCCGCTGCACCTGCCAGGTCGTCACGCCATTCTGGAGTTGTTCAGGGAATTTGGTGGCGTCGGCGGCGGCATCGAAGGCTTCGACGACCATTGTTGCAGTCGCCTGGTGCTGACCGTGATCGTTACTGGTCGTGGAGTGATTGGTAATGATGACGTCGGGACGAAGTCTGCGAATCTCCAAAACCATCCGGCGCAGGGCTTCGTCGTGTCCCCAGAACTTGAATGCTTCCGCCCGCGTCTTCGAGAAACCAAAATCCTTCAGCCCGAGAAAGTGCGGCTCGGATCCCTGAATCTCAGCGGCGGCCATGGTTTCATGCGCGCGAATCGCGCCCATCTCTTCATACAGCTCAGGCCCAATCGCGTTCTGACCACCTTCACCGTAAGTCGAAAACAGACTGACCGTGTGCGCGCCAAACTTGTGACGCATGACGATGAGCGAAGTGCCGTCTTCATCATCTGGATGCGCCGCAACGCACATCACCGTCCAGGGGTTGCGCAGATCGAGCAGCGCCTGGTAAAGCGCAATGCGATCCGCGTCAGCACCGGCAGCGGTGGCGACGGGATCAAACGAGACTCGAGGTGACGACGCAGATTGCCGCGACGTCATCGCAGTCAAGGCCGATATGGTGATCGCTACAGCGAGAACATATCGCCAATTTTTAGTCAGCAGAGCCTTCAAGATTCTCATAGCGTAGGTCCGAAAATCAGGGTCCGTCAGGACCGGAAGTTTTAATCGTACGAGGAGTAGATTAGCACACGAAGCTGGTGTCAGTACCACCTGCGCTGGCGGGTGATTGATCTTGTATTGGCGCCTCTAAAATTTCAGGAAACTCCGCGCTACGCCGGTGGGACTGGCACGCGACTCGACATCCGTCCATTTTTCACGTAAACACTCTCGCTGATGGCCGGTCGAATAGAAGCATCCTCATCGAATGGCGCCAACGACGATCGCGAATTGATCCGGGGCGTCGGCCTTTGGGGTGCGACGACGCTGAACATGATCGACATGATCGGCGTCGGCCCGTTCATTACTATTCCCCTGATCATCGCCGCGATGGGCGGCCCGCAGGCAATGCTGGGCTGGATCTTTGGCGCAGTGCTGGTGGTTTGTGACGGGCTTGTCTGGGCCGAGCTGGGCGCTTCGCTTCCCGGCTCCGGCGGGTCTTATCGTTATCTCTCCGAGATTTATGGACCGCGCGGTTTTGGCCGCCTGATGTCCTTTCTTTTCATCTGGCAACTTACCTTCAGCGCCCCGCTGTCGATTGCCTCAGGCAGCATCGGGCTCGCGCAATACGCCACTTACATGTTCCCTGCGCTGGGGGGAATGACGAAAGTGGCGCTGCCGGTTCTGGGTCAGGTGGAAATCAATGCCATCCCAGTCTCTGCGATTGCGATCGCCGCGTTGGGCGTGGCGGTGTTCCTGCTCTACCGGCGCATCACACTGATCGAACGATTCTCAAAGTTTTTGTGGGTCGGTGTGATGCTCACAATCCTTTGGGTGATTTTCGCGGGCGTCACTCACTTCAATCCAAAGCTCGCCTTCGATTTTCCCGCGGGCGCTTTCACTCTGCGTTCGGAGTTTTTCACCGGGCTGGGCGCGGCGTTGCTGGTTTCGGTCTACGACTACTGGGGTTATTACAACGTCTGCTTCTTCGGCGGCGAGGTTAAAGATCCGGGACGTAACATTCCGCGCGCGGTGCTGCTGTCGATTCTGTTTGTGGCGATCATCTACCTCGTCATGAACATCTCGATCCTCGGCGTGATTCCCTGGCGCGAGTTCGCCGGCACCGCCGACACGCCCGCCCAGCGTTACGTGATCGCTTCGTTCATGGAGCGTCTGTATGGAACGAAAGCGGGAGTCGTGGCCACCGTGCTAATCATGTGGACGGCCTTCGCGTCGGTGTTCTCTCTGTTGCTGGGCTACTCACGCGTGCCGTATGCGGCAGCGCGCGACGGCAACTATTTCGCCGTCTTCGCGCGCGTTCATCCGCGTCATCGCTTTCCCTACGTCTCGCTCCTGGTAATGGGCGGAATCGCCACGCTGTTCTGTTTCTTCCGGTTGGCGGACGTGATCGCGGCCATGGTGGTGATTCGCATACTGGTGCAGTTCCTCGCCCAGATCGTCGGCGTGATCGTTTTGCGAGTGCGCCGGCCTGACCTGCCGCGGCCGTTTCGCATGTGGCTGTATCCGCTGCCGGCGCTGCTGGCGCTCGCGGGATTTATTTATGTGCTGATTTCGCGCAAGAACTTTATGAGAGAGATTCGCTACGCTGCGGTCCTGGTCCTGGCCGGCCTGATCGTCTACTTCATTCGCGCGCGCATCCGGGGCGAATGGCCGTTTATGAAAGTCGCGTCAAGCGAATAGCAGGATGCATTTCACCGGCGCTGCCAGGCTGTCGCTACCGATTAAAGTAGTTCCTGCTATCGGCGTACATCACCGCCCCGAGCAAAATAACGAACAGAAGCGGCACCACCCAGAGGAGCCCAAGCCCTTCGTTGGAGTTTATCCCCACAATCGCGATCGCTGCGATCACCGGCACGCATACGAGCAATATACCCACCAATGTGAGTCTGGAGCGACGAGCGCTCCAACCACCGCTTTTTGGCGCACTCGAGTCGTCGTCGTCGTTGCTGATGCTGAGAGAACATCCGCAGCTCTGACAGACTTCAGCATCAAGCTGGTTCGCGGTCTCACAAGCCGGACAGATTAAGTCCGGTTGATAGTCTGCATCTGACAGCTCAGTCGTCTCCGGCTTTGGTTTGGTTTCGGAAAGTCGGATGGGAACTTCGCTGAGGCCGCGAATTGGAACCTGGCAATCGTTACAAATACTCGCCGCGGTTGCGAACAACGCACCGCAGTTTGGGCAAATCGCCACCGCCGCAGGATCGAACACCGGAGCAATCACCTCACTCTGATCGCGGACGAAAAGGTCGCCGAAGTTGGCCTGATGATCGCGCAACGCGCCGGCTGAGCCTACTCTTTTTCCTTCGAGGTCAAACAAGCGCAATTCAATCTCGCGGGCATCATCGAGAGGTGATGCTTTGAACCGATAATCGAAGCGGCCTTGCGCATCGGCATAGCACCACGCAATTAGATCGTCGAACGCGAGCCCATGGTCGTAGATTTCGATCTTGTAGCCAACCAGCGCCGCGAACGTGGCCAGATCAAGCAGACGGCCGCGCACCGCGTCTGATCCGATTCCGCCAACCGGCGCGTAGCCGACTCGCAGTTCAGCGGCATCGCGCAACGCTGGACCAAACAGGGTTGCGAGATCGATCGCTCCCTCCTGACGCAGGTCGTCGACCATTTCAGATGTGATCGAAAAATTGGTGTCGGTCTCAGACTCCTGGTCGAGGTGTGCGCGCAGGATTTCCAGTTGGCCTTCGCTCAGGGTCGCGATTGGCCGTCCGTTAGAGAGATTGATAATTTGCGCTGTCTGAAGCCGCATCAGCTCGACGGGACTTGAGAAACGCGAGGCCGCGTCCGGAAAATTGGCTATCGCTTGCCCAATTGAAGATCGGCCAGGACCGGCACGTGATCTGACGCCAGCGTCGCGGGAATCCAGGCACGCCTGACGCGAATCTGATTGCTGCGGCGCGTGAAAATGTAATCAATGCGCTTCGCCGGCTTGTCGGCGGGATAACTGAACCCTTCCAGATTCGTCTTAGCATCGGCCCAGGCATCGCTGAATTGATCGATCATCAATTTGTAGGCGCCACCGGTGGGAACGTCGTTGAAATCACCAACCACGAGCAACGGACCCTCCAGACCTTTCAGCGCCTCTAACAGTTGCCGGGCTTCGAACACTCGTCCATCCTCATATTGATAGTCGAGATGGGTGGTGACGAAGTGCACGAGTTGTCCATCAATGTTTAGTTCAGCCCTGATCAGCCCGCGACGTTCAGCTTCGCGAAGGTTTTTGTACAGGCGATGATCGGTAGCGCGAATCGGAAACCGCGACAGGATTGCGACCCCGTATTGACCGCCTTGATATTTCAAGTTGAAGGCGAAGGCATAGTCCATCCGGGTGAGCCTGGCGAGCTCCGCGATCTCGTCAATGCGTTGTGTACGCTCGACACCGCGATCAACTTCCTGCAAACCTACCAGGTCAACATGCTCGCGTTTGATCACGTCAGCGATCCGCGGTAGATCGAGTTTCTTATCCATCCCGACGCCGACGTGAATGTTGTAAGTCATCACGCGAATAGTCCTGGCGAACAGGTTCGGCGCGGCACAAAGAAAAATGAAGAGCACCGCAAACCGCAGAACTGCGGGCATCAGAGTTCCGACATTCAACGGGCGCCGGTAACGCAAACTGTTAGTTTGCGAATTTGATTTCGCCAGCCGGCAGCCTGCGTTACTTAACGCCCGTTCCGCCTCGGCCAATTTATTCAGCACTTTCGGGATTGATTGTTTCCGCAGCCTGGAACCCAATCTTGCTGTGGGTGCCGTCGCAGAATGGTTTGTTCGATGAAGCCCCACAGCGGCACAGCGCGATCCGCGGGCGGTCCTCGGTGGGAATCTTGTTGCCGGCCGTGTCGTAAACATCGACGGCGCCTTCGATTAGATACGGACCATTTGGTTTCGGACGAATTGATACGTCTGCCATTTCATTTCTCCCCTGAATGTGTTGATGAAAACGTTGACCGCATTATCGAATAGCCAGGAGCAAAGGGCAAAGGGACGTGAGTCATGAGTCATGGGTGATGAGTGATGCGTTATGAGTGATGAGTGATGAGTGATGAGTTATGAGTTATGAGTTATGAGTTATGAGTTATGAGTTATGAGTTATGAGTTATGAGTTATGAGTTGCTCGTTGCGCAAAGACAGTTAATTACTCATCACTCATCACCTATCACTCATCACTGTCGCTCTCTTACCGCTTTGTACTTCGCCCTTTGCCATTTATCCTGTCGCGCATGTTCCTGCACGCTGCGCTGATGTTCGCCGCCGCCTTCTTTGCCGGCGTGGTCAATTCGATCGCCGGCGGCGGGATGTTGCTCGTGTTCCCGATGATGATTTGGCTCGGTCTCGATCCGAAAGTCGCGAACGCGACGTGCACCGTTGCTTTGGTTCCGGGTTTGATGGGCGGCTTATTCGGCTATCGGCGCACCATGGATGACAGCGCCATCATTCTGATGAGACTCGGCACGGTAAGCCTCATCGGCGGCGGCTGTGGCGCCTGGCTTTTAATCAAGACACCTTCACCGACGTTCGCGCGGCTGGTGCCTTTCCTGATCCTGTTTGCCACCTTCCTGTTCATGGTGCAGGGACCGGTCAATCGCTGGTTGCGGCTGCCTTCAGTCGAGAGCGAATCGACGAAGAAGTCGTGGGTCCTGGTAATGACGATTCAATTCTTCTCGGCAATGTATGGCGGTTACTTCGGCGCCGGCAACGGCATTCTGATGCTGGCGGCGATGGGCTTGATTGGTTTGCGAGACATTCATCGCGCCAACGGGGTGAAGAATTTTCTGGGCATCTGCATCAACGGCATCGCGGTATTCAGCTTCTCGGTTGCGCACATGGTTTCGTGGCCGCGCGCTTTGTGGATGGCGATCGCCGCAACCATCGGAGGTTACGTGGGCGCGAACACTGCCCAACGCGTCGGCCAGTTGTTCATCCGGCGCACGATTGTCGCGATCGGATTGGTGATTACGGTCGACATGATGTGGCGGCTGTGGTGATGAGGAGCTATCCACAGATTAGCGACTATGGGACATATAGGTCCCACGCGTCCCATGAGACCTATATGTCCCATTTGTCATATCGTCTATTAATCCCATGAAGCTTCCTCGCGAATTCTACACGAGACCGGATGTGCTCGAGGTCGCGCGCGACTTACTTGGCAAGAAACTGGTGGTGCCTCAACGAAGCGGTCGCCGTGTCGCCGGCATCATCGTCGAAACCGAAGCCTATCGCGGACCTGAAGATCGCGCTTCACATGCTTACGGCGGACGGCGCACGAATCGCACTGAAACGATGTACGGCCTCGGCGGCACAGCCTACGTCTATTTCGTGTACGGCATGTACAACCAGTTCAATGTTGTGACCAATGTCGAGGACAAGCCGCACGCGGTATTGGTGCGCGCGGTCGAACCGTCGGAAGGCATCGACGTCATGCGCCGTCGTCGTCACGGCCGGTCGGAATATGAACTGACCAGCGGTCCCGGCCGGCTGTGCATTGCCATGGGTATCGATCGAGGATTGGACACGGCCGATCTTTTGGGCGATCGGGTTTGGATCGAGGAAGGCGTTTCGATCGCGCCTCGACAGATCGCGCGCGGCCCGCGGATTGGAATTGATTACGCTGAGAACTGGGTGCAGAAGCCCTGGCGATTCTGGGTCAAAGACAATCCTTTCGTGAGCCGCTCCCGCCGGCAGCC
>Ga0207511_100190_pt1 | contig 12470 bp, 8 predicted proteins | sample NitcycUWRSCHO22C_FD_188265 | JGI IMG/M metagenome (GOLD analysis project Ga0207511, IMG submission 188265) | Soil microbial communities from Arlington Agricultural Research Station in Wisconsin, USA - Nitrogen cycling UWRJ-SCHO22-C (SPAdes) | ecosystem: Environmental > Terrestrial > Soil >... | reverse complement strand
AGCAGCTGCAGCAGCGCGGCGCGCTGCCCGCCGAATTGGCCGGCGCCCGAGAGAACCGCGTCAAAGGCGGGGCGAATGCGGCTAATCCCGACGCCGCGAAAACGGGCGACGCCATGACGGCGGACCCTAACGCCAACGCGAATCCGAAGACCGCAACTAATCCCGCCGATCAAAACCCGATGAACAATCCGGAATATCGCCGGGCGATGATGGCGTACTTCAAAGAGAACAATTTGCGGCCGGCGCAGTTTCTCACTGGCGAACTGCAAATGTCGCGCATCCTCCGGGCGGTTTACAGCGAACGTCAATTGCAGGAAGTGATGGTTGATTTCTGGACGAACCATTTCAATGTGTACGCCAACAAGGGCGCCGATCGCTGGCTGCTGATTTCTTATGATCGTGACACGATTCGTCCCCACACCCTCGGCAAGTTTTATGATCTGTTGCTGGCCGACGCTCAAAGTCCGGCGATGCTCTTCTATCTCGACAACGCGCAGAGCGTCAGTCCGAATGCTCAGCCGCAACAGCGTCCTGGCGGCGGGCGGGGGCCATTGGCGGGATTGCGGATGCCGAACAATCCCCAACAGCAACGACCGCAAGCACAACAACAGCGCCGTGGCATAAACGAAAACTACGCGCGCGAGTTGATGGAGTTGCACACGCTGGGCGTGGACGGCGGCTATACCCAGAAAGATGTTCAGGAGGTCGCGCGCTGCTTTACCGGCTGGACCATCATCGCTCCGCGTGGCGCCGGCGCTGCGGCCCAGGCGGTGATGAACGGGCCGTTGGCTGAGATGGCGCGGACCAGAGCCGGCTCGTTCATGTTTCGTCCCGGGGTTCACGATAACGGCGAAAAGACTGTGCTGGGTCACAAGATTCCGGCCGGCGGCGGCATGAAAGACGGCCTGATGGTGCTCGACATTCTCGCGCATCATCCGGCGACGGCGAAGTTCATTGCGACCAAGCTGGTGCGGCGCTTCGTTGCCGATGAGCCACCGGCGGCCTTAGTCGATCGCGTCGCGCAGACGTACGCAAAGACCGACGGCGACATTCGCGAGATGCTGCGCACGATTTTCTATTCGCCGGAATTCAATTCACCGGCTGCTTACCGCGCGAAGGTAAAGCGGCCGTTCGAGCTGGCCATCAGCGCCGTCCGGACCATCGGCGCTGATACCAACGGCGGCCCGCAGTTCCATCAGTGGATTCAACGCATGGGCCAGCCGCTCTATGGCTTTCAAACGCCGAACGGTTATGCCGATGTGGCTGAGAATTGGGTTAACACCGGGGCGTTGTTGGAGCGCATGAACTTCGCGCTGGCACTGGTGAGCAATCGAATTCCCGGCACGCGGGTCGATCTTTCGAGATTGATGAGCGACGCGAAACCCGGGGCCTCGATCGATAAGGCTAAGCTGTTCGATCAGTTGGTTAACGTGATTGTCGGCGGCGAAATGTCGGCGAAGACGCGCGAAACGTTGCTCAAACAATTGAGCGATCAGATCACCATGCCGCCGGCGGTGCGCCCCCAGGTCGCATCGAACACTGCGCCGGCAAATCCGTTTGAGGAAGGATTCCAACGCGGCATTCTTGGTCCGGGTGGAGGTGGGCCCCAGCAACAGCAGGCGCCGCGCGAGCAGCAATTGGCGCGCATCAACGCCTCGGGCGTTGATAATCCGGTCGTAAAGCTGGCGGGTTTGATCCTGGGTTCGCCGGAATTTCAAAGGCAGTAAAAAAATCAGAACCGTTTAGACGGCGGCAGAAAATAACAGAACCGTTTAGACGGCGGACTTGTCCGCCGCACAAGTGCGGCATCTAAACAGGACCGTTAGAGGTAAACAGAACCGTTAGGGGTGAACAAGCAAATGAACAGAAGATATTTCATGAAATCGGGCAGCATCGCATTGGCTTCATTTGGCATGATGACCACCGCGCCTTCGTTTCTGAAACGAGCGCTGGCGCAAACTGCCAACACCACGCGACGCAAGACCTTGATTGCCATCTTCCAGCGCGGCGCCGTCGATGGACTGAACGTGGTGGTGCCCTTCGGCGAGCATCCCTATTACGATCTCAGACCGAATATCGCTGTGGCGAAACCTGACGGCGGCGCTGAAGCGGCGCTCAATCTCGATGGCTTCTTTGGATTGCATCCCGCGCTGGCCTCATTCAAACCGCTGTGGGATTCGAAGCGGCTCGCGATCGTTCATGCCTCCGGATCGCCGGACAACACGCGCTCGCACTTCGACGCGCAGAATTACATGGAATTGGCGACCCCGGGTGTTAAGTCGACAAAGGACGGCTGGCTGAATCGTTATTTGCAATCAGCGCCCGATCCGCAAAAGTCTCTGTTCCGCGCCGTTTCGATGACGCCGAACATGCCGCTCGCGATGCAGGGCAAGGCCGACACCCTGGCGATTTCGAACCTCGCTGATTTCAACATTCGCGCCGGGCAAAGTTCTGCGGCGGTGCAGGGAGGCTTCGAAGCGATGTACGACGACAAGTTCGTCAAGGACGCCTTGCATGGGACCGGCACTGAAACCTTCGAGGCGATCAATTATCTGAAGCGAGTAAATCCCGGACAGTACAAGGCCGAGAATGGAGCGAATTATCCGCGCACTCCGTTTGGCAATTCGCTTTTGCAGATCGCGCAGCTGATCAAAGCCGGCGTCGGTCTCGAAGTCGCGTTCGCTGACATTGGCGGTTGGGACACGCACGTGAACGAAGGCAACCAGCAAGGTCAACTCAGCAACCTGCTAAGGCAATTCAGTCAGGCCATCGCTGCGCTGTACACCGACCTCGGCCAGCGCATGGACGACGTCGTGATTCTGACGATGTCCGAGTTTGGCCGCACGGTGAAAGAGAACGGCAATCGCGGCACCGACCATGGTCACGCGAATGCGATGTTCATCGTTGGGAACACCGTGCGCGGTGGCAAGGTCTACGGAGATTGGCCGGGCTTGAAGACTGACCAGCTGTATGAAGGCCGTGATCTCGCGGTGACCACAGACTTTAGAAATGTGTTCGGCGAGATCGCGCAGAGACATCTCGCGGCGACGAATCTGAAACCGGTGTTTCCGGGCTACGAGATGAATTCGTCGAAGTTCCGTGGGTTCTTGGGGTGAAGTCAGTACCATCCGCGTGAGCGGATGGATCATGTGTTTGTCTCGAGCGACCTTTTTATCCCATTCGCTCACGCGAATGGTACTGACCGCGCGCGCAAACGGTACTGAACTCCTAAGGAACAATTGCCGCTACTCTCAGCGGTCCACCACTGCCTCCCGCGATCTTCATCGGCATCGCGATGATCACAAACCCTTCCGCGGGCAGCGCGCTCAAGTCGGCCAGATTCTCAAACGCGGGGATATTCTTCGCGAACAGCACCTGGTGACTCTCGTAAAGCGTCGATTGACCATAATCGATGCTCGGCGTGTCCAAACCAATCGCCTTGATCGATCGATTCGTGGTCAACCAGCGCGCCGCTTCAGGACTAAGACCGGGAAAATGAAGTTTGGCGACGGCGGCGGCCCCGCGCTCATCGGTGCCCATGTACTTGTTGCGATCAGGCCAGTACTTCGCATAGCCGGTGCGCAGGATGACAATGACGCCGGTTGGAATCTGGCCGTGCTGCTTCTCCCAGGCATTGAAGTCATCGACGCTAACCAAATAATCGCGATTCGATTCGCACTGCATCGTGACATCCACCAGCACTGCTTCTCCCATCAATTGAGTCAGCGGAACTTGATCGAGCGTGTTTCCGTTGGCGGAGAAATGCCGCGGCGCGTCGATGTGTGTGCCGCCATGTTCAGGCGCGGAGAATTTATTGGAAGCGTAGTAGTAACCCTTGTCAGTTACACCGTCCTGTTCCTTTTCGAGAACGAAACCTTGCTCAGTCGGCCAGTAGATCGTCTGTGCATCGAACGGATGTGACAGGTCGATGACCTGGCCTGAGGGGAATGGTGTTTTCGTTTTCGCGCACGCCGCCAGCAACAAGCAGCCAAACAAGAGTGAAGCTATTCGTTTCGTCATGGGATGCTCCTTTCGTTTGTCGGCGCATTATGGATGAAAAGCGCGACGTGTCGGAAGCCCTGCCGTTAGGGAGGGCCTCTTCGTAGAGTAGCCCTCCCTCACGGTCGGGCTTCTGACACTAGCTTACGGCCAATCTTTCGACTATCCTGCGAGTCCAATTCTTCAAACTTGCCTTCAACGCGAACCCATGTCACTTCAACCAACGCTGCTCCGTTTTGATTCCATCGACTCAACAAACCTGGAAGCCATGCGTCAAGCGCAGAGCGGTGCGCCTGAGGGCCTGTGCGTCGTCGCGCGAGAACAGACCGCAGGGCGCGGCCGTCTGGATCGCAAGTGGCATTCGCCGAAAGACGCGGGCGTTTATTTCAGCGTGGTGCTGCGGCCGCGATTCGAAATCGGTGCGTGGCCTTTGATCACGTTAATGGCGGCGCTGGCTACTGTCGACGCGCTGCACGCCGCGTGCGAGTTGCAGGCCGACATCAAGTGGCCCAATGACATCTGCATCGATGAGCGCAAGCTTTGCGGGATCCTTGCCGAAACTGTCGAGACTTCAGATGGACCAGCGGCCATTCTTGGTATCGGCATCAATCTTTCACCACTCGGCGCGCCTGAATTTGTCCAGCCGGCGACGTCGATTCAGGAAGTAACAAACAAGACCCCTGACGCGGAGCAAATCCTTTTGGCCCTGCTCGCGTCGCTGGGCGAGCGATATGATTTACTCGCCACGAAAGAAGGGCGCGAGCACGTCATTCGCGAGTGGTGCGCGAATTCGTCCTTCGCCTTTGATCGACAAGTGCGCGTCTCAACCGCGAATGGCAGCTTCAGCGGCGTCACCAGAGGCCTGGACACCGACGGCGCGCTGCGCGTCGAGACGCCTGATGGTAAAGTGATCGCCGTTCGCGCGGGTGACGTCACTGCGGTGCGGCCGGCGCACTCGAACTAACCTGATGGAAAGCAAACGCATAGTTCTCTCGACTTACGGATCGTTCGGCGACATCCATCCCTACATCGCCGTCGCTTTAGAATTGCAGCGACGCGGTCACCGGCCCGTCATCGCCACGTCCGAGATCTATCGCGAGAAGATGGACACGAGTGGCGTAGATTTCCGTCCGGTGCGGCCTGACATGCCTGCCCCTGATCAGTTGGACGAAATTGCCAGGATCGTTGAGGAGGTGATGGATCCTAAGCGCGGACCGGAAGCCGTCGGCAACCTGATCATTCCTCATCTGCGCGATATCTATGCAGATCTGGATGCAGCAACTGATGGCGCAGATCTGCTGCTGACACATCCGTTGCCGTTCGCGGGCACGATGGTAGCGCAGAAGAAAAACTTGCCATGGATATCGTCGGTGCTCGCGCCGGCATCGTTTCTTTCGGTCTATGATCCGATTGTGCCGCCGCAGTGGCCCTGGCTTTATCACCTGATGCGGTTGAGTCCGTGGGTAGGCCGCGGCGTGATGGCGCTGGCGACCATCAAACTCGATCAAATGTCGAAGCCCGTGTATGACCTGCGTCTCGAACTCGGTTTGCCGCGGGGCGAACAGCCGCTCATTAAAGGGCAGCACTCCCCCACGAAGGTTTTGGCATTGTTCTCGAAAGTCATGGCCGAGCCGCAACCCGATTGGCCGGCCCACACAGTCATCACCGGCTTTCCTTTCTATGATCGCCGCGACTATTTCGGCGAGACGAAAGTAGCGAGTGAGTTGCTTGAATTTCTCGACGCCGGAACGCCGCCGATTATTTTTACGCTTGGTTCATCGGCGATCTGGGTGGCGCGAAACTTTTATCTTGATTCGATCGCGGCCGCGCAGCGTCTGGGCCGAAGAGCCCTATTGCTGATTGGCAATGCGCGCAACCTGCCGGCTGGTCCGTTACCCGAAGGCGTGGCTGCCTTCGAGTATGCTCCCTACAGCGAGGTGCTGCCGCGCGGGTGCGCGATTGTGCATCAGGGCGGCGTGGGCACGACGGGACAGGGTTTGCGGTCCGGCAAACCGGTGCTCGTAGTTCCGCACGCGCACGACCAGTTCGACAATGGAAATCGCGTCGCGAAATTGGGATGTGGCCGCTGTTTGCCGCGGCCACGCTACAATGCTGAGACAGCGACAAATGAATTACGAACGTTGCTCGATACGCCGAGTTACAGTGAAGCCGCTGTTAGAGTGGCTGAAATAGTTCGCGCTGAACGAGGCGCTGTCGTGGCCGTTGATGAAATCGAAAGAGTGTTAGGTGGCACAGACTTCAGTCTGTGGCCCAAAAATCAAGTTTCCACAGACTGAAGTCTGTGCCACTACTGATATGCTGCTGGCGATTGATATTGGCAATACGAACACTTCGCTCGGTGTCTTCGACGGCGCTAAGCTGTCGGCCCACTGGCGTCTGACGACTGAACGCGCGCGCACCGGTGATGAGTGGGGTGTGCTGGCGCGAAATCTTTTCGCGCTGTCGAGTCTCGACTTCAAGTCTATCGACGCCATCGCAATTGCTTCGGTCGTCCCGCCGCTCAACTTCACGATCAACCGCATGGCGGAACTGTATTTTCACATCACGCCGCTGTTTGTCGATCACACCAGCGATACTGGAGTGCCGATTCTGTACCAGCCGGCGGCTGACGTGGGCGCTGATCGAATCGTCGACGCGGTCGCAGCCATCAATAAATACGGCGCGCCGTGCATTGTGGTGGATTTCGGCACGGCGACCACTTTCGATGCGATCAACTCGAAGCGCGAATATGTTGGCGGGGTGATCAGTCCCGGCGTGACCATCTCTGCCGACGCACTGTTCCAACGTGCTGCCAAGCTGCCGCGAGTTGAAATCAAACGGCCGCGCACAGTGATCGGCTCGGCGACCGTCGAAGCGATCCAGTCAGGCCTGTATCATGGTTACGTCGGCCTGGTCGATGGCATTTTGAAAAAGATGATCGCGGAACTCGGTGGCGCGGTCCGCGTAGTCGCCACCGGCGGCCTGGCGCCACTGATCGCGAAGGGCTCCGGGTTCATTCAGGAGGTCGATGAGACGCTGACGCTCGAGGGACTGCGGCTGGTCTATGAACGGCAAAAATAGTTTCAAGTTTAAGGTTTCAGGTTTCAAGTTGTTGATGATGATCTTGAAACCTGAAACTTGAAACCTGAAACTGCGCGTTGAATTACTTTTCCTACTTCTCAGAAATCGAAGATACGTTTGTTCGTCGTCGCGGCAAGCATTTGATGTTGAGCCCGCTGGACTGGGCTTTGATCGAAAGCTGGAAAGAGCGCGGCGTGCCGCTGCATGTGGCCTTGCGCGGCATTGAACACTCGTTTGATTCTTACGACGCGAAGAAACAGAAGCGCACAGTTAAGACGCTGCTCTATTGTCAGGAAGAAGTCGAGGCCCAGTACGCTGAATGGCTTGAATCGCGGGTCGGTAGTCATGAAACAGAAGCGGCGGCGGACGAGACAGACAAGTCGCCGTTTCCGAGAGCTGCGGTGTTGCAGCACCTGGATCGCTGCGTGCAAGAACTCAGCCGACTCGCGACGGAAAGCCAGCCCAGGCAAGACGATTTGAGTGAAGTGTTTGAGCGCGAATTGTCGTTGTTATCAGAGATACGAAACGACTACGAGTCGGCGGCCCAACCCGATTCGCGCAAACTCGAAGAATCGTTGACCGGCATCGAACGGCTGCTCGACAGTGCGATGCACGATGCGATTGCGGAAAGCGACTTAACGTCAATGCACAGTGAAGTCGAAGCCCAAATCAAACCCTACAAACGGCACATGGACAAAGAAGCGTATGCGCAAACGCGCGACAACCTTTTGAAGAAACGCATCCGCGAACATTTCGGCGCGCCGCGCTTGAGCCTTTTCTTTCTCCATCCCTAACAGAAACCCGACCGTCAGGGAGGGTGCCCAGACCACTGCCGGCGACAGTGAGGCGCGACAGTCGAGCGACGAAAGATCATGGAAGTCACCATCGAAAGAATCCTTCCCGGAGGCTACGGCCTCGCCCATGCTGAAGGTAAGACCGTGATGGTCTCGCTCGCAGCCCCGGGCGATCGCCTTCGCGTACAAATCGATCGAGAGAGGGGCACAGTCTGCTTCGCCTCGATTATTGAAATCATCGAGCCGTCGCCGCAGCGCATCGAGCCGCCTTGTCCTTACTTTGGCCGGTGTGGTGGCTGTGACTTTCAGCAAATGACTTATCAGGCCCAACTCGACGCGAAAGTCGAAATCATCAAAGACTGCCTGCATCGAATCGCGAAGCTTGAAAATATTCCTCCATTCCGGATCACCGCTGCGCCGGATGAGTGGCACTATCGCTCACGCGCTCAATGGCAGTACGACGCTGATGAAAAACGTTTGGGATATTATGAGGGTGGCTCGCAACGCGTTTGCGACGTCGCCGAGTGTGCGGTGCTCGCGCCGGAGCTGCAGCAAGAACTCGAAAACCTGCGGCGACAAATGCAAGAGGATTCGTTGCCTGCGGACGCCAGATACTTTCGCGCGGTCGCCGGTGACGAAGGCGTGGTGACCAGCGCCAGTGTCAGAAGCCCGACCGTAAGGGAGGGCACGCCGCGCCAGATTCGCCGCACGATTAATGGCGAGACCTACACGCTAGACGCTGAGAGTTTCTTCCAAACTAACGAGCACCTTCTGCCTGAGTTGATCGCTGCTGCGGTCGGAGATGCTTCAGGCGAGATCGCGATCGAGCTCTACAGCGGCGTTGGCTTGTTCACGCTGCCGCTGGCGCGTCGATTCAAGCGAGTCATTGCCGTCGAAGATAACAAAGATGCGGCCCGGTTCGCGCGTCGCAACCTGGCCAACGCTTCATTAACCAATACTGAAGTTGAAACCGCCGACGTCGCCACCTGGCTCGATTTGGAGTGCGGCGGCTTGACGCCGCTTTCTCCTCGCACCGTGCGCACGACGCCAATGAAAAAGCGCCGTCAAGCCGGCGCACGCCAAATTGATTTCCTTTTACTCGATCCACCGCGTACCGGCGCACAATCGCGGGTGATTTACGGAATTCTGCAACTCAAGCCAAAGCGAATCTGTTACGTGTCATGCGATCCGGCGACGCTGGCGCGCGACCTTCGCAAGATAATTGCAGGCGGATATTCGCTTGACTCACTCGCCGCATTTGATATGTTCCCGCAGACTCATCACGTCGAAACCATCGCGCACCTAACCGGACCTTGAAGATTTATGGCCGCCGTCCCGCAGGCTCGCACCGCCCACCAGCCGCTGGTCCTGATCGCGGCAGCAATCGCGAGCGGCATTCTGCTGTCGCACTACTTCAGCAATTCCAAACTAGCAGTCATCTTGATCATCGTCGCATTTACTTGCGGCGTCGTTGCCGTTCGGATCTACCAGCGCGTTGCGGCGATGGCCACGGCCGCGCTGGCTCTATCGTTCTTTTGCACCGGCTACGTGCTTGCCTTGGTTCAAGGGCAAGGCGCGCCCCCCGATCGAATCGTGACGATGTTCGAGGAAGGCAGAATCAGTTTGGGCGAACCGCTGGAGCTGACGGGTACGATCAAGGGTGATCGCGAATCCGCGCAGGACGGGTTCTATTTGAATCTTGCGGTCGAAACAGTCCGTCTGCGCGGTCACGATCAATCCGCGAGCGGCACCGTGATTTTGCGCGGCCACATTACCGATACATCCACGCGCACAAGCTACGATGATTTGCAGCTTCGTCATGGTGCGCGGATTCGCGTGCTGACCATGCTTGATCGCGATGACGATTGTCGAAATCCCGGCGTCATGCCGTTCACGGAATACCTCGAACGAAAAGACTATGACGCGACGGGCGTCATCAAGAGTCCGCTGCTGCTTGAGCGTCTCGATGACGCACCGGTGTTCCTGCCGCTCGCCTGGCTCTACCAGTGGCGCACATTGCTTGAAAGAGAATTCGATCAGCGTTTTTCGATCGAAACGGCGGGCGTACTGGATGCCGTCCTGCTCGGCAATCGACACAAGATTTCACGTCAGGTGGCTGATCGCTTTCGCGAAGGCGGAACTTTTCACGTGCTGGTGATCGCCGGATTGCACATCAGCTTTATTGCCGGACTGTTGTTTCTTTTGATCAGGCGACTCACCCGGAATCGGATCGTCCAGGTTGCCGCAGCCATAGTTCTGATTGTCGCATACTCTCTGGCCGTGGGAGCCGAAGCCCCGGTAATTCGCGCCGCCCTGGTTTTCAGCCTGGGCATATTCGCGCCGCTGGTCTCACGACGCGCGAATTCTTTGAACATCATTTCGGGCGGAGCGATTGCCCTGCTCGTGTGGCGGCCAGGTGACCTCTTCGATCCATCATTTCAACTGACCTTTCTGTCGGTAATTTCCATCGTGACCCTCGCCGTTCCCATTATGCTGCGGATGCAGCAGGTCGGAGCCTGGAAGCCGACGCACGAGACACCTTATCCGCCGGCGTGCTCGCGTCGGTTCCGTGGGTTTTCAGAAACATTGTTCTGGAGCGAGCGCGCCTGGAGATCCGAAATGGCGGATTCAAACATTCGCTACAGACTGTTCAAGACGCCATGGGCGATTAGGTTCGAGCGATGGCACGTGCAACGGCCGCTCCGGTTCGCATGGGGCGCCGTCGTCGTCACCACCTGCGTGCAGATCGGCATGCTGCCGCTACTAATTATCTATTTTCATCGAGTGTCATTTGCTTCACTCGTGCTGAATATTTTTGTCGGAGCGACCATGGCTTTGCTGGCACTAATTGCATTGGCCGCAACACTAGTCGCGAAGATTAGTTCGTTCACCGCCACGCCACTGATTTGGCTGTCAGAGAAAATCGAATGGCTGATGGTCCACTCGATCGATCCAATAACGCGCTGGGCCTTCGCTGCGTTGCGTCTGCCGCATTATCACGGAAAGGCCGCGCTGGTTTACGTGCTGTATTTCATTCTGCTGATTTTGTTGGTGCGGACGCTGGCCCAATGGAATCCGCTGCGATCGCCGGAACTCGTGACCGTGCCTGCCCGGAGGTTACGCGTGAAAATCGCCTTGGCGCTGTTCGCCATGTTGCTTGGGGTAATCCTTCTTCATCCCTTTAGCTCGCCGTCACCCGACCGAAAGCTGCATGTAGATTTTCTGGACGTTGGTCAGGGAGATTCGGCGCTGGTCACGATGCCCGACGGCGCCACGCTGCTGATTGACGGCGGGGGACGACCTAGTATCGACTGGAATCGCGGCGATGAGGCGGACGTTGAACCTTTCGAACGCGACACGCGCAGCATCGGCGAACGAGTGGTCTCGGAATTTCTATGGGCGCGCGGACTCGATCGCGTCGATTACATTCTGCCGACGCATGCGGACGCGGATCATATCGATGGCCTGAATGACGTCGCGCGGAATTTCAAAGTGCGGGGTGCGATTGTAGCGCGCACGCCGGCCGGCGATCCTGAATACGCGCGCTTTGCGCAAACCATGAAAGCTGCGCGGGTGCCGGTTGAGAGAATTGGCGCCGGAGACGTCCTGCGTTTCGGAGACGTCGCTGTCGAAGTGTTATGGCCGCCGCCGGCCGATGATGCGAACGCGACGTCGCGAAACAACGATGGCGTCGTGTTGAGGGTTCTTTATGGCGACCAATCTCTCTTGTTTACCGCCGATATTGAAAAAGAATCCGAAGCACGGATCGTAAACGCAGGTGTTGATTTGCGGAGCAACGTGGTGAAGGTTGCGCATCACGGGAGCAGGACCTCTTCAACGCAAGCGTTCATCGATTCCACGCGCGCGTCAATGGCAGTGATTTCCGTCGGACGCACTTCCATCTTTGGTCATCCCAACAAAGAAGTCGTCGAGCGCTGGCGAGCGAGCGGCGCCGACGTCAGGACCACCGGAGAGAAAGGCACAATCAGCCTAACCACCGATGGCAAGCAGTTGGCGGTAAGCACATTCGTTCCCTAGGTCAGAGCCCGACAGGCAATCAAATATCGGCAACGTGTCAGAACCGCGAGCGGTAGCGACCGGATCAAGAAGTCCCGTTGGGTTTTTGAAGTTCCTCCTGATCCGGTCGCTACCGCTCGCGGTTCTGACACAGTGGCAGAAGCCCGACGTAAGGGGAGGGCCGGATTCTCAAGACGCACTTCGAGAAATGTAGAACTGCTGACCCGTTTTCTCCGAACCGCTCATTCTTCGAAGGCAGGCACCAGATGATGAGGCGCGAAGCGCCGTCATGCAATAGCCCCGACCGTCAGGTCGGGGTAATAGTCACCACAAAACAATCGAGGCCCGAAGGGCCGACATAAAATTCACGCCGGTCCTTCAGACCTCTCCGATCATTAATCACATTTGTAACTACGACCTCATGGTCGCGGCTATTTCAGAGCGGCCCGTCGGGCCTCCGCAACTCTTCCGCACATGGATCCTTCAGGTCATCCACGAATCGCAGAATTGCAGGCCTGACCCGGTGGCCAAATTTATGATCGCCGTTTCAGTCTTCTATATTTAACTCACCTGAGGCGT
>Ga0207511_100189_pt1 | contig 12637 bp, 6 predicted proteins | sample NitcycUWRSCHO22C_FD_188265 | JGI IMG/M metagenome (GOLD analysis project Ga0207511, IMG submission 188265) | Soil microbial communities from Arlington Agricultural Research Station in Wisconsin, USA - Nitrogen cycling UWRJ-SCHO22-C (SPAdes) | ecosystem: Environmental > Terrestrial > Soil >... | reverse complement strand
AGCAATTGGCAAAATTCCGTCAGGCGATTGACCGCGACGCGACACCGTTCAAGAAAATTATCAACGCCAAAGAGTTTCAGCTCTATTTTGGTCCGCTGGAAGGTGAGAAATTGGCAACCGCGCCCAAGGGCTATCCCAAAGACCATCGCGAAATCGAATTGCTCCTGCAAATCCTTTTCAGTCACACCACTCAGGCGAGGATCGATTCTGACCACGAGTGGCTGGGTCTCGACGTGATCGCCGATAGTCAGCCGCACCTGATAATTGCCGGGCACGGCAACTGGTCCCTGGGCCGCATTCGCACTCCACAGGATCATTCCCGGAAAAACCGTCGCGCCGGGATAACGCAAATCCCACGTGAATTTTGTCAGACCCGCATTGGTCAAACGCAGACGCGGCTGCGGTGGACCGAAATCCGAGTCTTCGCCGGCGGCTTCCGGTCGTTTGCCTTCCTGCTTTTGCTCGTCGGCGCGTACGCTGGTGAACGTGCGGACCTGCCGTCCTTTGGCGTCGAGAATATCAATCGTTACTTTGTCCGCCGGCTGTTTGAGAAAGTAGTAAATCGCCGCTTGATTGACCGAACGAATCGCTTCACGCGGTTGATAGAGATGAATCGGCGCATTCGCCGTGTCAGGTGTCAGTTGTCGCAGCACGTCGATGTCGTCAAGCACATAGAACGATCGGCCATGCGTGGCAATTACCAAATCATGCGGTTCGACCACGATGTCCGAAACCTGCGTGTCCGGCAAATTCAAAGAAAGCGATTGCCAGTTGTCACCGTTATCAAATGAAACGAAAATGCCGTGCTCGGTCCCGGCGAAAAGCAGACCCGGCCGTTTCGTATCTTCGCGCACTGCGTGCACGTAATCACCGGGCTTGATCCCGTTCACGATCTTGATCCAGGTCTTGCCGTAATCATCGGTGCGGAAGATGTACGGCGCGCGATCTTCCTGTAGATAATTCTTCACGGCCACATAGGCGGCGCCGGCCTTGTGCGGCGATGCCTCAATCAAACTCACGCGACCCAGGTCCGGCATTCCCGGCGGCGTCACTTTCGTCCACTGCTTGCCTTCATCGCGGGTGACAAAGACCAATCCATCATCTGATCCGGTCCAGATCGTGCCGCGTTCCAGACGCGAAGCCGCGATCGTAAAGATCGTCGCGAACACCTCGGGCCCGTTCATGTCGCCGGTAATTGGACCGCCGGAAAGGCCCAGCGTCTTCGGCTCCGCGCGCGTCAGGTCGGGACTAATCTGCGTCCAACTCTGGCCGTCGTCAGTTGTCTTCCATAAATGCTGCGACGAGATGTACATCGTCTTCGAATCGAGCGGATTGAAAACGATCGGGAAGGTCCACTGCCAGCGTTCTTTCAAGGCGCTCGATGGTTCGCCCGAGAAGAATCGGGGATAAGGTTGAATGTCGCGCGTCTCGCCGGTGCTGCGATCGTAACGCGTAATCAGGGCGCCCTGACTGCCGGCATAAAAGACGTTCGCGTTAGTCGGACTCGGCGCGATGTAACCGCTCTCACCGCCACCAACGGCGTACATGCCGACGTCTCGCGCGCGCGTATTCTGACTGGCGACACAGATGGTGCTGTTGTCCTGCTGCGCGCCGCAGACCTGGTAAGGAAAGTCTTTGGTCGTAGCCACGTGATAAAGCTGCGCGGTCGGATAGTCTTCCGACGTCCAACTCGTGCCGCCGTTAACCGAAACATTGGCGCCGCCGTCGTTGGCATTGATCATGCGCTGCGGATCGTTTGGATCGATCCATAGATCGTGATTGTCGCCGTGCTGCGGGCGAATGGTGCGATAGGTCTTGCCGCCGTCAGTCGATTTATAGAATCCGGTGTTCAAAACGTAGAGCGTGTCCTTGTTTTTTGGATCGGCAAAGATGTGCGTGTAATAAAATGCGCGCTGGCGCAGACGACGATCCTCGCTGACTTTGGTCCAGGACGCGCCGGCATCATCCGAACTGAACACGCCGCCATTTTCATTCTCGACCAGCGCATAGACACGATTTGCATCAGCGCCCGAAATCGCCACGCCGATCCGGCCGATGACACCGGCAGGCAAACCTTTGTTGCGCGTGATCTCAGTCCAGGTGTCGCCTCCGTCAGTTGATTTGAAAAGGCCGCTGCCGGGTCCGCCGCTCGACATCTGCCAGGACACGCGGTACGCCTCCCACATCGCCGCGTAGAGCACGTTCGGATTTTTCCGATCCATTGCCAGATCGATCGCCGCCGTCTGGTTATTGCGGAAAAGAATTTTCGTCCAGCTGTTGCCGCCGTCTTTGGAACGGAAGACGCCACGCTCATCGTTCGGTCCGGCGGGATGTCCGAAGGCGGCGACATAAACGATGTCGGGATTGCTCGGGTGAATTCGGATGCGCGAGATGGCTTGACTGTCCGACAGGCCCACGTGCGTCCAGGTCTTGCCGGCGTCGGCGGATTTGTAAACACCGTCACCCTGCATGATGTTGCCGCGAATGCACGATTCACCCATGCCGATGTAGACGACGTCAGCATTCGATTCCGAGACGGCGACGGCGCCGACCGACGAACTGTGAAGTTGACCGTCAGTCGTCGGGTTCCAGGTGGTGCCGCCGTCAGTCGTTTTCCAGAGGCCGCCGCCAACCGCGCCGAAATAATATTCGAGCGGGCGCTTCATCACTCCTGATGCCGCGATCGATCGGCCGCCGCGATTTGGCCCAATGTTGCGCCAACGCAGGGAGCTGAAAAGAGCCGGATCGTAAACCGGATTCGGCTCAACATAGCTATTGCTCGATGCGTATCGGACATTTGTTTGTTGGGCAAGTGCAGCGTAAGTGAAAGCCAACGCCAGCATCGGAATGATAAGTCCGAGGCTGCGGCGAACTATCGGAATGAGACTATTGCTCATTGGGGAACCTCACAAGTTTTCGTTATTGACGGACGCGTTCGGAGTGCGGGCGCACTCTAGCCGAAACTGTGGCTGCTAATCAAGACTTCGCTAACGCCAAATGCAACGCAGTACCATCTGCGTGAGCAGATGGATCAATTGGCCCTTAAGTGCTCCTTGATCCATCCGCTCACGCGGATGGTACTGACACAGCTTTGGATCGAATCTCGCCGACGTATTATGCTTAACGCGATGGCCGGCCTGCTGAAAGATGCTTACCACCGCCCGATACGCGACCTGCGCGTGTCGCTCACCGACCGTTGTAATTTTCGCTGCTTCTACTGCCTGCCGCACGGCGAGCCGCCGATCGCGCCGAAGGAGCAGATGCTTTCATACGAAGAGATCGAATACGCCTGCGACGTCTTTGTGGAATTGGGAATTGAAAAGATTCGCTTGACCGGCGGCGAGCCGATGATGCGCCGCGATATCGAACAAATCATCTTCAAGCTGTCGCAACTGAAGGACCGGGGCCTATCCGACCTGGCGTTGACGACGAACGGATACTTCCTGCCGCATCGCGCGCACAGCCTGAAAGAAGCCGGCCTCGATCGCATCACGATCAGTCTCGATAGTCTGAAGCGCGACATCTTCAAGCAGATGACCGGCGTTGACGTGCTCGATCGCGTGATGGAAGGAATTGCCGCAGCGAAATCGGCCAACCTTAATCCGATCAAAATTAACGCGGTCATCGTCCGCGGTCACAATGAAGATGAGGTCGCTGACTTTGCCGCGTTTGCGCGCGAGCACGATGTGAAGATGCGCTTCATCGAGTTTATGCCGCTCGATTCGGGACACGACTGGTCGCGCGCAGATGTGGTGTCGGGCAAGGAAATCCGGCAACGCATTGAAGCGCGGTTTCCGCTTGAGCCGATCGATGTAGTGAGAGGATCAGAAACATCTTCGCGCTTTCGCTTCGCCGACGGGGCGCCGGGTGAGATTGGCATCATCGCGCCCGTCACCGAACCATTCTGCGGGGCGTGTTCGCGGATTCGTCTGACCGCCGACGGTCAGATCCGCACTTGCCTTTTCTCAACCGTGGAACATTCGCTGCGTGACGTGATTCGCGATGGAGCTTCGCGAGCAGAGACGATCGACTTCATTGAGTCAGTAGTGATGAAAAAAGAGCCGCGTCACTTCATCAACGATCCGGAGTTCGTCGCGCCCTCGCGGTCGATGAGCTTCATCGGCGGTTAACGTTTTCGGCCCCCGACACCAGCGCCCCAGAAAGGATCTTCGCCAGGTCATTAACCCGCTCTGGGAAGGAGAGCCCTGGCTCACGGTCGGGCGACAGCCGCAGCCGGAAGCTCGGCGGCTTCGTTAATCTGCTTCACCACGCGCGTCGCCGAATCCAAAGCACCCTGCATCCAGGATGCCCACGGCGACAGGTGCTCGCCGGCAAAGTGAATGCGGCCCTCGGCTGCTGACGCCGCCACGATGTCTCGCGGTCCCACGAAAGCCCACGCACCGCGCGACCATTCCTGTTCCGCCCAACACCATGACGCGCCCCGCTCGAAGTTTTCCTGCAGTCCGGGAAACCATTGACCCAAATCCTTTAAAGTTGAGTTGATGCGATCGTCAGGTTTCATCGATGAGATCCGCTCGGCCTGGCCGGGCCGATTGTATGTCATGAGAATTCCACGCGGCCCGGGCTGGTTCCAGGTGGGTTGCCAAATCTCTACGGCGTCGCTGGTAATCGCAAATCCGTTCAATCCCTTTTCTTCCCACGAACGCTTTTTGGCTTGCAGGTAGACGCGCGACACCATCGCGTAGTCGAGCCGCTTAATGATATTGAGTTTGTTTTCGGAGAAGCTCGCCGGCAACTCAACGTTGCGCAGCACCGAGAACGGAATTGCGCAAAGAACTCGATCGGCCGTCATTGTTTGCCGTGTGCCTTTGTCGAGGAACGTAACGCGAGCGCTGGCGGCGTCCTGTTCAATCTTCACCACCGGTGAGCTGTAGTGGACTTTGTCGCCCAGACGTTTGGCAAAGGCCTTAGGCAGATTGTCATTGCCGCCTTTGATCTTGGTGAAGCGAGTCGGCCCGCGAAATTCGGAACCAAAAAATTGCGAGAGCCCATCGGTGAACCCGTCGATGGTCAGCTCCTGCTTCGAGCTCCCGTTGACTCGCAAAGCCGAGAGCTTCGATGGATACATCGGCTCGAGCGGGACGTCGAATAACTTCACGTACTTGAGGGTGAGATCGTGATTGTCGGGAATGCGCGCGGCGCCGGCTTCCGCATACTGACCGTCAGAGAAAGGTTCGCGAATCGTGTGTACGCGCCCGCCGCAATAGGTGCGCGCTTCGAGAATCGTCACGTCGTGGCCCGCTTGCGTTAATTCATATCCGGCGCTGAGCCCCGCCATGCCGGCGCCGATGATGATGATTTTCCGCGGAGCCACTGCGGCGGAGACGAGTGGTACGCGAATCAGCGTAGCACCAACAGCGAGCGCTCCGGTCTTGATAAAGTCTCGACGAGTTATTGGCATAGGCTGTGATGGCGACCGAATCAGATGATAGAACGCTATTGCCGAAACGTCTCTAACAAATTGAAAGTTTCATCGAAGGACCGCGGCATAATTGGATCAAGCGCCCATTTTTTGGAGCGCGACGGGCGTGAGCTTCGTGTCAGTACCGCGAGCGGTAGCGACCGGATCAGGTGAATCCGACGGAAGCCAATTGATCCGGTCGCTACCGCTCGCGGGACTGACACGATCTAAAGCGGCGTCAAGCCGCCGCACTCCAAAAATTGCGCTACAATCTGCCGCTTGCAAACTCAGCTCGCCAACTCTCCGGTCGCCTCGCCACATCGTTGGCGCACGCTGGTGTTACTCGCCATTGCCGAGTTGCTCGGGATGTCGCTCTGGTTCAGCGGCTCGGCCGTCGTCCCGGCGCTGACCAGAGAGTGGCACCTGAGTTCGACCGCTGCCGGTTGGCTCACCCTTTCGGTGCAACTCGGGTTTGTGGCCGGCACTTTGTTGAGCGCCCTTTTTAATTTGCCCGACGTAATTAGTCCGCGTCACCTGTTTACCTTGACGGCGATCGCGGGGGCGATCGTTAACGGCATCTTTGGTTGGTTCGCGCACGACGCATCGTTCGCGATCATGCTGCGGTTTCTGACCGGGATGTTTCTGGCCGGTGTGTATCCGCCGGCGATGAAGATTCTCGCCACCTGGTTCAAGCATGGACGCGGCTTGGCGTTGGGCGTTTTGGTGGGCGCGCTCACGCTGGGCAAAGCGACCCCGTATCTAATCAACGCAGTCGGCAGCGCGAACTGGCGAAATAATATTTTGTTTGTCTCAGCGCTCGCGGTTGCTGGCGGTCTAATCGTCTCAATGTTCGTGAGCGATGGTCCATTCGCTTTGCCGGCGGCCAGGTTCGATCTCAGTCAGATCGGAAAAGTGTTTCGGAATCGCGGAGTCAGACTCGCGAACCTCGGCTACTTCGGTCACATGTGGGAGTTGTACGCGATGTGGACGTGGATCCCGTTCATGATTCGCGCGAGCGTCGCCGTGCGCCAGAGCAATCCGGCGCTGGCGGAAGCGGGATCGTTCGTCGTGATTGGTTGCGGCGCGATCGGTTGCGTCATCGCGGGCTTGATTGCGGATCGCGTCGGGCGAACGATTGTAACTTCGGCGGCGATGGCCATCAGCGGAAGCTGTTGTTTGATCATTGGATTACTCTTTGGCGCGAATCCAATTTTGCTTTTGATCGTCGCCGCGATCTGGGGAGCGAGTGTGGTGGCCGACTCAGCGCAATTCTCGGCGTGCGTAACCGAACTCGGCGATCCGCAATACATCGGCACCGCGTTGACGATCCAGACGTGCCTTGGTTTTCTGCTGACGACGATTTCGATTGAATTGATCCCGAAGGTGGAAGCGTTGTTGGGCTGGCGCTACGCGTTTGTGGTCCTCGCGCCCGGACCATTGTTTGGAGTTATTTCGATGTGGCGGCTGCGCGGTTTGCCGGAAGCGGAGAAGATCGCGCATGGCCGCAGGTAGTGTCAGAAGCCCGACCGTAAGGGAGGGCCACTTACGATTTGCTTAACTCGTCGAGGAAGAGGAGCCGTGGGTTGCCCTCCCTCACGGTCGGGCTTCTGACACTGCGGTGATCCCTCCGCTCACGCCTACGGCACTGACACCATTTGCACGCATCGCGACTTGAGCGTTTAATATACGAAAGAATGATCGGCGCGAAGCTTGGGAATTACCGCATCCTCGAGAAGATTGGCGCCGGTGGTCAGGGAACAGTTTACAAAGCGACCGATACGAAGCTCGGTCGCGCTGTTGTCATTAAGGTCCTACCGCCGGAATTAACGGTCAAAGAAGCCAACCTCAAACGTTTCGAGCGCGAAGCGCGTCTCGCTTCGTCCCTCGACCATCCGAACATCTGCACCATCTTTGATCTCAACGATATTGAAGGCGTCCACTTCATCGCGATGCAGTACGTGGAAGGCAAGAACGTCCGCGATCTGGTGAATGGACGGCCGCTCGATTTCCGCAGCGCACTCACGATTGCGATTCAAGTTGCCGATGCTTTGTCCGCCGCGCATGAACGCGGCATCGTCCATCGTGACATCAAAGCCGGCAATGTGATGGTGACGCCGTCGGGGCAGGTAAAGATTCTCGACTTCGGCCTGGCGAAACTGGTCGATGAAAGCGCTTCGCCGAGCAACATCCATCACACCGACCTGACCGAGGTCGGCGTTCCTTACGGCACCGCGACCTACGCTGCGCCGGAGCAGGCGCGCGGCGAACGCGTGGATGCGCGCGCGGACATTTTTTCCACCGGCGTTCTGCTTTATGAATTGTTGACCGGCACGTGGCCGTTCCAGGGCAAGACCAGTGTCGATGTTCGTCATGCCGTGTTGCATGAAGATCCGGTACCGCTGAATGAAGCGCGTCCCGGCGGCGCGCCCTGGCAATTGCAGGTGATACTCGATCGCGCGATTGCCAAAGATCCAAAGCAGCGTTACCAGCGAGTCGGCGAGTTGCGTGATGACCTGCGTTCGGTGTTGCGCGAAATCGAAGCGGGCGGCCCGCAAACTTTCGATCCGATTATGCCGGTCGCACCGAAGCACATGGCCGGCACCGGCCGCATGGGCCGCGCGATGCGCTGGCTGCGCGGCATCACCGGCGAACGCAGCACGCCCCAGAGATCTTCCGGCTCGGAAACGTCGGCGCATGAAACTCCGCTCACCAGCCTCAGCGGCGAGCGCAAGAGCATCGCCATCCTGCCTTTCAAAAATGTGGGCAACGATCCGGAATCAAGCTTCTATGAATTTTCGCTGGCTGACGCGGTGATCACTGAGCTGGCGCGGGTGCGCTCGCTGGTCGTCCGGCCTTCTTCCGAGATCGTCAAGTACCAGGGCGTGCAGGTCGATCCGCGTCAGGCCGGTCGCGAAATGAGCGTGTCTGCAGTTCTGTCTGCCGGTTTTCTGCGGGCCGGCAATCGCCTGCGCGTCACGGCACAACTCGTCGACGTAGATTCCGGTGACTTGATCTGGAGCGATCGCATCGACGCGGAAGCGAACGACATCATCGGTGTGCAGGACAAGATTACGCAGGAGATTGTCGAAGGTTTGCGGCTGGAATTGTCGCCTGACGAAAAAGATCGTCTGGTGCAGCAGCCGACGGCCAACGCCGAAGCTTACGAAGAGTATCTGCGTGGCCGCGATGCTCTGGGCCGTTTCATCTATCAGACCATTGCGCGCAAGGACATCGACGAAGCGATTCAGCACTTCGAGCGCGCAGCCTATCTCGATCCTTCGTTTGCGCTGGCGCACAGCGGTTTGGGCAAAGCCTACGCGAACCGTGTGATCAAAGGCACGGGCGAAGGGGGCGATTACGATCTGGCGACTGAGGCTTTCGACAAAGCGCTCGCGCTTGATCCCACTTTGCTCGAGCCGCGCCGGCACATGGTTTTGATCTATCTATCGAACGGCGAAAAAGATCGCGCGCGCGAAACGGCCGAAAAGCTCTTGCGAGAATCGCCGAACGATCCCGGCGTGCATTTCCAACGCGGCGTGATCGCCCGGCTCGATGGTGAATATGAGAAAGCGCTGCGATGTTTCGAGCGCATGGCCCGGCTTAGTCCGGCCGAACGCGTGGTGGCCAGTTACAACCGCGCGCGCATTTTCACCTACCAAAACGATTACGCGCGCGCGATGCGTGAACTGGACGAGGGCGCCGCCGTCGAACCCGATCATCCGCTGATCAAAACTTTTCGCGCGCGGGCGCTTTACTATCACGACGATGTAGTCAAAGCCGCGGAGATTCTCGAACAGGTTCTCGAGCAACAGCCGCAGCTCGACGGCATTCGTCCGATTTACGCGACCTTCCTGAGCGCGCTGGGATTCAATGAAGAAGCACGCGCGCAACTGACTGACGAGGTCATAGAAACCGCGAACACTGATCACGACGTCTCGTACTGGCTGGCGTCAGCGTACGCGATGGAAGGCGAACGTGAAGAAGCTTTGAAGTGGTTGCGGCGCGCGCTGGAATTGGGAAACCATAACCGCGCGTGGTTTGAGAAAGATAAGAACTGGGACGCGCTGCGCGGCGATCCGGAGTATCAGCAGATCATTCAATCGATCAAAATGCCGGTCGCGCCGGAGTAATGTCTGAAGCCCGACCGTGACGGAGGGCCTCATATCCGCGCAGCGGATAAATTGAATAGCCGGTGGCATCGCCACCGGAGAGCAAACCAAAAAAGGTTTTATGACCCTGAAAGGGTCGGATAATAATTCGACCCTTTCAGGGTCGATACTTCTTTCGCTACCAATCCATGGGTTTCACCCATGGATATTAAATCCGACCGCTTCGCGGTCGCCTATCGTCTCACTCGTATCGCAGGCACTCAATCGGATCCAACCGCGCCGCTTTCCTGGCCGGCCAGACTCCAAAGATCAATCCCACCCCGACACTGACGGTGATCCCCGCAGTCACGGCCCAGGTGGGAACCGACGCCGGCAGGCTCGGGAACAGCAGCATCACCAGTTTGCTGGTGCCGACGGCGAGCAGCACTCCCAGCATGCCGCCGAGGAACGTAAGCGTCATCGCTTCAAACAGGAATTGATTGGTGATGTCGCGGCGGCGCGCGCCGAGCGCCTTGCGGATGCCGATCTCCTGCGTGCGTTCGGTCACGCTCACCAGCATGATATTCATCACGCCAATGCCGCCGACCAGCAAACCGAGACTCGAAATCGCGATCGCCACCAAACCAACCATCGCGAAGATGCTGTCGAACTGCTTGACGAAATTATCGGCGGTCTTGATGTCAAAGTTATTTGGATCGCCGAACTTAACATTACGACGCCGGCGCAGGATGTCTTCTGATTGCGTCAACGCTTCATTCAATTGTCCGGACTTCGCCTGAATTACGAACAGCAGCCAACCACGTGCGGGCGCGACTTTTTGTGCGGTGCGCAGCGGAATCAGCACCGCGTTGTCTTCTTCATTCTCGCCAAAGAACCCGGCTTTGCGTTTTTCCAGCACGCCCACAATTTCAAAATCAAGCCCACCCATGCGGACCTGGGTGCCGACAATGCCGTCCTGCTTTCCGGGAAAGAGAGCGTCAGCCGCATTCACGCCAATCACCATGACGTTGCGACGTTGGTCTTCGTCTGATTCAGTGAGGAAGCGGCCTTCGTGCAAGTTGACGTTGGCGATGGTTTGATAATTCGGCGTCACGCCTTCGGTGTTGCCCCAACGATAATTGCGTCCCTGGTAAGTGATGTTGTCGTCGAAAGGTCCGCCGGAATAACCGACGTTCGGCGCAGTCACCGCGATGTCCTCAATGGCCGACCCTTGCGCCTTCAGGGCATCTGCGTCAGCCACGGTGAGCGGCTTGCGCAGACGTTCTGCTCGATCCGTCGAGGTGCGCGGTCCGGTAGTCAGATGGAACGCATAGATGTTGTTGGTACCGTACTCCTCGATCATCGCGACAATGTTCTGGCGCATGCCGGTGAGAATTGAGGCCACGACAATCGCCGCCATCACGCCGATGACGATGCCAAGCACCGTGAGAAAGCTGCGGAACTTGTTCGAGCGCACGTTGTCGAGCGCCATCCGCAGCGTCTCGCGCGGGAAAATGCTGGGAACTTTAAGTTTCATTCTAGTTAACCACTAAGACTCGAAGGCACGAAGAATGACCTGGGCAGCTTTCTAAATTCTCTTAGTGTCTTTGTGTCTTGGTGGTGATCTTGCCTTAATCACGCCTTCGTTAGCGCCGTAATCGGATTCAATCGCGCCGCCTTGAAGGCCGGATAAATCCCGAACAGCATGCCGATGATCGATGAGACGCCGATCGAAAGCACTACATAAACGATCGTGATCGTCATGGTGATTCCGGCCAGCGCGGTGATTACCTTCACCACTCCGTATGCCGTCAGTAATCCGATTACACCTCCAAACGCGCACAGCATTCCTGACTCGATCAGAAACTGCATCAGAATTTGTCGCTTGGTTGCGCCGACCGCTTTGCGCAGGCCGATTTCAAAAGTGCGCTCGGTAACGCTGACGAGCATGATGTTCATGACGACGATGCCCCCGACAATCAGCGTGATGGCCGTGATGGGGACCACGACCGCGGCGATCGATCCGGTGAATTGATCGACCTGCTGATTCAGGGTTTCGACGTCGACCAGACCAAAGTCATCCTCTTCGTTTCCTTTCAGGCGATGCTTGTTGCGCATGCTGGTGCGCGCCTCTTCGATCACCGGCTGAAAGTTTTCACGCGTGGCCGCCATGCCATGAATCTGGAGGCCGTTGCGTCCAAAGATCCCCAAGTGTGTGGTGGCCGGAATATAGATGTGGCGGTCGAGTGAATCGCCAAAGAAAGAGCCGCGGCTTTCCTCAACCCCGACGACCGTCATCGGGTGACCGCGCACTTTCAAAGTCTTCCCCAGCGGACTGCCCACCGGAAAAAACTTGTCTTTGATTTCGCTGCCCAGCACGACCACCAGGGCCGATCGGTTCACGTCATCCGGGTTGATGAAGCGGCCGTCGACAATCGTCTTGCCTTCGATCTCCTGCATGTTGGCGGTGACGCCAAAGACAATCGCGCCGGGAAACTCAATGCCGTCCTGCTTCAAGTCGACGCCGTTGCCGACCTCGACGCCAACTTCCGCGCAGGACGCGCAGTGGTCACGCACCCATTCATAATCGTCCCAATTCAGCCGTTTGTTACGGCGGTTCATGCGCTCGAAATCGTCGTCGGTGCGACGGCCCTGGAACGCCATGCGCGCCATCATGAAATGATTCGCGCCCAGCAACTTCGCAACTTTTTCCGTGACGTAGGTGTTGAGTCCGCTGACCGATGCGCCCACGACCACCACGGCGGCGACGCCGATGATGATTCCGATCAGAGTGAGAAAAGCGCGCAGCTTGTGCGCGAGGATCGATTGCAGCGCGATCCGCGCGGCGTCAGCATAAAAAGAGAAGAGATAGCGCATGATTCGGGCCGGGTTCTTTCAGTACGACCACTCAGCCGAAAAAGTTTGTTAAGAAATCCGCGGCAGAAAGTGCCGCTATGAAGACGCTTGAGGTGGTGGAATTATTAACGAGTGTCAGAGGCCCGACCGTGAGGGAGGGCAACTCGCCATAAGAATTAGCCACAGATTTACACAGATAAACGCAGATCAGAACAGTCTGCTTATCTGTGTAAATCCGTGTTCATCTGTGGCTGATTGTTTCGTGAGTTGC
>Ga0207511_100188_pt1 | contig 12828 bp, 7 predicted proteins | sample NitcycUWRSCHO22C_FD_188265 | JGI IMG/M metagenome (GOLD analysis project Ga0207511, IMG submission 188265) | Soil microbial communities from Arlington Agricultural Research Station in Wisconsin, USA - Nitrogen cycling UWRJ-SCHO22-C (SPAdes) | ecosystem: Environmental > Terrestrial > Soil >... | reverse complement strand
CTTTCACCTGAAGCCGTTCCCTTCGCCAAAGTTGGCGGCCTCGCGGATGTGTCCGGCGCGCTGACCAAGTCTCTGCACGCCGAGGGTGTTGATTCGCTCCTTATCCTCCCGCTCTACGACTCAATCGATCGCAGCCGGCTGCAGGTTTTCGATGAAGCATTGGGCATGTTTTGGCGCGGCCAGACTCCGCATATTCGCGTCTGGCAAAGCGATGAACTGACGGCCCCCACTTATTTCATCGAGGCGCCGCACTATTTCAATCGCGGGAAGATCTACGGCGACAATGACGACTTCGAACGCTTCGCTTTTTTCTGTCGCGCGGCCGTGGCCCTGACGCGAAAATTAGACAAACCAGTTGACGTGTTGCATTGCAACGATTGGCAGACCGGCTTTGCCGCTGTCGAGATGCAACGATTGCGGAAAGCCGATGAGTTCTTCGCGCAAACCAAAATCCTCTTCTCGATTCATAACCTGGCCTACCAGGGTGTGTTCGATCCGAGGGACCTTTGGTGGCTGGGATTCGGCGATGAAAGAGAGTTGTTCTTGTCGAACAACGCCGCGTCGGCCCTCAAAGCCGGCGCCATGGCGGCCGATGCACTGTCGACAGTCAGTCCACGCTACGCGAGAGAGATTCAGACTTCTGAGCAGGGCTACGGCCTTGACTGGTTGATGCGCGCGCGCCGCGATCGGCTGGTCGGTATTACCAATGGCGTCGATTACGAGGTTTGGAATCCGGAAACCGATCCGAACATCGCGGCGAATTTCACCGCTGACGATCTCAGTGGCAAGCATAAATGCAAAATCGATCTGCTGCGCCGATTCGGATTACCCGACGAACCAGAACGGCCCGTCATCGCCATCATTTCGCGACTGGTCGCGCAGAAGGGCTACGATCTGATTCGCCAGGCGGCGCACCGCATTGTCGACACCGGCGCGTTCTTCATCGCCTTAGGCGCCGGCGCGGCGGAATACGAAAACTTCCTGCAGGGATTGCACGACGCGGCGCCGCATCGCGTCGGCATCTACAAAGGATTCGCAGGCGAGCCTCTGGCACATCAAATTGAAGCCGGCGCCGATCTTTTCCTGATGCCCTCGCTCTACGAGCCCTGCGGGCTCAATCAAATGTACAGCATGCGTTATGGGACGGTCCCGGTGGTCCGCGCGACCGGTGGCCTGGATGATACGGTGCAAAATTTCGATCCGGCCACCGGCGCGGGCACCGGGTTCAAGTTTGGCGGCTACACAGCCGCGGCCATGCTTGAAAAAATCCACGAAGGGCTTTACTTTTATAAGCAGCCGGAAGCTTGGAAGAAAATTCAGCAGAACGGAATGACGACCGACAATTCATGGTCGTACGCCGCGCAGAAATACATTAAACTTTACGAAGAGGTTCCGCGCGCTAACTAGCAGTTAATTAGAATTAACATCGAATCCCAAGGAGTTTTTCAATGAGTGATCACGTACAAGAAGTCAGCGACAACAGTTTTGAAGACGATGTGCTGAAATCGGATCAGCCAGTGTTGGTCGATTTTTGGGCCGCCTGGTGCGCGCCTTGCCGCATGCTGGCGCCGACTGTCGAAGCCGTCGCCGAGAAATATGCCGGCAACGCCCGCGTGGTGAAACTGAATGTTGACGACAATCCTTCAGTGTCCCAGCGTTATGGCATCAAAGGCATTCCGACGCTGATCCTTTTCAAGAACGGCCACGAGGAAGAGCGTGTGGTCGGCGCCACCTCTGAAGCTGCGATTTCCAAGATGATTGAAAAGCATGTCAGTGCGGCCACCGCGGCCTAACTGCTGCTCAACCACTAACGAGGCGCGGTTACGTGATGTGCGCAGCCGCGCCTGTTTTGTGTCCGTTGAAATGCAGGAGTCAGGAGTCAGGAGTTAGCATGGTTACGCCGACTACCCATATCTCTTTACCCCGACCATCGCTACGACTCATTCAGACTACTAACTACTGACTACTAACTACTAACTACTGACTACTAACTACTGTCTTCCGACCACCGACTTCTTCTTTCCATGGTTATCGCAGTCATAGGCGCCCAATGGGGCGATGAAGGAAAAGGCAAGATCGTCGACTTGCTCGCCGAGCGTTTCGACATCGTCGTCCGCTACCAGGGCGGCCACAATGCCGGTCACTCAGTCCAGGTTGGTAATCAGTCTTTCGTCCTGCACTTGCTTCCCTCTGGCATCGTTCACGAAGGCAAGACCTGCGTCCTCGGGAACGGCATGGTCATCGATCCCAAAGCGTTCTTTGAAGAGGCCGACCGCCTGGCAGCTCAGGGCATTCAGATTACGCCGGAACGCGTGAAGGTCAGTTCGCGCGCGCATTTGATTCTCCCCTACCATCGCGCGCTCGATCACACGAGCGAAGAGCGTCTCGGCAACGAGAAAGTCGGCACCACCCTACGCGGAATCGGTCCTGCTTATGAAGACAAGGCCGGACGTCGCGGCATTCGCGTGGCGGATGCGCTGGTGCCGGAGGTGCTGCGTTCACGCATTGAACGCAATCTCGAAGACGCGAACCGGATCATCGAAGCCTACGGCGGTGAGGCGCTCGACGCGGAAACCATCATCGCTGAAACCACCACGATGCTTGAGCGATTGGCGCCTTTTATCGCGGACACCAGCCACTTTCTGAATCAAGCTGCTGCCGCTCGTCGCACAATCTTGCTCGAAGGCGCCCAGGCCACTCTGCTCGATGTCGATCACGGCACCTATCCCTTTGTCACGTCTTCGAGCACGACAGTCGGCGGCGCGTGTGTGGGCACCGGTCTCGCGCCCAAACACATTACCGGCGTGTTGGGCATCGTGCGAACTTACACCACCAGAGTCGGGGAAGGTCCGTTCCCAACCGAAATGCTGGAGGGCGAGGAAGAACTGGGACAGCTGATTCGTGAACGCGGCCGCGAATACGGCGCCTCGACCGGACGCCCGCGACGCTGCGGATGGTTCGATGCTTTCGCGACCCGCTACGCGGCCGAGATCAACGGCTTCAGTTCAGTGGCGCTGACGAAGCTCGACGTGCTGGATGCGTTGGAAGAGATAAAGGTCTGCGTCGGCTATAACCTTAACGGGAAAAAATGTGACTCGCTGCCCTCGGTATCTCACGACCTGCGGGGGGTCGAACCGATTTATGAAACCTTGCCCGGATGGAAGAGTCCAACTCTCGGCATAACGCAGCTAAGCGATCTGCCGCGCGCCGCCCGCGAGTACGTTAACTTTCTGTCGAATCAAATCGGCGTGCAGATTGGCTTGATCTCAACCGGCCCTGAACGGTCGCAAACAATTGTTGTCAGAGAATCATTGCTGGCGGAATGGCTAAGGTAAGGGTGTTGGAGACAGGGTGTAGGGCGTAGTTCTGCATTCATTGAAGTGGTTATTAGCAACCACCTTCGAACTCCATGTTGGAGTGTTGACACCCGACCATCGATATCTGGACCGCTACCCAACACCCTATCCCCTAATCCCTGGGTGGTGTCTGAACGAATTTCTCGAGAATCATGAGGCCTTTCGCTTAGCTCAAAGAGACTTCGCCTGAATGATCGTTTTCTGCGAGATCCCGGACAGTTTCCCCAGCAGGAAGTAGTCTTTTTTCTCGCATGGCCGAGTGTTTTCCAAGAGAAAACCCGTCCCCTCCTCTCGCGGGCAAACAATCCTTCCTCGCGAGAAAACACTTTATTTGGCTAAGAAAACAATTCTTTCTCGCGAGAAAACACTTTATTTGGCTGAGAAAATAATTCTTTCTCGCGGGAAAACAATTCTCCCTCGCGGGAAAACACTTTATTTGGCTGAGAAATAATTCTTTCTCGCGGGAAAACAATTCTTCCTCGCGAGAAAACACTTTATTTGGCTGAGAAATAATTCTTTCTCGCGGGAAAACAATTCTTCCTCGCGAGAAAACACTTTATTTGGCTGAGAAAATAATTCTTTCTCGCGGGAAAAGACTTTATTTGGCTGAAGAAAGTTTATCAGGAAAGTATCTATGCCACCGTCCTCTTCCGGGGACTAATTGCCCGAGAGGCGAACAACTCACAATTCAAACACCACAATCCCCTATGTTCACTTGAAAGCTGAAACCTGAAACCTTACACTCCTTCAAAACAAAGTGGGCCGATAGCTCAGTCGGTAGAGCAACTGGCTTTTAACCAGTGGGTCGCAGGTTCGAGTCCTGCTCGGCTCACCACTTACTTGCAATGACTTACGGGCGATCACTTGGTCGCCTGTAATGCTAAAAGCCCACCATTCGCGCCCACATTGAAACTGAATTCGGCCTGAAAACTTGAGGGAGTTTTTGATCATGAGGACATTCCGTTTGGCAAAGAGGCTGGCCTAAAACAATTATTGAGCGATTCAAAGCTCTAGATCGAGTTTGACTATCGTGAAATACATGCAAGCCTTTCATCCCAGGTTCACAATGACGCGGACGCTCCCTTTGAGAGGTCATGCCTCACCCGATTTGCAGTCCAGATAGCTGACGACAACTCTTTTGTTGAACTAGGTTATGTCTGTTAGCCCACAGACGGACGGGCCTTCACTTGGTAAAAGTATCGGTGAATTTCATTGCAATAAGTAGCGGACCGGGCGTCGCTTCCCTTTTGCAAAAAGTGGAGACCAGAAACCACTCCTCATAAAAACGGGGCGCAACTCTGAAAAGCCACACGAGTAAGAAACCTGAGAAAATAATAGGGAGAGAGAATTATGCAATTTCAAGTAAAGAGCAGCGGACAACGTCTAAATGTGTTGAATTCAAGTACCGCCAATGGTGGCGCTGTTGTTCAGGGAAATACTCCCACAACAACTAATTTTGATTGGACACTTATCCCTTCAAATACGGCTGGAGGATACTTTCTCATCAAATGTAACAGCAGCGGCCAATATCTAAACATATTGAATGCGGCTACCAACAATGGTGCCATAGCTTGCCAGGGAAATACTCCTACAACGGATAATTTCTTGTGGCAATTTGTTCCTTCAACTGGTGAATACTTTCAGCTAAAAGTAAAAAGCAGCGGACAATACCTAAATATATTGAATGCGGCTTCCACCAATGGTGCTCCTGCGTGCCAGGGGAATACTCCCACAACAGATAATTTCTTGTGGAAGATTATCTAGTAGGTGGTAAGACGGCAGCAAAGGCGGAGCTGATCGCCTTTGACCCTTTGCCGGCAGTAGAAGTCTCATGGCAAGTGATATGACTCTGCAAGTGACGGGAATCAACAGGCCACCATCACTTGCAGAAGTAACCACCGCCGCGTGCTGAAAAGGCGGTCCAGCGATTATCGCTCGTCATTTCGGAAACCCTGATCAATAGGAAGCAAAGAAGGCAGCGCCCGCGCCGCCTTTTTTTCCGCCCGGAAACTACACTCTGAATGTCACCGCTGAGGAACCGGGCAAACGAACCCTCGGGCCCGCGGCCCACCAGACGATCTCCGTCGCGAACGACAAAGTGACGACTACCGCAATCGCCCTTGATCTATCCTCTTTGAAGACGCCTTAACAGACAACGAGGCGTCACCCTCAACTGAAAATGCTTGAAGCATATTCTCCGCGGTTGTAAGATTCGCCTTCCCATAATTCAATGTCGGAGAGGCAATACTATGCGAGAAATTCGTTTTGCGGTTGCAGCAATCGCGGTCGTCCTGGCGCTGACAGGATTTCAGAGCGAGCTTCGGGCCCAGGATCAAAAAGCACCTAACCACGTTCATTACAAAGAGCCGGCGCAGCAAACCACGTCGCCGACCGGCGCGATCGCGCCGCGGCTACAGAAGCTCGGCAGTCACAAGTTTCCGGTTTCGACGAAGAACGCGCAGGCGCAGCTCTTCATGAATCAGGGACTGAATCTGTCATACGCGTTCAATCACGCTGAGGCCGGCCGCGCTTACCGTGAAGCCGAGCGGCTCGATCCAAATTTGGCGATTGCATACTGGGGCGAAGCTTTGGCGCTCGGTCCCAACATCAATGCCCCGATGTCTCCGGACAGTGAACCGAAGGCGCTCGAAGCGATTCAAAAAGCCATCGCGCTGAAAGATAAGGCGTCGCCGCGCGAAGCAGCCTTGATTGAGGCGCTGAAGTATCGCTACACCGGCAAGGCTGAAGAGCGCCGAGCGAACGACATCGCCTACGCCGATGCCATGCGCAAAGTGCATCTACAATTTCCGAATGACGATGACCTCTCGATGCTCTACGTGGAATCGGTGATGGACCTCCGGCCGTGGGGTTATTGGACCAGGGACGGCACGCCGTACGATCGCACATCAGAGGTCGTCGCGCTGACTGAACAGGTGATCGCGCGCGCGCCGAACCATCCCGGCGCCCTGCATCTCTACATCCATCTGATGGAGGCATATCAGGCGGGCAAAGCCGAAGCGGCCGCCGATCGGCTGCTCACCCTGATGCCGGCCGCGGGTCACATGGTCCACATGCCCGCGCACATCTATCAACGCGTCGGGCGTTATGCTGATGCGGCCAAGAGCAACGTCATGGCGATTGCCGCTGATGAAGACTACATCTCGCAGTGTCGCGCGCAGGGTCTCTATCCGATGGCCTACTATCCGCACAACCTGCACTTCCTGTGGTTTGCGGCGACGGCCGAAGGCAACAGCAAAGTCGCGATCGAGGCGGCGCGCAAAGCTGCTTCGCAAGTCAGCGATGAGACTTTGAAAGCAGTGCCATTGCTCGCCGGCTTTCGCGTCGTGCCTTATTTCGCGCTCACGCGTTTCGGGAAATGGGACGAAATGTTGCGCGAGCCCGAACCGCCGGCGACGAGCACGTACCTCAAAGGCATGTGGCACTACGCACGCGCCACCGCTTATCTGGGCAAAGGCCAGACGAACGACGCAGATCAGGAACTGGCCAAGCTGAATGGCTTGATGGGAGATAAGTCGCTCGACGGTCCGCTCTTCTCGCCCAACACAGCGCGCGCGATTCTGACGATTGCGCAGGAAGTGCTCGGCGGTGAAATCGAAGGCGCCAGGAAGAACTACGACTCGGCGGTGGCGCACCTGGAGCGCGCGGTCCGTTTGGAGGATGCGCTGGTTTACACCGAGCCGGCTGAGTTCCACTTCCCACCGCGGCAGGCGCTCGGCGCGGTGCTGCTCGATGCCGGCCGGCCGGCCGAAGCCGAGACCGTCTACTGGGAAGACCTGCGACGAAACAAAGAGAACGGCTGGTCGCTATTTGGCCTGATGCAGGCTTTGAAAGCGCAAACCAAGAACGAGGACGCGGCGCTGGTCGAAGCCCGCTTCAAGAAAGCCTGGGCCGGAGCGGACGTGAAGATAAGTTCGTCGCGATTCGGCCAGTGAGCAAGTTAAAGGCGACGAGATGGAGCGCGGGCATCCTGCCCGCATGAGCGCGAAGCGCGAACAACTGTCTTGGTTAATCGACGGATCTGAGCGAGCTGGGCCACGAAGCGGACGACAAATCTGAAGTGCGGTGGCAACCCCAATTTATCGGGAGCGACACGCCCTCCCGACAAATCAGGACTCTGCCGGCGCACTCCAAATTGCCCGCGACTAATCACGGCAATGGCTCTGCCACTCCGATGCGCGGCAAGTCTCGGACTTGCCGACCCGTGGACCATTGGTCTAACGGTCTATGACCGCGGGTCCGAGACCCGATGAAAGAGAAGGGTACTCACCCGGCAAGTCGCAGACTTGCCGCGCATCAGAGTGGCAGAGCCATTACGACAGTCGCATCTCACTTCGACGGCAGCTCGCTTGCGGGCAGGGATGCCCGCGCTCCATCAAGGCCTATCAACCGCGACCGTATATTCAAGCCAACCAATCATCATTTCATCGTAAGTCGGATCGCCCCAGCGCACGGCTTTCGTGGCGTCCGGGTTGTGCATGTTCCGGCTCGAGTTATCGAAGTGTGCGGTGACGATTAGCTTCGTCCCTTTCGGAATCGATAGCGGCTTCTTCAAGCGATAGACCGTCTGCCAATTGAATTGGTAACGCGGCACCGACAGCAGAGTCTCGCGCCGGCCGTCGGGATAAAGCGCCTCGTACTTCATGTCTTTGCCGCGCATGTGCATGTGCGGCATGTAGCTAATCAGCTCGACATCGCGATCGAAAGTGTACGCCGCGGTCACCTGATGATTCGCTGCTCCAGGTGGGATCTTGAAAAAATGATTTGGCACGGTCGCGGTAATGGCGCGCCTCGTGGGCGGAGACTTGGCAAAGACGATGGCGACGGCGGTCTGATCTTTTTGCGGTGTCTCGATCGCGCCATGGAAGCTCGAATAATGAATCTGCAGAATTATGGTTGAGCCCGCCGGAATTCTTTTCGCGGTTCCAGCGGGATAAATGTCGGCGCCTTTACCGGGAGCATAGGAAGCCAGCAGCATGCTGTAACCGGCGACGCCGTCGTCGCCCGTCTGACGGCGGAAGAGTGAACCGCCGTTGGCCGCATTGGCGCCGTCATCGATCACCGGCGCATCCATCTTCACCCGCGAAAGCGAACCTTGTTTATAAAAGATCGAGGATGGATCGGCGTCTGCTTGCGGGAACTCGCCGCCCAGACGCTGGGCCGCCGCGGACTTCGCCTCCGGCGGCAGCACATGAGCAATCACGTGATGAACGATGCGTTTGTTGCCGGGAATAATCTCGGCTGCCTGTACCCACTTGTCCTCTTTGAACTTCGTCGGAAACGTCACGTAGACATACTGATCGGCCGAGTGCGGCTGCACCGTATATTCCTGCGACATCTCGAGCACATAGTCCGGTTTCCCAATTTCAAATCCCGACACGACCGGCGGCAGCTCCGGCAGATCTTTGGCGTCTCCTTCTTTTGCGCCCAGCGCGATCCAGTTGACGACCGTGTCGATCTCCTGCTGACTGAGCCTGGCCACATTCGCAAAATCACCATAACCAGGATCCGCGTGCCAGGGCGGCATTTCCCGCGCTGAGACCTTTTGCCGAATTGTCTCCTTCCAGGGCAAGACGTCCTTATATTCCAGCACCGAAAAGGGCGCGATGTCGTCAGGCTGATGGCACGCGGCGCAATGCTTGTAAAAGATGGGCGCGACGTCACGCGTGAATGTGACGTCGGGTTTTTGCGCGAGTGAATTTCGGCCGGACGCGGTCGCGAATACGATCACGATTATTGTCAGGAACGCGAGGGCCAGCCAACCCTTCAGGGATCGATTTGCGGGCGAACGATCTGAGGATTGCGCTTCCATGCTCATTAACTGTTTAAGTTCGCGTGCTTTCGAATCAAGTTCGCCAACGCTTCGGCCCATTGCGGATTGGCATTCAAGCATGGCACTAACTGCAGCCGCTCTCCTCCCGCCGCCTGGAACGTTTCACGTCCGCGAATCCCAATCTCTTCCACCGTTTCGAGGCAATCGCAAACGAATGAAGGAGAAGCGACGGCGATTCGTTTCAGCCCGCGACGCGCGAGATCCTCAAACACATCGACTGTGTTTGGCCCGATCCATTCCGCGCGACCCAGACGCGATTGAAATGAAACGGTGTAGTCCTCGCTGTCCAACTGCAGATAGTTCGAGATGGCGCGAGCAGTGGCGAAGCACTGCGCCCGATAGCAGTTTTCATTGGCGGCGTTAACTTCGGTGCAGCATTCAGCGGAAGGCTGAGCGGCGCCCTGGTGAAATTTGGTGAGATGTCGAACCGGCACGCTATGAAAGCTGAAAACGACGTGGTCCGTAGTCTCGACGTCGAGATCAGCGCGGAGCCGTTCGGCCCAGGCACTGATAAAACCGGGGTCGTCGTAGAACGGCTTCACAAACGTGAGCAACTCCTCAACTCCGAGTTCACGCGCGCTGCGCTTCGTTTCGACCACCGCGGTTTCGAAACTCGATTCGGCGTATTGTGGGTAAAGCGGGGCCACCACGATCTGCGACGCGCCGCGGGCCTTCAGATTTTTCAACGCGGATTTAATTGAAGGATTCCCGTAGCGCATCCCAAACTCGACCACGAAATCTTCGTCGCGCAGTCGCTGAGCAATTTGTTGCGCGAGGGCGCGCGTGTGAATCAGCAAGGGCGAGCCGCCGGGCAATTGAACCTTCTGGTACGCCTGGGCCGATTGATGTTTGCGTCGCGGGACAATGATCACGTTCACGAAAAACCAGCGCAGTGGCGCCGGCACGTCGATCACAAAAGGATCCATCAGGAACTCGCGCAGGTAACGACCGACCGCCTCAGGAGTGGGCTCGTCGGGTGTGCCGAGATTGATCAGAAGTACGCCGGTGCTCATTTTCGGTACGCGGTTCAGCGTGGCTGAACTTGCCTAGGACGCAGGGGGCATGCGTACCAGCTGCTCCGCTGCGAAAGCGGCGCGCTCAAGAATCTTAGCCAAACCAATTCTACCAAGATAGTTGCCCACGAGTGCGATGTTTTTCGGCGGAGGAGGCAGCATAGTCAGAATCCTTTCCAGTTCAATTGAGTAATGCGGCAGAACGTTTCGCCAGCGTGTCACTCGCATCTCCAGGAGCTGGTCGCGGCGACCGTAAAACCGCTCACGTTCAGCAGCAATTGTCCGCGCCAACTCGTCATCACTGAGAGTGACAACGTCGGGATCGAGAGCGCCGCCAAAGATCCAGGTTTCTGCGTGGGCCGGCCCACGTCCCGCAAAAATGAAACCATTGAAGAGTACGCCACGCGCGCGAAAACCCTCATTCCGCGGAAACAGACAACCAAATCCTTTAAGCTTTGCGGCATCCTGCGAATAGAAACAAGTGATCGTGGCGAGTGAAAGCATCTCAATCTTGTTCAGCTCATGAGCGAGTTCGGGCGCCATGTCCTCGAGATACTTAGCCGCCGCCTTAGCAGAGAGACAAACAATCGTTGGCCGATTTGCGTCAGGCTCGTCCTCATGTTTGAGCGCGAACTCGGCACCGTTTCTCTGCAGATAATCGGCCAGCCCATCGATCAATTGCTGCATGCCATTCGGCGGCGCGACCGTGCCGTGCAACTGCCCTTTCGCGGGCTTGGTCGTATTCAGATGATCGGGCAGTTTTGCTTTGCCGAAGATGAGACTCGCGCCCAGCCGATCGGGATCGCCGGCGTAAATGCCGCCGAGAGCCGGCGCCAAAAGATAATCGGTCGCGCCATGGCCCAACACGCGACGGCTCCAATCGCCAATTGACTCGAAAGGCCGGGGAGAAAACTTAGGCAGGTTGAGTGCGACACGGCCCGAAAGACTCAGCATCTCACCGAGCGTCAGCGGCACTTGTTTTGGCTTCCCGCGATAGATGAAGCGACGGCGACCTTCGCGTCGCGTCATGACGAGCGGAACGCCGATGTCGACGCACATGGCTTCGAGCCGAGCGGACGCGAGCAGGCCATTGGCGGCAGTCTCGACCAGGCCATGCTCAGTGCGAATGGTATGAATCAAACCGCCGAGCCGATCAGAATTCTCAACGATGCGAACCTTGACTCCTTGTTTCGTGAGGAAGTACGCGGTGGTCAAGCCTGAAAAACCGGCGCCGACTACGGTGATGGATTCATTCATAAAAAATCCCCTCTCCCATTGGGAGAGGGTTAGGGTGAGGGCTTACTGCGATAAAGCTCCTCATTCTATGCAAGGCTCAGCCCCGCATAGTCGTCATCAGGTCTGGCAGTAAGCTTCGCACCCTCACCCCAGCCCTCTCCCAACAGGAGAGGGAGAATCCTCAAAGCGCCTGTGAAAAGACCTGCGGTCGCTGCGCCTGACTGCGCAGCCGTCGATCAAAGAACATGCACGCATTGCGCAGGAACGGCGTTCCCTTCTCTGTCAGCTGAAGCGTGTCGTTCGAAATCTCGACCAGGCCGTCATCGATCATCGACCGCAAAAACTCGCGCGCATCTTCGGCCTGGTTATCAGTCAGACGAACTTTGAATTTGGTCATAAACTGCAAGATCTGTTCGCGCAGCTCCCGGTCTTCTGCACTCAACAGGTGGCCGCGCAGCGTGGGAATCTCACCGCCACGGACGCGTCGTTCATAAACCGGAAACGCCTTTTCATTCTGATGAAAGCAGGTCGGCGTTTCCGAGATTGCGCTCACACCCAATCCCAGCAGCACCGTCGTGCGGGTCTCGGTGTAACCCTGGAAGTTTCGATGCAGGGTTCCCTGGCGTTGAGCTTCCGCCATGCCATCCTGCGGCAGCGCAAAGTGGTCCATCCCGATTTCCAAGTAACCTGACGTCGCCAGCATCTCGCGCGCCAACTCGTACAGCGCGCGTTTCTCGCCGGCGGCGGGCAAGTCTTCGTCTTTGTAGCTGCGTTGCGCCGGCTTGATCCAGGGTACGCGCGCAAAACTGTAAAGCGCGATCCGATCGGGACGCAGCTCGATTGTCTTGTTAACCGTGTCACGAAACCGATCCGGCCTCTGTCGCGGCAAGCCGTAAATCAAATCGTAATTCACCGAGCTGTAACCAAGCTCGCGCGAGATATCGGTGATCGACTTCGTCACTTCATAGGGTTGATGTCGATTGACGAGCCGCTGCACCTCAGGGTCGAAGTCCTGCACGCCCAGCGAAATGCGCGTGAAGCCCAGGCCGTAGAGCATCTCGAGTTGTTCGCGGGTTGTGTGACCCGGATGAACTTCGACGGAGGCTTCGAACTGGTCACGATCGATTTTGGCCTGTGAAAGGATCGGCTGCAAAATCCGTTCAAGATCGGCTACGAATCCGTCAAAGCGATCGTGGCCAAGCTGAATGGTCAGACGCCGCCGCGCGTGATCGATACGGGCGTCGCCTTGCTTACGAAAGAGAATCTCGACACGCCGGAGATGAAGCAGTTGCTGAGGTCGCCGTAGCGATCAGCCACAGAGACACAGAGGCACGGAGAAAAACTGAGAACGAAACATCTGAGTCCGTTCATG
>Ga0207511_100187_pt1 | contig 12831 bp, 2 predicted proteins | sample NitcycUWRSCHO22C_FD_188265 | JGI IMG/M metagenome (GOLD analysis project Ga0207511, IMG submission 188265) | Soil microbial communities from Arlington Agricultural Research Station in Wisconsin, USA - Nitrogen cycling UWRJ-SCHO22-C (SPAdes) | ecosystem: Environmental > Terrestrial > Soil >... | reverse complement strand
TTCCGCAACATGCTGATGGAAGTCACGCTGAATCCGGGTATGGGCGAATACCTGAACATGAGGGGCAATTCCGTCGTCTCACTGGCGAATCCGACACCGAACGAGAACTACGCGCGCGAGATTATGCAACTGTTCTCGATTGGAGTCGATATGTTGAATCAAGATGGCACACCCGTTCTTGATGCACAGGGCAATCGCGTGCCCTCGTACGATCAGACGACGATCACCAACCTGGCACGTGTTTTCACTGGTTGGGATCTCGATACGCCTAAGGTCTCTCCATTCGACCCTACGCAGACCGCCGCAAATTATCAGGATCCAATGGTCCCGAATAGCAACCGGGCCAGATACGACACGAACCAGAAGACCTTATTGGTTGATATTCGCAGTCCCAACCCGGTCGTTATTCCGGCTTGCACGAACTGTACTGGCAACACCGCGAACACTCAGACTTACGCAATCCAAACGCTGCCTTTGGCGATCGACAATCTCTTCTTTCATCCGAACACCGGCCCGTACCTTTGCACGCAGATGATTCATCAACTGGTGACGAGTAATCCGAGTCCGGCTTACGTCGGGCGATGTGCGGCGGCCTTTGCAAATAACGGGAGCGGCGTACGTGGCGATATGAAAGCCGTGCTCACCAGCATCCTGCTCGATCCCGAAGCCCGCGGTGACGTGAAGACCGATCCCAACTACGGTCACTTGCGCGAACCGGTGTTGCTGATGACGCATCTGTTGCGCGCCTTTAATGCGACCGATAGTTCGAAGACCGACGGCGTGCTGGTCTCGAATAGTCCGCAGAATTTCAGCAACGCGCTGGGGCAGAATGTATTCAATCCGCCGACCGTCTTCAGTTATTTTCCGGCTGACTACAATTTACCGGGAACGAACCTGTTCGGTCCGGAGTTTGGCATTCTGGATACGTCTTCGACTTATGCGCGATCGAATTTCGTCAACACGCTGTTCCTGACCAACGGCGGCAACGGCATACCCGTAAGCTCGCCCAACCGTCCGCAGGGCACGCAGATTAGCTTTGCGAGTTTCCAGGCGATGTCGACGACACCTCAGCAGTTGGTTGACGCACTGAACGCCAGGTTGATGCACGGCACGATGTCGTCGCAGATGAATGCCAGCATCGTGGGCCAGGTCACCGCCATCACCAACGCGAATGCGACCACGCAAGCGCTACAACGTACGCAAACTGCCATCTATTTGGTAGCCACTTCCTCGCAATATCAGGTGGAGAGATAACGATGAAAAATTCTCGAAGAAAGTTTTTGCGAGATTCGGCGTGCGGCTTAACGGCGGCGGCGGTAGTCAACAGCCTGGACCGTCTGTCGGTCATCAGCGCGATGGTCCAACAGCAACCCGAGGTCGCTTCCGACTACAAAGCCCTGGTTTGCGTGTTTCTCAACGGCGGGTCCGATTGCAACAACATGGTCGTGCCGTACACGGGCTACAGCGACGCTAACGGCTATGATGCCGTGCGCACGGCTTCAGGGTTGGCAATTCCAAAGACTGCGCTGCTGCAGATTTCACCTCCGGGACAGGGGGGCAATGTGTTTGGCCTGCATCCAAATCTCTCGCCGGAAGTCGCCACTCCGGCGCAGGCGCCCGGACTGATGAAGCCCTGGACTGACGGCAAGCTGGCAATCCTTTGCAACTACGGCTCGCTCAAACAGCCGACCACCAAGGCCCAATATCAAAGCAACGTGGGCGGCGCGTTCCGGCCGTATCAACTCTTTTCGCATTCCGACCAAGTCAATCAGCAGATGAGTTCGATCGTAAATACGACCGGGCAGACCGGCTGGGCCGGCCGCATCGCTGACAACACCGGCTCGCTGAATGGCGTGACGATCCTGCCGATGGCGTTATCGGTTTCGGGCACGAGCCTTTTGCAGACCGGAGCGACCACGCGTCAGATCTCGATCGGTACGGGCAGCCTCTCCAGCGTTTTGTCGTTGGCCTGGGGTGGCCCGGCGGCGGCGAATCCATTCACGAGTAACAGCGCTTTTCGTCAGCTACTGGGCTTCGATCGCGGCCAGACGCTGATCAGAGGCGCGAGTGATACGACCACCGCGGCCTTGAATGCCGATCAAATTCTCAATCAGCCGGACCCGACGCTGACGGCGACGTTCCCCGGAACTGGTATCGGCAATCAGCTCAGACAGGTTGCGAAATTAATTAAGATCAAGGACACGCTCGGCATGCATCGGCAGATCTTTTTCTGTTCGCTGGGCGGGTTCGATACCCACACGAACGAAACCAACACCGATCCAACGCAGCCGAATAACGCCGGCGGCCAGGGAAATCTATTGACGCAGTTTAGTCAGGCCGCGCGCGCCTTCTATGACGAGATGAATGCGCAGGGCAGCAGCAACAACGTTACGCTGTTCACCATTTCGGATTTCGGCCGGACGTTCCAGCCATCGGGCTCGGGCGCAGCCAGCGTCGGCAGCGATCATGCGTGGGGCAGTCACGCTTTCATCATGGGTGGTGCGGTGCTGGGCGGCGCGTTTTATGGAACGTACCCGACGCTGGACGTCAACGGTCCCGACGACGACGGTGGCAAGCGCGGTCGCTGGATTCCGACCACGTCGATTGATCAATACGGAGCGACGTTGGCCCAATGGTACGGTCTGCCCGCGAATCTTTTGACCACGGTCTTCCCGAACCTCAGTAAATTCCCGACACAGAATCTGGGCTTCCTCGGGTGAGTCGGGTAGCCCGACCGTAAGGGAAGGGCTTCGGATTGATGTGAAGGATCGAGTGGTCGAACAGAGTGAGCGGTGTGTTCGACCACGCTCGATCCTTTTTGTTTTAGAATGTAAGCTGCGCCTGGGTCAGAAGCCCGACCGTCAGGGAGGGCCACCTACGAAACTAGCCCTCCCTGACGGTCGGGCTTCTGACACGTAAGCCGTGATGAATCAAACTCACAAACGTATTCCCACACTCATCGCCCTGCTCGTAATCACTATCGCTGTAGTTGTGTCGTGCGTCTTAGCTCGCAGAGGGAGCGCCGGCGGAGCGCGGGCATCCGTGCCGGCATTGAGCGCGCAGCGCCAACAGATTGAAGAGCGGGCCGCGCACGATTTGCGGGCAGGGATGCCCGCGCTCCAATCGCTGGCCTTTGAAGCCAACGAAGGGCAGGTCGATGCGTCGGTTAAATTTTTGGCGCGCAGCGGTGGCCATCAACTGCAACTGAACGCGCGCTCGATAATTCTGCGTTCACCACGCGGATCGGTTGGAATTGAATTCGCCGGCGCTAACGGCTCGGGCGGCGTCACTGGGATCGATCTCCTGCCCGGTCAATGGAATTACCTGATCGGAAACGATCCAAACAAATGGCACACGGGCGTCCCGACTTTTCAGCGAGTGCGGTACAGCGATCTATATCCCGGGATCGACCTCGCGTTCTACGGCAACCAAAACGAATTTGAATATGACTTTATTGTTAAGGCGGGCTCGGACCCGCGCGCGATTCGTTTGCGGGTCGATCGCGCGACGCGGGCGCGCATTTCGGGCGCGGGCGATCTCTTCCTGAAACGCGGCGACGTCGAAGTAACCCAACGAAAGCCGATCGTCTATCAGGAGATCGATGGTGAGCGTCATGTGATCGAAGGACATTATCTGCTATTGAACCGGCATGAAATTGGATTTCAAATTGGTCCTTACGATCGAACCCGGCCGCTGATAATCGATCCGACACTGGTCTATTCAACTTATCTCGGCGGCGGCGGCGATGATTCCGGCAGCAGCATCGCGATCGACAGCAGCGGCAATGTCTATCTCACAGGCACAACTGCTTCGCTGAACTTTCCAACCAACGGCCCGGCCTTCGCCAACAACAAAGGGTTGGCGGATGTCTTCGTCACCAAGATCGATCCGGCCGGCGCAAACATTATCTATTCAACTTACCTCGGGGGCAGCGGGCTTGATCGCGCGGACGGCATCGCCGTCGACGCCAGCGGCAACGCCTTCATCGTGGGACGCGTCGATTCGACATCGATGGACTTTCCGGCGACTGCCGGTTCTTTCGGGCCGGCTTATCGCGGCGGCGACTTTGACGGCTTTGTTTCCAAACTCAACGCGCAAGGCAACGCTCTGATTTATTCCGGCTTCCTCGGCGGAGAAGAAAACGATTCGGTTGAAGGCATCGCCGTCGATGCGGCCGGCGTCGCGTACGTCACCGGAGGCACCAAGTCGAACGCATTCCCGAGCACCGGCAATGCATTTCAAGCACAGCGCGCCGGAGACACCGACGCCTTTCTCACAAAAATAAATGCCGGCGGCTCGGGCCTTCTCTACTCCAGCTACCTCGGCGGTTCCGGAACTGATCGCGGCAGCGGCGTGGTCATTGACGGGAATGGCCTGGCCTACGTTGCCGGCTATGGCGCTTCGCCTGACTTTCCCACCGAGGATCCATTTCAAGCCGGCTTCGGCGGCAACTTTGACGCCTTCATTGCGAAGTTCGACACGACGCAAAGCGGGATCAATTCGCTCGTCTTCTGCACGTATCTGGGCGGCTCAGGTGATGACAAAGCCTTCGGGATTGCGGCAGATGCCGGAGTCAACAACCTCTACGTGACCGGCCAGACTTCATCGAACAACTTTCCGGTGTTGAATCCGGTCCAGCCGTCTTCCGGAGGTTCGTTCGACGCATTCATCGCAAAGATTTCAAATACCGGCACCAAGGTTTACGCGAGTTATTTCGGTGGCAGCGGCGACGACCGCGCCAGCGGCGTCGCGGTAAATTCAAGCGGCGTTTATCTGACCGGCTTTACGTCGTCGACCAATTTGCCAACCGTCTCGCCTCTGCAGCTCAACAATGGAGGAGCGTTCGACGCGTTCGTCGCCAAATTAAATCCCGCGGGTAATGCTTTTCTCTACTCGACGTACCTGGGCGGTTCGGCGAACGAGAATTTCGTCGCGGCCGTGACGTCGACGAATCCGATCGCGGTTGATTCGTCAAACGCATACGTCACCGGCTTCACTTCGTCAGGAAATTTTCCGACACAGTCGCCGCTGCAATCGTCGAAGGCCGCAGGTCAGGACGCGTTTGTCACGAAGATTGCGGACGTTACTCCCGCCGCAGATTTTTCGTTCGCGATTACACCCGGGTCACGCACAATCAACCCGGGCGATGCGACCAACTACACCGTAACCGCAACGCCAACCGGTGGATTCACCGGCAACATCACGCTGGCAGTCAGCGGCGCATCGGGCGATGCCACGACGAGTTTTGTGCCGGCTTCGATCACGATCACCGATGCGTCGCCCAAATCTTCGACGTTGACCGTCACGACCACTGCCGCCACACCGCCGGGCGCTTATTCGTTAACGGTCACCGCCACCAGCGGCAACCTTCAGCATTTATCATCCGCGCAACTCATCGTCTCTGGTCCAACCAGCGCAAATCTATCGCTCACAAAAACGGCGTCGCCAAATCCGGCGATCACGCTGGCGAATCTCACTTATCGTTTGATCGTCACGAACAACGGTCCTTCGCCCGCGACGAATGTCGTCGCGACTGACAATCTGCCGGCCGGCGTCAACTTTGTGTCCGCGACGCCGACCCAGGGTTCGTGCAGCGGCACGACCACGGTGACCTGCAATCTTGGATCGCTGGCGCGAAACGCCTTCGCCGTCATCAACGTCGTCGTGGTACCGCAATCGGCGGGGACTTTAACGAACAACGCGAGTGTGGCCGCGTCGGAAAATGATCCGGACATCAACGACAATTCAGCGAGTCTTCAGACCGTCGTGAATTCGCCGTCGAGTGGGCCGGCGATGACCGATCCGAATCTGTCGGTCAAGACAGTTGTCACGAACCTCTCGCAGCCGACCAGCATGGCCTTCATCGGCAACAACGATTTCTTCATCTTTGAAAAGAACACGGGCAAGGTGCAGCGAGTCACGAATGGTGTGATTCAAAATCCGCCCCCGCTCGATCTCGCAGTCAACAGCGCGTCGGAGCGAGGCGGATTGGGCATCGCCCTTCATCCGAATTTTGCCTTCAATGGTTACGTCTATTTGTACTGGACCGAGAGCAGCACCGGCGTCGATACGACCAACATCGCGGAGGTGGCGACGCTCGGCAACCGCGTTGACCGTTACGTCTGGAATCCCGCCACGTCGCGACTCACCTTCGATCGCAACCTGATCAAATTGCGTGCTTACCAGGCGGACGCGAACCAACAGCTGCGCGGCAATCACAACGGCGGTGTCCTGAGATTTGGCGCCGACGGCAAGCTCTACATCCTGATGGGCGACAACGGCCGTCGTGGCTGGCTGCAGAATCTTCTGTGTGGACCAACCGCGAACTGTCCCGGCCCCACGGTCGCCGACGATCAATTTGGCGGGCCGGACCCTGATAACAATCATGTGACAGGATTTATTCTGCGCTTGAACGATGACGGCACCGCGCCTTTCGATAACCCCCTCGGGCATCCCTTTTCGGAGCTGGACTTCCCTGCAGAGGCGACGGCCAACATTCGCAAGCTTTATGCGTACGGCGTGCGCAATGGTTTCGGTCTCGGTTTCGATCCTTATTCCGGAAATCTCTGGGACCAGGAAAACGGCGACGACGCTTTTGACGAGATGAATCGCATCACTGCCGGATCGAACAACGGTTGGGTGCAGGTGATGGGCCCAATCAGCCGCGTCGCCCAATACAAACAGATCGAGTCGACGTATGGATCGGGAGATTTGCAGCAACTGCGTTGGCCGCCTTCGAATATCGCGGACACTCCGGCGGCAGCGATGCAACGGCTTTACATGTTGCCAGGCGCACACTACAACGATCCTGAATTCAGTTGGAAGTACGCGATTCCCGCGTCGCCGCTCGGGTTTGTGCAGGGCCGCGGGATCGGGCCGCAGTATGAAGGTGACATGTTCGTCGGCGCGGCGCGCACGTTTCTCGCGAATGGCTTTCTGTTCCGGTTTAAGTTGACGCCCGATCGTCAGCATTTCTCATTCACGGATCCTCGCTTGAACGATCTGGTCGCCGACAATGATGACAAGTTCGATATCAAAGAGAGCGAGTCTCTGCTGATTGGGCATGACTTCGGAATTACGACTGACATCGAGACGGGTCCGAACGGCGACGTGTTTGTCGTCTCGAATTCGAATGGCGCCGTCTACGAAATCTCCGGAAAGCAGCCGGCGCTGTTCACCGCGAATTTGACGGCGGCGCAGGAAACGCCGCCTAACAATTCAACCGCGGTCGGAACGGCGACGATTCTTTTGAGTCCCGATGAAACGACGGCGCGGGTGTCGCTCAACTTCAGCGGCCTGACGAGCTCGCCGACCGAGGCGCACATTCATGGGCCGGCAGCGCCGGGCGTCGTCGGCGTAATTCTGTTTCCATTGGGAAGTAGCAACGTCAGTGACCTGCCCATTTCGCTGACGCCCACGGATGTCGCGAACCTGAAGAACGGCCAGCTGTACGTGGACGTTCACACGTTCAGCTTTCTCAACGGCGAGATTCGCGGCCAGTTCGGATCGTCGTCGTCGGCCAGCAGCCTGCAATTCACCGCCGCGGATTACATGTTCAGCGAGTCGGCCGGACGTGCGACGGTGACGGTGAATCGCCTCGGCGATACGTCAACCGCGGCCACGGTGAATTATGCAACCAGGGATTTCGCCGGGCAGGCCAACTGTAACGCCGTGTTTGGCAATGCCTCGGCACGATGTGATTACACGACCACGATTGGAACCTTAAAGTTTGCGGCCGGCGAGACTTTCAAGACAATCGTCGTTCCAATTACCGACGACAATTATGCGGAAGGCGGTGAGCGGTTTGAGATCAGTCTGACCAACGCCGCGGGCGCGGCGCTTGGTTCGCCGAATGTGGCGAGCATTAACATTCTCGACAACGAGAGTTCGACCAATCCGCAAAACCCAATCGACGCTGCCGATTTTTTTGTGCATCAGCACTACATCGATTTTCTTAATCGCGAACCTGACCCGTCCGGCTACCAGTTCTGGATCAATGAAATCACTTCTTGTGGGGCGAATGCGCAATGCGTCGAAGTGAAGCGAATCAACGTCTCGGCCGCGTTCTTCCTCTCGATCGAATTCAACGAGACCGGCTTGCTGGCTTATCTGACAAACAAGGCGGCGTTTGGAAATATGGGCCCGCCGAATGCGCCCGTGCCTTTGACTTTCAATCAATTCATGAACGACGCGCAGGCTTTGCAGCAGAACTATGTGTTCGGCGCGCCCGGCGCTGAGGCGCAGCTGGAAGCAAACAAACAAGCTTACTTCGACGAGTTTGTGACGCGACCGGCATTCGTGGCCAAGTATGGGAATTTGTCCAACGCGGCCTACGTCGATACTTTGCTCACCACGGCCGGCTTAGGAACCACCGGCGAGCTGTACCTGGCGAAACTAACGGGCGCGCAGGTCGTCCCGGGCACCACCTCACCAGCGACCGGTCTCGTCGTCTTACGCAGGTCACTGAGCAACACTTTGAATACCGCAGTGTCGTTGTCCTTCAACGGTCTCAGCAGCGCCGAAAGTGCGGCCCACCTTCACAGTCCAGCCGATGCGAACGCGAACGCGCCTGCGTTTGTGACCCTGCCCGGCGGACAGGTCGTTAACTTTCCAGTCACGTTAACTGTCACTCAATCCAACGATCTCGGCGGCGGCCGGATGTACGTCGATCTTCACACGGCAAATTTTCCGAATGGGGAGATTCGCGCGCAGCTTCCGAAGAGTCTATTTGTGCGAGACATGATCGCGCAGGCGCTCGATAGCGGAATTATCACCCGCGCGCAGGCGCTGCGACTGGTAGCTGAGTCCGAACTTCTCCGGAAGAATGAATTCAATCGCGCGTTCGTCGCGCTGGAATATTTCGGTTACCTGCGCCGCGACCCGGACGCCAACGGTTACAACTTCTGGCTCACCAAACTAAATCAGTTCAACGGCGACTACATCAAGGCAGAAATGGTCAAGGCATTCATCTCGTCACCCGAGTATCGGCAGCGATTCGGGCCGTGATTCGCGGGCTGTTTGCTGACCAACGAAAATCGAATTTGAATTTCACCAAGGCATGGCTTAGTCTTTCGGCGATCAGACCCCGAACGAGCGTGCCCCTCGGACCTTTGCCCGGCGTGATTTCAATCACATACGCTAGTGCTCGTTGATGTTTTAGTCTCAGCAGTTCAAATCCGCCCTTAGTCTTCCCGATGTTCTGAGCGCGTTTTTTCAAGGAGTTGTACATGTCGCCGTTCCGCCTTTCTCGACCCGCCATTCGTGCGCTGTCTCTTACTGCCATCTCAGTTGGGTTGGTAACGATCTCGTTAGCCTGGGCCAGTCGCCAGCAAGCGAGCACTCCATCATTCAAGTCAGCCGGCAGTCATCCTTCGTCAGCTCTGTTCGCGGATAAGGGCGGCATCGCGCCCGCAGCGGCAACTATCACGGTCAACAGTTTGTCTGACGTGGCGAACGGCAGCGATGGCTTATGCACTCTGCGCGAAGCGATTACTGCGGCGAATAACAACGCCGCCTCGGGCGCAGCGGCGGGAGAATGTGCAGCGGGAAGTAGCAGCGGCGCGGACGCTATCGACATGACCGGCCTAACCGGGACCATAAATCTGATCGGAGTGCTACCCGACATCACCAGCGACCTGACGATTACAGGCCCAGGGGCAAATCTGTTGACCATCCAACGCAGCACCGCAGATGGAACCCCCGATTTCCGGGTATTCAATATTCAAAACGGGCAGGTGAGCCTCAGCAAAATGACCATCGCTAACGGCAGCACCACTGCCGGTCAGGGTGGTGCCGGCATCCTTAACAGCAACGGAACCCTCGCGCTCGACGGGGCCCTCGTCTCGAACAATAATTCGGCTGGCCCCGGCGGCGCATTGCAGACCAACGCCGGCGCCACGACAGTGACCAATTGCCTGATGGTCGGCAATCATGCTTCCAATGGCGGCGCAATTGCGATCCAGGGTTCCGGCGTTCTGATCGTTAGGAATAGCACCCTGTCGGACAATTTCGCTTCCGCTTTGGGTGGTGGAATGTATGCTGCCTCGAGCGCCACCGGTACGCTCACCAACGTGACAATCACCAATAATCGGTCCGACGTTGTGGGCGGAGTAAGGTCGGAGAGTTCCGGATTAACTTTGGAGAACACAATTGTAGTCGGCAACTTTCTCGGCGCGGCTCCCAGCACTACTCCTTCTGATTTTAGCGGCGTGTTAAATGTCAGCAGCCTCAGGGACCTGATTGGACCAGGCGGCTGCGGCGGCATACCTGAAGGTGGCAATAATCAATGTGGCGTAACAAACGCTGGCCTGGGCCCACTAAGCAACAACGGCGGCCCCACGCAAACACATGCGTTACTGCGGGGTTCACCGGCGCTGGAGTACGGCAGTAATGCGCTGGCTAGTAATTTCGGAGTTACCAGCGATCAACGCGGGTTCACCCGAATCGTCGATACGGTGGATGCGGGCGCATTTGAAGCGCAAGTCTCGCTTGACGACATAGCAGATAAGACAACGAACGAGGATGTCCAGTTGCAATTTGCATTCAATGTTCACGGCGCGATAACGTCGGCCACGGCCTCATCTGATAATGCCGCGCTGGTTCCTAATAATTCGGCCAACATCGCGGTGACCGGTACAGGTTCAACCCGTACCCTGACCATCAATCCACTCGCAAACCAATTCGGGAACGCCACGATCACGGTTAGCGTGGGCGACGCGAACGGTCAAAGCATGACCGACACTTTCTTGCTCACCGTCAATAGCGTCAACGATGCGCCTTCGTTTACCAGAGGAGCTAACCAGACAGTCAACGAAGATGCGGGCGCGCAAACGGTACCGGGCTGGGCTACAAATATTTCACCGGGCCCTAATGAGGCGGGGCAGACTGTGAACTTCACCGTCACAAATAATAACAACGGACTTTTTTCGGCGCAGCCCGCGGTTGGTTTAGATGGAACGCTGATCTACACGCCGGCAGTTGATGGGAATGGTTCAGCCACCGTCACGGTCAGTCTTAAGGATAATGGTGGGACTGCGAATGGCGGGGTTGATACTTTCTCGCAGACTTTCACGATCACTGTGAATGCCATAAACGACGCACCGTCGTTTACCAAAGGACCCGATCAAACGGTCAATGAAGACTCCGGAATGCAATTCCTCTCACGGTGGGCCACGAACCTTTCGGTCGGAGCGCCGAACGAGTCAAGTCAATCTCTGACCTTTCAAGTAACCACCAACACCAATCCAACTCTGTTTCAATCAGGTCCAGCTGTCGATGCTGTCGGCGACCTTGCCTTTGCACCCGCGACAAATGCGAATGGCACGGCAACTATTACGATTGTGGCGAAGGATAATGGTGGCACTGGCAATGGCGGAGTGGATACCTCAGCTCCTCAGACGTTCACCGTTACTGTCAATGCCGTCAACGATCCACCAGTATTCACGAAAGGTGCGAATCAAACCGTAGCTAACAATGCCGGCGCGCAAACGGTAAGTAACTGGGCCACGAACATCTCGCCGGGACCAGCTAACGAATCAAGTCAAACCGTCGTTTTTCAAGTAACCAATGTCTTTAACCCCAGCCTGTTCTCAGTGCTGCCGGCTGTCAGCCCCACCGGAACCCTGACCTACACGCCAGCGCCCAACGCGGGTGGCTCAACCACCATCTTCGTGAATCTCAAGGACAATGGCGGCACCGCGAATAATGGAGTCGATACGTCGGCGGCCCAGTCCTTTACGATCACGGTTAATCCGATAGGAGGCTTCTTTAGCTTCGCCGCGAGCAGTGGGACGACTACCGAGAATTCGGGGTCGGCTACCATCACCGTGCGACGCACGGGAGACACCAGCAGGGCCGCGTCGGTCGATTATGCGACCAACGCCGATAACGGATTGCCATGCTCAAGCGCGTCAGGTGTGGCCTCGCCCAAGTGTGACTTCACAGCCGCATTGGGAACGTTGAATTTCGCGGCCGGAGACATTAACAAAACGATCACCATTCTGATCGGCCAGGATTCTTTCGTCGAAGGTTCGGAAACGATAACGATTACGCTGACGAATCCTCAGGCCGGCTCGGCTTTGACAACTCAGGCAAGCATGGGATTAACCATATCTGATGACGTGCCGGAGACAACGACTAACGTCATTGATGATGCGAACCTGTTTGTGCGGATGCACTATCACGACTTTCTCAATCGCGAAGCGGATCAATCGGGATTGGATTTCTGGACGGGGCAGATGACCAACTGCGGAAACTCTGACCTGACTGTCTGTCGCGTGAACGTGAGCGGCGCCTTCTTCCTGTCGATTGAATTCCAGCAGACCGGCTATCTGGTCGAGCGGATCTACAAGACCGCTTATGGTGACGCCCCGGGTACCTCGCAGATTGGCGGCTCGCATCAGATCTCTGTGCCCGTGGTGAGAGCAAATGAATTTCTGGCTGACACGCAACGCGTCAGCCGGGGAGTGGTGGTGGGGCAAACGGGCTGGGAGACAGCGCTGGAGAACAACAAGCAGGCTTATGCGCTGGAGTTCGTGCAGAGGTCGCGATTCATCACGGCGTTTCCGACCTCGATGACCCCGCCCGCCTTCGTGAGCCACCTGAATCAGAACGCGGGCAACGTGCTTTCGCCGAGTGAGTTGGCGGCGGCGATTGCCGCATTTGGTCCGCCCCCGGCCGGCGGCGACACGAACAATGTCAGTGCCCGGGCCCAGGTGCTGCGTCAAATAGCTGAAGATGCGGATCTGTACAACGCAGAATTCAATCGCGCGTTTGTGCTGACCCAGTACTTCGGTTATCTGCGGCGAAACCCGAACGACGCTCCGGAATCGA
>Ga0207511_100185_pt1 | contig 13049 bp, 12 predicted proteins | sample NitcycUWRSCHO22C_FD_188265 | JGI IMG/M metagenome (GOLD analysis project Ga0207511, IMG submission 188265) | Soil microbial communities from Arlington Agricultural Research Station in Wisconsin, USA - Nitrogen cycling UWRJ-SCHO22-C (SPAdes) | ecosystem: Environmental > Terrestrial > Soil >... | reverse complement strand
CAGCATAACAAATCGTTGGACGCGAGCGGCGGGAGCGTGTTTCGCAACTTGATTCGTCCGGCGATGCTTGATTGGATTCGCGCCGCCGCGTCAACTCAACCGTTATGCCGCTGCCGCACGTACTGCACGATGAACGTTCCATGTTGTTAGCTCGAACAACACGGCGCAATCACCGTCTTTGTTCCAGACGGTGCGGCCCAAGTTCCAATAGAAGGTGTATGTTGTGCCGCCACGGTCATTCGGCTGCGTCGTGTTCTTGCCGTCCTTGGTTCGCAGGGCAATCCAATCACCTTTCTTTACTGGCTTCTGCGCAAACCAAAAAATATGGCGAAGCTCGTTCGAAATGTGGTTATCATCCGTGTAGGTCGTGTCGCAAACCATGTAATGCGCTAAATCGCTTACGTCTTCGAGCACGTCCAACCATACACATTCTTTTTCTAGGTTGCCTTTGCCTTCGATTGAATGAATCTTTATTTTCACCGCTTCGATACCTCCTGCCGAATGTATATATCACATGCCGGCCAGGGACGCAACGGTGTTTTACCCATGCAACGGCGGCATAACACATCGTTGGACGCGAGCGGCGGGAGCGTGTTTCGCATCATAACTGGTCCGGCGATGCTTGAATGAAATCGCGCCGCCGCGTCAACTCCACCGTTGTGCGCCTTCTAATTGACTAGGCCAGAAAGGATACTAAACAATGTCTACTTCAACCAAAAATGCCAAGCAGTGCTTTGAACATAACCAACAAAGGGCCGCGAACGATCCTGAAAGACACGATCTCTATGCTGGTCTCTATTCATTGACTATCGCAGTCGAACAGCTCCAAGACGAACTGAATGCTTTGCGCCATGAGCTGCACCAACTTCAACACAAATAATTGTGCGCCTTATGCTACTAGAGACTTGAGAGGTTGAAATTATGGATGACCAGTTGCTCGATATTTACGCTCGACTAAACTTGTACGAACTACTGTTCGAGACGCAGTACGCAGATGCGTTCCGCAAAGCGTCGGACCCCTGCGGCTAAGCTCACCGAATTTCGGGTTGACCTATAGAGTGCCGCGTCTGCCCAAAAAGTCCTTTCTATGTCACTGACGCAGGCAGTGATAGGATTGCCCCGTGTTGGCTATCGCTTCCCAAGTGAACTCAAGCAAAGACTGCTTATTCATCCGATCTTGGTCGGAGAAGGGTGGGCTTGTGTGAATGGCTAACTCAATCAAACGGTATGGCATTGGAGGGGTGGTGGGCGTAGCTATCGGCCTCCTAGGACTTGGGCTTCAGTGGATGTATCCAGACCAAAAATGGGCGGGAAAGTGGGTTGCTATCGGTGGCGTCGTGATCTTGTTCGCCGCGGTCATTGCCTACCTCTCGCGTTGGCATACGATACGAGAGTATGAGCGAATGCCTGGTCGTACTCCTCTGACCGTGCCGCCAGTTCAGACAATGACGCAAACCGCAAATCCTCACAACGAATTCAAGCCTCATAATGAAAACGTATTCACCCCTCGAATCGATGTTCACGTTCCTGTATCACAATCTCAAGGTGTAAGAGCAAAACCAGAACGTACTCGCGATCCTGTTTTTGAGTGTAGAAGTACGCGTTTTCTACGATACGGATTCGATACTCGAAACGGTCAGTTAATTCGCGAAGATTGCGACGTTGATCCGAGTCAAGTGTATGACTACATAAAGTTCGTTAATACGGGGTTAGCTAAGTTCTTGTATGTTCCTGAACCCGGTGTCGATCCGCGACTTGTGGTCAGTGCTCATGTGTTCATCTACATCAATAAGGCACTGGACCAAGTAACACCGGAGGAGTTGCGAGCGTGGTCAGCGAAGGAGCAAAGCCGTGATGTCTACCAACCCGTCTGGGATGAGGATGAACCCTATCCATCAATAGAGTTTTTGGCAGGACGTACTCATGAATTGATAATCGGATTAGTTCCAGCGGAAGACAAACCAAGAGGCTTTATCGGCTATGAGTATGGCAAAAAACGTAACCCCTTCGCCGACGAATATGTTTTAATGAACAAAAGTATTTTCAGCCCAGAACTTCACAACATTCAAGGGCAACGGTTTTTCATAAGGGTAGAACTGATACCAAAATTGTGGAGTGAAGTAAGATGTAAACTGCCTTCGTTCTGGTTTCAGCTTTCGTTCGATTCTGAGCATCCCGTTCTGACATTTTTAGGAACCGCCGAGTCCTAACGTTTTAGGCCGCTTTCTCTTTCGTGAGTTCCTTTGTATTCAAGATGTGAAAAAAGACGGCCTTAAGCGGGCCGACTTCTTAGTGCAAAGCCTCGGCACAGCCCGTTTCTCGTCTGCGGGCTAACGGACCAGATCGATATCGTGATCCGGTTCCTGTGACGATGGCGGCGGTGGAGTGCTAGTGCTGGGTACGGGATCGGAATGGGAAGGCGCAGTCGATGGGGAAATATTCTGATCGCGCTGTGCTAACGAGAGCGCATTTATGTCCTGGAGCGTTGGATCATTCTTAGCGAGTAGCTCGGTCAGGATCGTTTCGTTTACTTTGGAGGACTGTTCGACAATCGAGGGTGGCTGTTCCTGACGGCTTTTGGCCTGGCGCAGCATGGCCGGGTCGGCTAGCGCAAAGGAATGTGCAACCAGCCGAGAAATTTCATTTCGAGTGAGGGCTTTTTCCAGTTCGCGTTCGTTGTCTTGTACTGCTTCAACCGCAGTTGTTTTATCTATTCCGCGATTGAGCGCTTCGGATAGATTCTGCGTGGAGTCGGTATAGATCCGGGCGTCGTCTCGTGCTCTGGAAATGGCGACGTAGGCCATGCGGTCATTCAGCAGGCGCACGGATTCTCGCGTGTCTGCGTTGATCAGAACGCGATCAAAAGTTAGTCCCTGCGAGGAATGGCTGGTGACGGCGTAACCGTAATCAAGGTGGCGAAATTTTTTAAGGTCAAAGCTAACTTCACGCCCGTTATCCATCGCTAAACGTATTTGGTTGGGTTCTATTTTGGTGATAGTTCCGAGCTCGCCGTTAGCGATCCTTTTCGCTCTAAAGGGAGCGCGAATTTGGAGGCGATCGCCCTCGGCGAAGGCGCGCTCTGCTTCGTAGTAAACGCTCACACCGGAAAACCGCGTCGGGTTATAAGTAAGCTCGCGGCCATGCAAAAAGCGAACGGTAATCTTGTTCGTTTCGTGGTCAGTGTCTATTACTCTGGCGTACTCGCCTGCCTTGACTTTATGGACTTTGCTGGCGGAGTTGTAGCGGATTATGTCTTCGTTGGGTCGGTAGGAATTGGCAAAGGTACGCTCCGCTCCGGTCATATCCTTGCGCTCGACATAGACCGTCGTTTGCTGATCGTTAGTGCTTACTATTCCCTCGCACTGTAGCTCTCGATGGATAAGGGAATTAAGTTCGGAACGTTCGCGGTTGGCGGGCGAAATGACGAGTGCGCCGATGGGACTTTTGGCGTAGTCCTGTGCTATCGCTGCGAAGCGTCCGCGCTCGTCCGCGATCTCGATTACTTTACCTCGGCTGACCAGCGCCGTGACTGCTTCGCGTGTGTTTCGGACTGCTAATTTCTCGACCGTTTGCTTCAGGTCTTTATCGCGTTGTCTGACGATCTCACTGAGCGCCGCAGTGGTCATTCCGTGCTGTTGTAGCTGCTCAAACGGACTGCCTGCTTCGACTGCTTGATGCTGGCGCACGTCGCCGACTAAAAGCACTTTATCTTCGGGTTGCAGGCGGGCGAATAATTTGTAGATGTGCTTAGTACTGGCTAACGAGCTTTCATCCAAAACGAAAAGGCGGCTGGTGGGGGCGGGCTGCTTTCGCCGGCGCAAAAAGGACTGGATGGTTTCGCTCTGAATACCGGTTTCGCCAAGTTGCTGCGCGGCACGTGCGGAGGGAGCAAAACCGCGCACCTGATAGCCTTCGTTTTCGGCGGCTTCACGCAACACCGAGAGCGCCGTTGTCTTGCCGGTTCCAGCGCCACCTTGCAAACCGATGATCCGATCTCTGCTACAAAGAATCTGTTCTATGGCCGACTGCTGATGAGCGTTTAGCCTGCGCTGCTGATGCTTGGCAGTGGCGGTCACAACATCATTAACGCGCTCTGCTTGGACTATCGCGGGACGGTTCTCTTTACCGTCGTTCATGGTCTGAATATTCTTCTTTTCCATCACCAACGTGCGCTCTGTAGTCGTCGCGGGTTGGCGTTCCTGACGGGTGACGTTTATGAACTCGCCACTCTCCTGTCGCTGGTGGATTTCGGCGGCAACCGCGGCGTAGTTTGTAAACCCGAGTTGGCGGCGCAAGGCGTGAGTCCAGACATCGCGCATATCGGCCACGGCTGTTTTTTCAATGACCTGATCGCGAGCAAAAGTCACGGCTTCCTGAGCGCGTGTGTCAATTTCGTTTTGAGATAAGCGGGGCGGTAATCGTTCCCGCGCTTCGGCTACCAGACGTTGAGCTTGGTAGTCGTGCCTGACGTCCATTTCGAGGGCGCGTGTTCGCATTAAGTTGTGATCGAACTTTTTACTCCGGCGATTAATACGGGCAGCGGCTTGCTGCAACCTGGCGTTGTCTGAGACCGTTTTTCCTTCGCGCTCCATGCGCTCTATCATCTTTCCTTTTTCGGTCAGAACTTCGTCGCGGCGTGGGCTACTGTCCCGCAAATATTCCGCGCTGAAGCCCTGAATCTCCGGTGCGCCGGTGCGGGGATCAACTCGAATTTCGTAACCAAGTGCTTGCAGTTTTTCGGCGAGATGGGCGCGGTAAATCGCGGTCGCAAATTTCTGGCTGGCGAACAACTCACCCGACTCGACCGATCGCACTTTTCCGTCCTCGGTTTGGGTCATGTTGAAGATGACGACGTGCGTATGAAGCTGCGGCGCGGCGTAGCCGTTCTTGCGATCAGGACGTGAGGACGTGTGCTCAAACTGGGCGGCTACCATCTTGCCGGTGGCGATAGCGGGGTTGTCGCCGCCGCCACGCGCTTGCATATATTGTTCGAGCTCTTTCAGAGTCTCTTGGACGCTCTCGCGGTGAGCTTCTCTGACGCGTTCGTCGCCGCCGACAAGCGCAGCTAAGGAAACGGATTTGGGGGCGCTGATGGTCGCGTCCCAACCGGCGCGATGCGTGCTGGTGATCTGTTCCTTTCCGTCCTCGTTAACGGTTTCGCGGGCTGAAACGGAGCGAATAAGTGGCTCGCCTGTGTGCGGATCTTGACCCGCAACGACGCGCTCGTATTGCTCGTTAGTGACCTCGCCCTTGAGGTCCCATTCTTCGGCCAAGACGCCGCACCAGCGGCCCGTAATTTCGCCTGACTCGCTGTAATAATTTTCCTTCGCGCTGATGAACTGCTGCTGGTAGTAATCGTTTGCTTGTCCAGCGGACAGCGCCTTACTCATCGTCAACATGAATTCAAACTCCTAACGTCTTGGCGAGCGGTGCGTCACTCGAACGAGGTTCATTCCAAGCTATGGTTTTGAGGTGACGCGAGGGTGGGAATCAGAGGGGCAAAGTAAAGCTCTCGCGCGGTCAATCGGAAGTCAACTCTTATGAGATCGAAACTCCGACCTCGGGTGATCGGGTGGCCCAACCTAGGCCACCCGATGCTTGATTCTTGCATTCAAGCAACGTGCGACTTACTAAGCCGCGATCGTCGGATGATTTTGGGGGCAAGGTCTATGCCAAACTCAACAGAGGTAAGGTTGGTTGCGTGGCGTTAGACCAGCGAGTGTCCCCCTGAGATCTGGTGCGGAATCGCGTTTTCGGGGCTGCAATTTGTGCTTCAAAGATTGAAAAGACGGGCAGTTAAGCAAAGTCCCCAAGTGAAATTCCAGTGTTTTCTGGCCGCAAGTTGTGCTTCAAAGATTGAAAAGACAGGGAGTTAAGCAAAGTCCCCAAGTGAAATTCCAGTGTTCCCCAAGTGAAAGGCATCTTCAAATGTTGATGTTATTACGTTTCGCGCCGCGCGAGAAACGTAAGTCCGCTGCGTAAGAGCGGCAGCCCCGAAGCGGGGGTGTCGTGTCTGATTCATCAGGTGCGCAGCACCTTCTTCAAATTTTTTACGACGCGCTTAAGTCAACCGTAGGTCGTTGGTCTACAGATTGCAACGTGAGTCGCGGCAATGAATCATGAGAAAAGGAGTTACGAAATGGACGAGGAAGATGAGAGAACACAGCACATGATCGACACCGGACGGATCTTCGGCCCCGACAGGAATAATCCGCCGAGGGCTGATGATCCACTGGTGAAAGCGTTAATTCAATCGATGGACGAATGCGGCGGACGTTGCTGCGATCGAACCGATAGGCATCTACATCTCTATGGCGACGAAGAAAATGAAGAAGAGGTGGTTAGCTTAGGCGAGTAAGAGTTGCGCACGCATTATTCGTTCTAAGGGACCGCAAAAGATAACCTAAATGAGTTAGGTGCTTCGGCTTTTATCCGAGGTGGTGGTACGCCCTTTGATACGAACAACATGCCAGAACGTTTGGTCTATGATGATTCCGCCGGATGATACCCGGTTGAGCATGAGGCCGCCGTGCCACCCCACTTCCTCACGACGGCCCCGCAGCACTGGTCACTCCGAGTCGCTAAAGCGGGAGACCGTGCCAAATGAGCGAATCTTTGCCTTTAGTCTGACGTGTGTTTTGCTCTCCTTAATAATCTCTCGACCGTTGACGCAACGCGGTCTATGTCTTGCGGCTTTCGCAGAAATTCCTTGACTCCAACACGCCATGCTTCGGTTTCAATCTCATCGCCGGAAAGCATAATAATCGGTATTCTGCGGCGATGTGTGATTTTGCGGACTCGGCGCGCTAATTCAAGTCCGCTGAGTCCAGGCAAATCGTTGTCAACAATTACCACGTCATACCGCGCATCACCCGTCAGTATTCTCAATGCGGTCATTCCGTTTCCGCACGAGTCAACCTGCATGCCTTCCGAACTGAGGAAATCCTTAATTACATTGGCAACCTGTTTATCGTCCTCAACGTGTAATACAGAAATTTGTCCCGCCCGTGGTCTTACTTCAGACGTGCTCGCCTTCTTCCTAGCCTTTGGCTTCGAGACTAGATGCCGTCTTCTCTTCCGAACTACCGATCGCGTTTTGAGCAACTCTTGATGTCGGTTGTTTATTAACGAGATCAGACTCTGATGATGCCTGAATCCGAGCAAGCGACTGGCTTTACTTACTGACCCACCCCCTTCCCTTAGCGCGCGTTCGAGAAGAGTCCTCTCGAACGCATGCACCTCTTTCCTAAATGAAAAGACTTCCGAGCCTTCCGCGTTCAAGCCTGCGCCTTGAGCTTCCGCACCTTCGAATGTGTCGATGACTGTCGCGGCAGAAGCAAACAGCCGCCGAGTCGCCGAAGGATCCTGCGACTCTTTCAATATTTCCAACGCAGACTTATAAATCGAAGCCATTTCACTGGCTGAGGTCTGGCCCGATAGCTCCTCGATAATGCTTAACTTAGCGCGGCCTGCGCCTTCCAGATCTCCACAGTTCTCCCCTACTTCGATTGCTCGATTAAGTTCTGAGCGAGCGGTCGAATACTTTCCCAAACGCGCCAGCGCGATTCCGTGAGTGGTCAGAGCTTCTACTAACAAAGAACACGCGTCTCCGCGGTCGAGCTTCTTCACTGCAGCGCGCGCATGTCGTTCCGCCTCGCGATAACGCCCTTCAGCCAGGAAGGTTCGTGCCCGGGTGTCGTCAACTTGCGCAACGTGTCCTTCGTCGCCTAACGAAAAAAAGATCTCTCGTGCGCGCCTGATGTGTTCATGAGCTTCTGAGAACTTACCGATGTTTCGGTAAAGAAAGCCGATATTGTTTTCGACGCCGGCACACTGACGCATGTGGCCTGCCTGCTCAAGGTGGATGCTTGCAGCAGCGTATTGAATTAGCGCAAGGTCGCGATAGTCCTCTCGTCCCTCGGCTTCCGCCAATCGCGTGTAGACAGTGCCGAGGTTCATATAAAAGCTGCCCTTCAATGCATCTTCAGAACTTTCTTCAACGAGGGGCGCTGATTCCTGATACAACTGAAGAGCATCAGTGAATCGTCCTGCTCTCTCTTCCACAATGCCAGCGCGAATTAGAATGGTGGCCTTTAGATCGCCGACTTCATCTTTCAGAGTACTCAAGGCCTCGTTGAAGTTAATTCTAGCTTCATCAAATCCTCCCTCTCGCATGTAACACAGCGCCAGATCGGAGCGAGCTTCCGCAATCCGCTCAACGAGACCAAGCGCCTGGTAGTTTTCAATGCTTCGGGTAATCAAGTCCTTGGCATTCTCTTGACCTTTAGCCAGATACGCACTATCAAGCCATCCACATAAAGCACCGGCCCTCAGCAGCACCTCAGCTGCGGCCTGCGGATCAAGTCCCTCTAGGATTGGTGGAATCGTCCGTTCCGGCCAGAACTCGGCAAGCGCTTCACAAGCTGCTTCGTACTCTCCGGCCTTTTCAAGTTCCTTCGCTAGATGACAGGAATGCAAAGCGCGATCAGTTTTTGTGAGTTCACTTATGCCTCTGATCGCGGTCAATTGCGTCGCTAAGTTCATGTGAGGCCTCGCTTTCTATATAGTTGAAAAACTGCGGCATCGAGAAGTGTGGACCGTTGACGAGATTCTCAGCCAACGAGACGGTCTTGAAAACCGCTTCTTCATGCTCACTTAAGACACACGTAACGACAAACCAATCTGTAAGGAGAGAACATGACAAACCTAAAAAGATTAGGTGCTGCTGTCGTCTTGACGCTTGGACTAACTTTCGCTGCATACGCGGATTGCCCGGTGCCGGGAATAATCAACGGGCCACCCGCGCCGTGTAGTACCGCTCAAATTGCCCCGAACGAGCCGACTTCCGACAACTCGACTGCGCCGGGCCAAATCGAGGGTCCACCTGTTGCAGAGGCACCGTCAGTGGAGTTGCCCACGCTCGCTGAAATCGCGTTGAACTTTCTAATGATGTTCTAGCGATTTAGTCCGGCGCGAACTTCACCCGGAAGCTTATTGCCAATGATTGATTCACTGGCAACTCAGTATTATTGTGCCCTGGTTTCGAAGGTCCCTAGGACGTATGTATTGCAAGACGACCTTCTAGGTTACGGAGCATAGACTTAACGCCAGTTTTGCCGCAAGCATTAGTCTCGTTACGAAGAGGCAACTAATAGAACTGCACGGGATAACACTGATTGCGAGTTAATCTGCATACCAACTTGCGCCGTTTTTGGGACTAGAAATGCTCCGCGAAGGTAAGAACGCGGCTAACGGTGATTTTGGCGGATCAGGAGTTTTGTGGATGCGTCACGGCTCGGGACTCATGCTCATCAACCGGCACAAGCTTCGCCACTTCACAAATCGCCATAATGCCATCGTGCGGTCCGCCGACCCGTCGAGTTCGAGCGCGGGGTGGATCATCCTCGTCGTAAATATGCTCGACCCGAACTTTCACGCCTCCGGGCAGATACATCAGCTTGCCGATGAGGTCATTACAGTTAGCCATTGGCGGGATACAAGTAAAGAACAGAAAAATCGATGAGCGAGATTCGATCTTTTAGCCAAAAGTGTCCGAACCTCGCCCCAGCACTGTCCGAACCTCCCCCTAGCGGTGTCCGATCCTCCCTCTAGCGGTGTCCGATCCTCCCTACCTTAGCAATGTGCGAAAGCCACCGCAACGAACAACTAGAAACCGATGGAGGAGTTGAAATACGCGCAGAAAGTGCGTACTGAGCATTAGGCATACCATGTGCAAAGAGCGGTTAAATGCCGCCCCCGTTGGCGGTAACACCTCACGGAAAGAGAGTGAACCCGCCTTGACCACGAGAATCGCTGAAAAGAAATTTTCGATCAAACAAGCTGCCGCGGCGATTGGTATTAGCCCGTCCGGTGTGAGATTGCTGCTTAATAATCAGAAGCTTGGTTATTACCAATCAGGGACCAGACGAATTATTGGCGAGGGCCACTTAGACGCGTACCTCGCGACAATCGAACGCAATAAAGCCGGGGTTCAGGTTCGGTGACATGTCGATTGATCTTCCAACTGTCCCTTACTCGACACCCCGACTGTCCCTTACTCGACACATTCCGATGCCACATCAATTGACTGAATCCGTTTCGGCTTCGAGGTCGGGGCGATTGGATCGTTCGTTCTCGTACTGGAACTGATTCAATACCCTTGCCGCCTCTTGGACAACTTCTGGAGTCCGGTTGACGTATCGCTGCGTTGTTCTCGGATCGCTGTGACCGAGGATTAGACCAACATCGGTAATCGGCAATTCTTTCTTCATTCTGGTGGCCGCCGTATGTCGCAGATCATGTAAGCGAACGTGTACTAAGCCTGACTCTTCACGTGCCGTTTCCCAGCTTCGCTGCAAAGTTTTGCGGATACCGAATACAAGAGCATGATCTGGTTTGATCTTTGATTTGCGACCGGTCTTGAATGTTGCAATGCCAGGGTTCTCTAAGAGGTCCTTCAGCGCGTCAGCTAAACGGTCGGTAAGTGGTACGGGACGGCGGTCTACCGTTTTGCCTTTATAGCTCTCAATATCGTGAATGACGCGCTGCTCAAAATCTACATCGCATCGCCGCACCTTTAAGAGTTCACCGCGTCGCGCGCCGGTGTCGAGTGCTGCGATGATGAAGGCTCTTAGATGACGCCGATGAGGAGTGTTACAAGCGGCAAGTAAGCGACTTTCCTCGTCAAACGAGAGAACGGTTGTTCGTTTTCGCTCATCAGCAATGCTAATTAGATCTCCGGGTCTGACGCGCTTGAACGGACTGATAAGCAACCAATCATTGACAATCGCTTCATTCAGCATAGCGCGAAGGGTTGATAGTTCCCTGTTGACCGTGCAGACGCTTAGCCGTGTGCCTCGTTTCGTAACTGTGAGCAGTCGCGCTTTTCGGTAGGCGCGCAACGTCGCGACATTTATATCGCGCAGCGGGGTTCGTCCAAAGAATCGTTCAAGGGCATTCATGTGGCCGAGGACTGTAGCTCTACCCCGTACTCCGATCAGCTTACGACCTTCGTCGTCGTAGACCGCCTCACAGTAACGATTCTCTTTACAGTGGGCGACGAGATCGCTAAACGTCATGCGGTCGGATTCAACCGCTGTGGGGCCACCTGACGTGAATTCGTCCTCAAGTTCTTTTAGCTTAGTTCGCGCGTCTTGCTGTGAGCGGGCGTTACGGGATTTCTCCTTTTGCCGTCCCGTTGCCTGATCGGTGTAGAGCAGGCGTGCGGTCCACTCGAGAGATTTGCCGCGGCGTCTTTTTCTGATAGTCGCGATGTAATTCATCTGGTTACTCATCCTTTCTTCAGTTGGTCAGAGCGCGCCGCAGCAACGCATCGCAACGGAAAAGCAAACTAGAGACCTCAGGGACTTGTCCCAGTAATGTCCCAGTAGAAAGCTGCGCGCGGTGCGCAAACTGCGACTTGTGTTAGCGATGCGCTGAAGTTTTACTGAGGAATTTTGTAAGTGCTGATACTAGAGGCGGGCCAAGTCGGCTTGGGAAGCTGACACTCTACCATTGAGTTACGCCCGCTCTTCAGAATCATTTAGGAAAAGCGAGCGTTTGTCAAAACACTACGCATTTAGCGCCCGACGAAAGAAGATATTGATTGATTGCGGCGAGAGACTTTTTATGCTGGTCGAAACACTGCCAGCGTCTGCTCATCATCAGGCGCATCTGCCGCGCGATCCATCTGCCGCCGGACCAACCAACGCAACTTGCTCTGATCCTTCTGCCGAGTAAGCCGCACTCGTTGAGAGAGTAAGACGGTTGCTGTCATCTCTGCCGACGTGAGACTTGCCTTTTTCCCCCAACCCGCTCTCTCCACCCAGTACAGAGAGTTTCAAATGAAACGATCCTTCTGACTCTGAGCATGTTAGAATGCGCTCCAAACTTTTTGCCTGCGGGTTGCCGGTGATTTGCAAAAACTCCACCGCCGTTATCTGGATTGGCCTGATGGTAGTGCTGTGCGCGTCGGCGGCGTTTGGGCAAAACCAGACTACGGGCCGGATTGCCGGAACTGTGACAGACCCAAACGGTGCTGTGATAGCCGGCGCTGACGTAACCGTCAAGAGCAAAACCACCGCGGCGGAACGAATCGCGACGACGGACGAGCGAGGCAACTACACCGTATCTTTGCTCCCTGCGGATGAGTATCAGTTGAAATTCTCCGCCGCCGGATTCAAATCGCTTGGTTTTAACTCGGTTCGGGTGGGCATTACTGAAACCACGACAGTCAACGCTCAGCTAACAGTTTCTGGCGTCGATCCAATCACCGTCGACATCACGCAGTTGATTCAAAAGGATGGACCGCAGCTCGGTCGCGCGGTTAACTCACGCGCGGTCTCAGAACTGCCGCTGGCAACTCGCAACTTCACGCAAATCATGGCGCTCTCGCCCGGCGCTTCAGTGTCGCTTGCCGACAACTCCGCGCTGGGACGCAACTCGCAAAACGTTTCAGTCAACGGCGCGCGCGTGACTCAGAACGACTATGAGATAAATGGGATTGATGCGAACAATCTGGCCACGAACGCAGCGGCGTCATTGGCCGTACCGGCGCCGGAGAGCATTCTCGAATTCAAAGTTCAGACCTCGCTGTATCCGGCGACCTTTGGACGTGGCGCGGGCGGCAGTATTCAAGCCATTACGAAAAGCGGCAGCAACGATTTCCACGGCGCAGCTTACGAATATTTCCAGAACGATGCGCTGAATGCCAACAATCCGTTTTTGAAGGCGGCCGGTGTCAGACGGCCAACGTTACAGCGGAATATTTTTGGCGGGGTGATCGGCGGACCAATCAAGATTGACCGTTTGTTTTTCTTTGGCTCGTACCAGGGCACTCGCGAGCGTAACGGAGCATCTGCCAACAGCCTCACCTCGAACGTTCTGATCGCGGCCGGTCTAACGGATGATCGTTCGCAACAAACTCTGCTCACGACGTTTCGGCCGAGGTCAACACCGACTGCGCCGCCGGCGACGTCAACAGCGACGGGATGGTGACGATAAACGAGCTCGTGGCGTCCGTGGCCTCGGCGCTCGACGGCTGCCCGGCG
>Ga0207511_100184_pt1 | contig 13126 bp, 14 predicted proteins | sample NitcycUWRSCHO22C_FD_188265 | JGI IMG/M metagenome (GOLD analysis project Ga0207511, IMG submission 188265) | Soil microbial communities from Arlington Agricultural Research Station in Wisconsin, USA - Nitrogen cycling UWRJ-SCHO22-C (SPAdes) | ecosystem: Environmental > Terrestrial > Soil >... | reverse complement strand
GAGGAGCTGTCCCGGCTGCGGATACTTCTCGTACAACTCGGCCGTCGACATCCGCAGCGTCTCGAGATTTTGGAGCTTGGCTTCCGAGGCAGAATCGTCAATCTTACCGGCGTTGAGCTGCTGCTCGATATACTTATCGATCCCCAAAGCCTTCACGCGTTCGACATCACCGGGCCGCGCGCCGAATCCCAGACGATTCAGGACGTGCAGGATTCGCTGATCTTCAGAAAGCTTCGCACTCGATTTGTTTGCCGGCGCTTTCATGCTCTGCGCGCTCGCACCCGCGGCAAACATGCTCGCCAACAATGCTGTGATCGATAATATCGCTGCGGCTCGCTTGGAGATTGACGAATTCCGCGAACAACGCCTGTTTTTAGTCTTCATGCCTGCTCTTCCTGTTATTGGTTTCAATCAAGACCCTACTCTCAGCGCCTTTTCCCTACCTCGATTTAGACGCATATAAAAGGTCAGTGGCCGATTAAATCATGAAACCTTTGCGGGCTTAGGCGCAAGTCGAGCTCAATTATCGTATTCAAGTCCGGTTCCGCTGCCGAAGTAAGCTTCCATCCTGGCGATGAATTTGTCGAGCTTCTCGGTGTTCTCGCCCACGGCGGTAAAACCTTCGGTAAACACTTTCAGCGCCGCCTGAAACGTCTGGTTGGCCGCCTTAAATTCTTGTCCACACGAGTCCATTACTGCCTGTTGGGCCGCCATCGAATCCTGGAAGCTGTGGACATACTCCCTGAAAGCTTGAAGGGCATCAACCAACATGTGGACAGTGTTGACAAATTTCTCCTGGCTCTCCGCAAGTATTTTCGCTTGCGCATCGAGTTCTTTTTTGGTCATAGAGGATCGAGTTCTCCTTTTGAGATTGGTTACATTGGCGCGATGATTTTTCACGTTTGCTGGTGCGCATCTTTGACTCATTTGGCTGGACGGTAGCACGTCGCACGAGGCCTTCGCGCGAGAGCTAGCCGGCGAATCCTTGCTCGTGAATGCCGGGGAGCGTTGACGAGCCGGCCGGTTTCTTTGCATCTGGCGCCGCGATTATCCCTCGATCGATGAGGAGCTGCGGTCCTTTTTTTCCAGCCCACCAGATCGAACCAGCCAGCGCCAGGTAAAGGATTACGGTCAGCCAGAACCAAATGTGAAATTGCCTCCTTCGTTTCCGCAGCGATGACGAAAGGTCGGTGATCTCTTCAATCAGCAAGGCGGATTGATATTCATGGACCTGCGCGCTGGCCTCTTTACTCAGCAAACGATAGCTGTCCCCGATACTCCACATCCTATATGCCGCATAAAACACTAAATATGCTGCATAAATTTCCATGCTGAGCTTAAAGATTTCGATCGATGTCTCTTTCTTTACCAAGGCCGCGAGCACGGTCAGAACCAAGACGCCCACAGTTGCGAGTAGCGTGTCGGTCAGACTCTTTGTGACCGAATCAATGGCTTCCGATATCTTCTTGTTGATCTCGGTAACGTACCCGATAACCTTCTGCAATTCATCGAAGTGCTTGGTAATTTTGCCGTCAATAAAGACCCGGTATTGCCAAACAGCGTCTTTCAATAGTCGGGGCGCGTGTGTGATGAAGTAGTTATAGCTGGTTTTCGGATCGTCGTCGTACACTTCACGCGCGATGATGTTTTGAAATACAGTGCGGCGGTCTGTTCCTTTAACCTCGTAGATCCATCTTGCCAGAGACTCGAGAGCGTTAGTTGAAACTTCGGACATCGGCGGATCCTGCAAACTTAGGCTCGTAGTTCGATCGACACCGTTATAGACGGAGATCAGCGCGTTCTTCTCGCCATCAAACGTCGATCGATTAGCCGTATAAAGAATGCAGATATTCACGAAGTGCCGAGCCATGATCCCCTTCAAGGCGCTACCGTTCTCCTTTTTCCATTGACCCGGAAAGTGCAGCGGAGTGAGGTGGACAAATTGCCCGCCAATCAGAGACGGATTTTCCGAAGCGGCCGTAAGATATTTCTGAATCTCCTCCTGCAACGTGGGGTTCACTGGCTCTGGCGTCAGCTGAACTTGCAGCGTGGCCTGCAGACCCGGGTCGGCCGCCAGCGTGGACTCGCCGACGATGGTCAACATCTCTCCTGCAAAGTGGATGTCAGCTTGAGAGAGAACAATCAAGACGGGCTTGTTGTCCGGAAATAGTGAATCATCAAGATCGAGGAGAGGTGCGCTCAGAAAAGCAACCAGATTTTCCTCAAACAAGTAGAGGAAACAGGTGTACCGCGCCTGATCCACCTTCAAGCCCCGAATCACAGCACCCTTATCGATGTTGATTTCGAGGTCAAGTTCACCGCCGGATTTCCCGATGGCTTCAAAATCTTCGCTTTCAACTTCTCCGCGATTGATGACGATATATTGAATCGTCCACTCTTCATCGCTGTCCTTTACGCCCACCTTCAGATCCAGTGATTCTCCAAAAGTATTCCGGAGTCGCTCATAGCTTTCCTTCGCGGCTGCCAACTTCGCCGGAGACACGGGTGTTTGCAGAGTATGACTTTGCGGCGTCTCCTTCGCTTCGTCTCTCTTTTTCGCCTCTACCAGATCTAAACCAGCGGCGTCATAGAATTGGTTCAGAGCCTCGACATGGGTCGGACGCGGCGGTGTCGCAGACATTACTTACCGACCTCTTTCCACTTTGCGGTTCTGATAGTTATGGTCCAGAGCTGAGTAGCTTTATTTTGTTTGGCTACAAGCATTTTGCCGGGCCCTACCTCGTCGCGGTTTATACGGACTCTCAGGTTGTTGTCGCCCACGTACTGGATGATGGGCGGCTTGGCTGCGGCGACCTTATCGGCCTTGAATGTAAGGTCAACGCTCTCGGCTCGGAGCTTTTCAATATAATCTCCTTTTTCAATGGGATCCGTAATCTGCTCTTCCGCGAAACGCGCAACTCTGACTGTTCCTTTCTCTAGTACGGCTTTTAAGGCGTCCCTGAATCCTTGTTGAGCTTCCTCCTTCCAGGTTGGCTTCTTGCTGTCGAGCCAGTTGTAACTGGTGGTGATGAAGGTTTCCGTCATCTCGCGTTCGTTAAGGCCGACTTGACACTGGAGAAAGTTTTTCGAAAAGAATGACGCCACCATCCGTCGCGTCCCGTAACCTCCCTGTTGTTGATCGAGCACCACCAGATCGCGTTTCTTTCGCCGGGCCTGGGGAAGGATGAAAGCGCACTTTTGCAACTCGCCAATCGGCATCACCTCCCGAACCTGCTGGAGAATCAGGCGCCGCTTTCCGTTGACGCTATCTTCCACCGCAGTAAAAGAGTCTTGCGGATCCATTTTTAGCAGAGCCAGCCAACGACCCTTGTCCTGTTCACTGAAAGTACACAAAACCAGGTCGCCAGCGTGGATGCGCCCGTCGTTGTTAATCGACGCGAAGAGGTGGTCGGCTATATCTCTGGAGCGCTGAACGAACTGACTCTCATCCTGCAACAAGTCGTCGCAAAGCTTCTGCATGTCGGCCGGAGGCGGCTTTGTTTCGACGGCAGCAGAAGGTTTGGTTTTGTCGGCGGCAGGTGGCTCGGTTGTGTCAGCAGCAGGCGGCACAAAGACTCCATTGCGAGCGAACTCGTGATCGCGATTGAGAACAATTTGATTCCGCAGGTAAATGTCTACGGCCTCCGATATTGGCGATTTCAAATCGGAAAGGCGCGCCTCTTTGAAGTTAAAGTGGTCAACCTTGTGAATGATGAGGTCATGAAGGGTAATTTTATCGGGGTCACTCATATGGAATTCTCCTCTGCAGACAGTGATTTACATGTCAACCGGCTGCCTAAAAAAGTGATTCAAGCCGGCGGCTCCGGCCGCCTGATGTGCGGAAGCGCTCTGTGCTTTCGCTCGGGCTCTCACAATGAATTTGGGTTTCGCCCCAACAAATTGGACGTAGCCCAAAATCGAGAAGCCGGTTACTTAGGAACGCTGAAGATGGCGATACGTTTGCTCCCCATGTTGATGGTATGAAGCAACGTGGCAACAAAGACGCGCTTTCGTCCTGTGGTTGCGGCGAGTCGCCAACCGGTTCCCTTAGTCATCTTCTCGCCTTTTGGAGCCTTCTTTCCCTTAATGCTAATTTCGCCAGCCATGTTTCCTTCCCTTTCATTTGATAGTGCTCGCTGCCCCTGCCTTGCGCTTTGTTCAATCCGGCACTAGCCTCGGCAGATATGCGACCCGCGTCGTTACATATGACATCGCGCTTGGCACTTACACCGCCCGCATCGACACTTACGCCACCTGCATTCGCACATATGACATGTGCGTCGATACTTATGACACCCGCGCCGATACTTCTGACACCCGCGCCGTTACTTACGTGGCCGCTTGAACTCCAAACCCTTGATGCTTTTGAAAAGCTGGCTGTCGGAGCCGAAAGCTGCACGGACATAGGCCTTCACCTGGAGCGCGGTGTTCACTAAACCGTCGTCGTTGGTATAAAGCAGTCCGTCGCGGACACCGCGTGCGGCGCTGAGCGGCGCAAACGTGTTGCTGACCGCGTCGTTCTTCGCTTTTAGGCTGGCGGCGCGGGCCCGAAGACTGGCAATCGTCAGGTCCGCTTCGTTCGGCGTGTAACTGGGAACGGTGCCCAGCAGGGCGACCAGGCTTTCAAAGTTTCCGACCAGGTTGTCGTAACCTTGTTGCGATGCTGATTGGCTGGCCACCGCTTGGTTTTGCGGAGTGTTGGGATCGTTCTTTACTTTGGGCGATTTCCGGCTTCCTGAAATCTTGCGCTGGAGCGTTCTGACATCATCCCGAATGAGTTGATTGGCGCCCGACGCCTGCAACATGTTGCCGGCACGCGTGACCACCGGACGCATCTCGTCGAATTCCGCTAGACGATCGTTGACGGCGGCCTTGAACGGCGCTTGCTGCGCGCCGACGTTGGAAATCGCCGTCGACGCCGCGGTCTTTTGGGCGTTCAGCGCCGAAACTTTCAGCGATAGGTTTGCCGGGTTGTAGTCTGGATTGACCGAGACCAATTCGATCAGTCTGGTGAAGTTGCCGAGGAGCTTCATGTCTCCTGATTCACTTGCCATGAGATTTTACCTCCCTTGAGAAAACCGCTGGAAAGTTAAAGCTTGCGTGAGTCAAGTGAGCTTGCAGCTTAGTTTGAGCACCCAAGCTTGGGACGTTGCAATGAGCGCAAGGTACGGCGGCTGGGGTGGAATGTCAAGAAGAATCTCTCAAGTGGTAGTGTCCTAATCTGAAACTCCAAGTCCGTTTCCGTTGTACAGGAATTGTCCGGCCTTCACCGTTGTCTCACGTTCAGATCGGTGATATAAGCCGCTTCGTCCCAAATTTTCCTTTAGGAGGCTCACAACTAATGCCCCACGAATGCGGAGCATGCAACGGAAGCGGAACATGCCAAAACGACTTTCATAACATTTTTGACGGTATGGTCGATGGTGTGCTGGGAGAAACTTTAACCGGAACCTGCGATGCGTGCGGGGAAGGCGCTTCGACTCCGGGCAAGTGTTCAGTATGCGGCGGGGAAGGCCAGCAAGACGACGAGAGCGACTGGTAACTCCCGCTATGATATAACTTCGCACCTTGAGCGGCAGGGTTTCGGCCTCGCCGCTTTTGCTTTGAACTGGAGGACTTTGCTTTGAACTGGAGGACTTGCGCATGTACCAATGGGTAATAAGCACGCTGCTTGTTGCGGTGATAACCATAATTACGACGATTCTGACCGTAAAATCGACCATGCGCGGGTATATCATCAGCCCACAGGCTAAGGGTAAGCTAACTAGCAAAGCCAGAAGATATAGCTTTGTGATCTTAGAGTCGTTCCTGTTGCTTTGGGCGTTATTTTGGCTCATTTACAATGCTCAAGATGACGGTAAGCCCATCACTCGCGGCCTTGTGGTTGCTTTATCTTTTTATAGCTGCATGGTCGTTCTGAGCGGCCTTTTACTAATGATAGGCATCGGATGGATTTACGTTACACGAGGATTGACCGCGCAAGACAAGACAATTTCAGATTAGGACACCACCCTCTCAAGTCGAAATCATTTAGTAGGTGTGTAGGATTCGCTGAGATCTTCAGACCAAACACCCAACCTTCGCGTCTAATCGGCAAACGTCGGGAAGCACTGGGCAAAGGGCTTCTCCGACGGTTTGTCCCAAAAGCGGGAGGGCGCTGCATTGGCAAGAATGCAGCGCCCATTCTTTTCACGTCGATTTCGTTTGTCGGGGCTGGCGGACAAAGTTTAGGGAGGCGGCTGCTGTGTACTTTGATCAGGGCGCGGGGCCCTCGGTAAAGGTCGCGGATATGTCACCGGACTCCGATTTCCGTCTTTATCGACCGCGCGGACACCAAAAAAGTAGTTGTCCTTCGACATTCCTTTCATGGTGAAGGTCAAAACGTTGCCGACGGCCTGCGAATGGGTCCAGGTCGGCTCGGTCGTGTCGCGCCAGACAATCTCATAACCCGCGAGGTCAGTCTCCTTGTTCGCTTCCCAACGGATGGGCGTGTCCGCCGACAGGCTCGTCGGGAAAGTAACCGTCTTAGGTCTGGCGGGCGCCGACGCCAGCGCGGCCAACGCCGCCGCGTTCACGCGGGCCACGTCAGCGATGTAATTAAAGTCATCGAACTCCGGCAGGTCTCCGTACTGAACTCCGTCCTGCACCCGGACGTTCTGATGCTGGTGCTGATAATTCTCGTTCGGCTCAGTGAAGCGCACAGCCGCAAAGCCGCGTTCAAGGAATGGCTGATGATCGCCGCCGCGGCCATAGCGATCGCGCCGATAGATCATCCAGACCTTCATCGTGGGCACGTACAATTCGCTGACCTCTTTGATGAATCGGGCCAGCTGCCTCGACTGCGAATCATTCTCCCCGCCGACGCTCCGGCGCGTCGTTGCCTCCTGCGTCGTTTCGTTGGAGGGCACACCTTCCGAAAATACTCGGACGGAATGCGGGTCACGCACGCCGTTCGCGCCCAGCGAACTGCCGATGATGTCGTTCGTGAACATCCCTTCGATGTCCATGTTGGCTTTCTTCGCTTCCTCGGCGAAGTGGGTCGCGCCGAGCAAGCCCTGCTCTTCGCCCGGAACCGTCATAAAAACAATGGTTGCATCGAATTTATATTTCGCCATCACGCGCGCCATCTCTAAAACGGCGGCGGTACCTGACGCGTCATCGTTAGCACCGGGCGCATCACATTTTGCGTCCGTAGCGCTGTTGCACATCGAATCGTAGTGACCGCTGACGACATATACCCGGCCGGGGGATTCCGTCTGGGTTCCTTTCAGCGTGGCGACCACATTAGTCAACATTGTCGGCTGCGGTACGCGCGCGCCTTTCGGCTGCTCAAACGTCTGCTTCTCGACGGTCATGCGGCCCTCGGACGCGGCGGCGGCTTTCTGAAATTCGCCATAGAGCCAGTCCCGCGCCGCGCCGATACCGCGGTTTGGATTGTCTTGCTCAGACAAGGTATTGCGCGTGCCAAAACTCACCAGCTTTCGAATCGTGCTCTCAATATTGCGCGCGTCGATCTCCTTCACGAGCTTTGCAATTTGCGGATTACGCGCCGGCGGCTTTGACGTTTCGCGCGCGGGTTTCTGCGGCGGCGACCAGCCATTGACAGCGCTTGCAGTCTCGCCCGAAACGATCAATTGAATAGTGAAAAATGCGAACAGGAAAAGAGCAGTCGAGCGACGAACCAGTCTCTTAGCAAACATTCCGAAGCAACCTCGAAGGCGAATGTCGTCTAGCGCGACAGACTCTATCAACTCGGAATTGGCAGAGCAAACGAACTAACGATCGGTGCGGTTTTTTGTGGGAACAGGCTCGGGGCGAGAAGCAGCCGGGGATTGATCGAAGAATCGAGTTGTATTTTCGGTGACGCTGGGAGCGGGTTCGAGTCGTGCCGTGCCGGGCTGCGACAAGCGCGGGTCGTAAGACGACGGTGGTTGCGGCCTGACTATTTGTCGTCGTTCGGGGGCAAGTGCTGCATTAATTAACTTGGATAACTGTCGAATTAAAAGAATGTCAATCGTAAGCAGGGTGGGCAGGCCAAAGATCGGAATGGCCGGCGATACGCCACCCGCTCCATTCCTGACCATTTCAACCGTTCCGGACATAATGCCGCCGAGTCCGCCCAGCGTTAACAGCACGATCACAATTCCAATGATCAAGATCGGCTTGGTCAAACTGATGGGCGCGAGCTCTACCGGCGCAACGAGCGCATTCAGGTTTGCGCCGCAACGATTGCAGTAATTAAGGCCCGTACTTTCAGTGCCGCAGGATGGACAAAACATAAGCAGGTGAATCTGTGATTCGTGAATCGTAAATCTAAAGAGCCAATCGGGATACGACCCGTGTTATCGGACTGTTTCGACTATTTACGATTGACGATTCGCAGCTTACTTGATCAGGTACGCTTTTCCCTTCCAGACGACGATGACTTCACCGCTTATCTGTTGGGCAATTGATCGTATTCCGGAATCGAGTGAGGAAAACTCGGCCGAGCCGCGCGCAATATTTTTGAGCGACATAGATGATTTAAATTTTTGATCGACCCAGGAGTTCCCTTGTCTTCGGAACTTGTGACCGCCGGCCGAGCGTGTCTCTGATTTGTCCTCGGAATCAGCGCCTCGGGTTTTCGGCGCTTCACTACGCAGTATTTCATTTGAACTGCGATTGTTGTTCGCCATGTTGTCGATATTGCGGCTCGGTCCGCCCTTCAACTTTTCGTCGTTGGCGCGTCCCCCAATGACAGGCTGATCAGATTTGCGGTCGCGATCGTCGAGCCGGGCGTCTTTGGCCAAAGCGTCACGCTCGCTCTGAGCTTTTGACTGCAGCACATACATATTCTGGTTCTGATTCTGCTGCTGTCGCGGTCCACCCGGAGCAGATACGACGCCGGCCCCCTGAGCTTGGCCCTGACCTATTCCCGGCTTTTCATTTGGCGGGGCAGGCGAATAGGGCAACGCGGTAGCGATGTTGGGCGCCTCGGCTTTCTTTGCTGCGATCTCGGGAGCTTTCGAACTCTCTTTCATGGGTTCAACCGGTGCGGTAGTAGTCGTGTCCGCAGGTCGCACCTCTTCCCTGAACAAACCTCCTTGTGGTGGCGCAGCGGGTGGTTGCGTAGCCGCAGGCGTTGGTAGTGAATTCAATGTCTGCGCGCGCCCGTCACTTGGATTCGCAACAGTGCTGTTGGAACCCGCGACCGGCGTGGGTTCATAGGCGCGAGGTTGATTTCCCTCGTTCGTGGCAACCAGATCTGTTGGTTGTTTCGAACGCTGGCGCAGCGCCACAAAAGCAACGCCGGAAACGACGACTAACACTGACGCCAACGCCGCATATCTCAGAGCCGGCAGCGCGAATAATCGGGTCACCGATGCCCACACTCCCAAGCCCGCGCGCTTATCAACCAACGTTGGTTCGGCCCGGGCGACGGCGCCGGAGGCGATCGCGAGATCCGCAACTTGCCGGCGGCACTGGTCGCAGTCGGCCAGATGCGAGACGTAATAGGCCCGCGTCGGCGCCGGCAAGACGCCTTCAGCAAACGCGTTCATCTCATCGGCGTCGAGGTGATTACCGCCACCGTTCGCCCCGGTTGTCCGGGTTGCGAAGCGCCGCATGAGAAGATCAATTTGTTCGTCGTTAGATGCCACCGCTTAAAACCGCTTCAATTACTGCCACTTCTTGAACGTCTGTAATCCATAATCTTGCGAGTTCTCGTCAAGTCACCGAACTTTGCAAGCTCGAGTCTGATTTTGTCACTAACATTGGCTCGACGTCGGTCTGGAGATGCGCCGCTACTTCCGCCAGCGAACGCGCCGCCTCGGTCTTCGTCCAACCATGATCCTGCATCAGGATCGATTCCACTTTCTGCCGCACCTCGCCATGAATACGAGTCAGGCGACGACTCGCTGTCGCTTCATGCACGCCCAACACCGCGCCGGCTTCGCGCAAACGCAGGCCATCGAAATAGTACAACTTCATCAGCAAACGATCCTCGTCCGCGAGTTCCGCCAGGGCGCGACCCAAAGCCTTTTCGACGTCGGCCGAGGCCAGATTTGTCGTCAACAACTCTTCAGGCGTCGCGGCGGGATGAAACGGCCCATCGCCATTTCCCTCGGCCTCGTCGAGCGCCATTCGATCGAGATCTGAATCTTCCTCGGCCTGCACCAATTTGGTTTGCCGGCGATGCTGATCGATGGCCAACTGTCCGACGACCGCGCGCAACCATCCGCCCAAAGATCCTACGCCGGAATAGTAAGCCAGTTTTCCGCCCGGCCGGCCATCCACACGGGGCTTCAGCCCGTGAAGTTCGGCCCAAATCGACTGGGCCAGATCATCCGCCATGCCTTCATTCGAACTTGCCGCGCGCGCCGCCGAACGAACTGTCGCTCCATAGCCTTCGAACAAATCGTTCCAGGCATGTTCGTCGCCGCGTTCGCAGGCAATCACCAGGCAGAGATCGTCGGCGTGCAGGCCGTCGAGGAAGCCGTTCACTGCGACTGCATCAGCCGCCGGATCGTGTTTGAATATGTACTTGTCTGCCGACGCGCGCATCCGCGCAGTCAAACACTCGGCGCCGAGCCCTCGCGAATTGGCCGCGCGCGCCAGCGACCGCCGGGCGCCGGCAACCATCAATTCATCAATCTGTTTTGGGCTCAGACTCAAGGGAACTCGGTTCAAAAACAGCTTATGCTATCACGCTTCACACCGGGGATCGTGGCGAATTTGGCCAAATCCGGGTGGTTTGATGAGGCAGAATCGCCCCCGGCTGCATCGGAAATCGACAATCACCAACCCAGCTTCTAAAATCGTCCGAGTGCTTCGCGTCACAGAAATCTTTCATTCAATTCAGGGAGAATCAACACACGCCGGGCGGCCGTGTACCTTCATCCGGCTGACCGGGTGCCCGATGCGCTGCACCTGGTGCGACAGCGAGTACACATTCACCGGCGGCGATCATTTCAGCCTCGACGCGATCCTCGAGCAGGCACGCGAGTTCGGCTGCGGGCTGGTTGAAGTCACCGGCGGCGAACCGCTGGCCCAACGGGAGGCGTTTGATTTGATTAAGCGGCTGTGCGATGAAGGCTATGAAGTCTTAATCGAGACCGGCGGTTATGTCTCGACCGAAGCAGTGGACGCGCGAGCCAGGATAATTCTTGACGTGAAGTGTCCCGCGTCTGGCGAAGCCGAAAGAAATCATTGGCCGAACCTTGGACGGCTACGACGCGATCAGGATGAAGTGAAATTTGTGATAGCCGATCGGTTGGATTGGGAATTTGCGAAGGAAATCATCGCGAGATATCAGCTCGAAAATAAGGCTAAGGCAGTTCTCATTTCACCGGCGTGGGGCCAGGTCGATTTGCAAGAACTGGCCAACTGGATCGTTCAAAGCCGGCTGAACGTGCGTCTGCAATTGCAACTGCACAAGTACATTTGGGGGCCGGATGTGCATGGCGTCTAACGCAGATCTGTTTGAGATTGACGAAAAGGTCCATTTGAGATTTCAGATTTCAGATTTCAGATTTGGAATTTGGAATTCCATCGTTTTGGGATTGTGGGAACGGACAAATAACAAATCTCAGATCTCGAATGAAATAACAATGGGCGGCAGCACTGAACTAGGCGAGAAAACAAACTCTGAACTCGATTCGACGCTCGCAGTCTGCCTCGTTTCCGGCGGCATGGATTCTTGCGTGACCGCCGCGATCGCCAACGAAGAGAACCAGGAACTCGCGTTCCTGCACGTTTCATATGGCCAGCGCACCGAAGCCCGCGAGCGAAAATCGTTTAGCGATCTCGCTGACCATTTCAAGGTGCACAAGCGACTCGTCGCTTCGATCGAATATCTGAAAGAGATCGGCGGATCTTCGCTGACCGACCGGCAAATAAGCGTGGCCGAAGCCAATCTCGCCGCGAAGCAAATTCCGACCAGCTACGTTCCCTTTCGTAATTCACATCTGCTGGCCATCGCCACGAGTTGGTCGGAAGTACTCGGCGCAAATCGCATATATATAGGAGCGGTTGCCGAGGATTCATCCGGTTATCCCGATTGCCGGCCCGCATTTTACGAGGCTTTTCAGAAGGCAATCGACATCGGAACAAAACCGGATACCAACATCGAAATCGTTACGCCGGTAATTCATTTGCGTAAGTCAGAAATCATTAAACGCGGCCTGGAATTGCATGCGCCGCTTGAGTTGACGTGGTCTTGTTATCAATCGGAGGATCTCGCCTGCGGAGTTTGCGACTCGTGCGCGTTACGTCTGCGCGCTTTCGCGGAAGCAGGCGTCGCGGATCCGATCAAGTACGCTTGACAGTGGTGCGCACGCTGATTAATTTAAAGCCGTCTAATTGGCGCAAAGGGCGCAACTTACAAATACCACCCGGCATCTTACAACTGGCCCAATGAGAGCCCCAGCTTTTGGAGGAATAACCATGCGTCGTTCTTATGTAATCAATTCGATAGCAGTCGCCGTTGTGCTGCTGTTCAGTGCAGTGCTCGCGTCCGCGCAAGTCGAACCAATGCGCGGCTCAGTCAAACTCGTAGGCGCCGACGGCAAGCCGGCGCCGGTTCCGGGCGCGATTATCGATGTTTGGCGCACAGACATGAAGGCCGAATATCACACGAAGGCGGACAAGAAAGGCGATTGGGTTTTTGCCGGTCTACCTTTCGTGGGCGTTTATACAGTTTCGGTCAGTGCGCCCGGCGCGACGCCATGGGCGAGAGGGAACGTCAAGGCCCGTAACGATCAACCGGTCGAGGTCGTCATGTCGCCAGGTGATGGCCGCAAGTTGACGGAAACTGAGGCGATCACCGTGGGTAAGGGTGGTAATTCGCCGGCCGCGGGCAGCAGCGGCGGCGACAGTGGCGCGGAAAAAGCCAAAGCTGACGAGCTCGCCAAGAAAAACGCCGAGATCATGAAGGCGAACGAGAAAGTTGAGAACGCCAACAAAGTTGTCGGCGACGCTTTCAAGAACGGTAACGCCGCGCTGTTGGCAAAGAACTACGATGAAGCCATCAAACAATATGACACTGGATTGGCGGCTGATCCGGATCACCCGGGCATTCCCTCTCTTTTGACCAACAAATCGGTGGCTCTGCGAACGCGAGCGGTCGATAAATATAACGCCGCGATTA
>Ga0207511_100183_pt1 | contig 13239 bp, 12 predicted proteins | sample NitcycUWRSCHO22C_FD_188265 | JGI IMG/M metagenome (GOLD analysis project Ga0207511, IMG submission 188265) | Soil microbial communities from Arlington Agricultural Research Station in Wisconsin, USA - Nitrogen cycling UWRJ-SCHO22-C (SPAdes) | ecosystem: Environmental > Terrestrial > Soil >... | reverse complement strand
GACCCGATCGTAATCCCAAGACGCGAGTTGCTTCGTACATTGATAAGGAACGCCGATACAACCGCAGAAGGTTGTCAACTCCCGCGGCATCAACAGAGAAGTTCTGTCGTACAGTTTTGCGAACAATAGTTCCGCCCAATTCCCCTTCCCGCACCATTCGTTCAATAATTTGCGGTGCGACGTTTAGAATTGCTGCTGCTTTCTTGCGGTTAAGGTATTGTCCGCAATGCTTGCTAAACCACAGCGGCGCTTGCAAGTGCCCCTCTTCCCATTTTTCAGTTACGTGAGCTTCAAATTCTTTCCGCAAGACCAGACTGATCGGTTCTGGGAGATAACTTACGCGATACAATTGCCTGGCAATTGAACCGTAGCGGTTGAATAGACGATTTGCTGAAACATGACCAGATTTCATCGAGCACTTCTCATCGAGAAACGCGTGGAAGTTATTAGGCCAGTCCTCGAATACCCGAAATGCCTTTAGCATTGCATCGTGTGCTTCACGCACAGTTAACGAAGGAAATGAGCGAACGAGGCGGTCGCCACCCTGTTGTTGGACCCCAACGAAGAAGAGTGCCCCCAACACCGACGCAAGATTCAAATTCGTCAGGGGGTTCGCTGCGAAGAAATTGTGCGAGTTTGAAGCGCCCTGTAGCTTCCCGAGAATCAGTCTCGAAACCTGAACGTCTGTCGACGTGACCTTGGATACTTCTGCTTCTCGGAAGTCACTACTACAGCGGCAAATACTAACTCGCTTTCTCGCCCACGTGATCCGTCTATGGCACGTACGACACTCGTCAACAAGTAAGACATTATGAGTCGGACAAGCAGTAGCGGCTGTGTAATCCCAGAGCTTCCGGCAATAGTTCTGTTCTTGAAGACACTTAGGACATAGTTTCGGCCGACGAAGCCTTAACACATGCGGCGGATGACTGCTGCCTAGAACGGGTGCATCGTAGTTATATACGATTGGCTCATAAAGTAGACAGCGGAAGTCCGTAACATCGTAACCAATGAGGCGAGCGAGCCTTGGGAGATCCGCCTCAATTCTACTAATTAGCGTGCCTATCGGAAGCGGTACCGGTATGCCTGCAAGCTCTCGAACCCACATCGTGGCTTCATAGGCGTTGAGTTCGGTGAGCCTGAGTACAAACCCAAGATAGCTTTCGCCATCATGCGGTTTAGCGCGCACGACCAGTCGCTCTGGCAAGCGTTCGCCAACGATTTCATCAGGTATGCTCGTCCTGTGTTCGCGACTCACTTGGACTCAGCAAACAATGGTTACGCGGGACCGCTAGGCCGCCATGGCAATATCACCGAAGGGATTGGTCTTGCTTGGATCGTAAGCAGCCAAACGCTGTTCGTAAGCCGACGAAAGAGTCTCAAACGTCAGCGCTTCACAATTTGACTCCAGCGCAATGACTGTAGCTCGACGAATCAATTTCATTACGTGTGCGACCACGCCACTCGTGGCTTCATGAATACAGAACGCCATCGCAGGGTCAGCAAGGTTCGACTTATCTGCTAAAGGCAATTTGTCATCGATAGCGTTGAGAAAGCGGCGGAAGTCCTGGTTTTCTGCCGACGTTTCATACCCAAAGGGTTCAAGGTCGACTCTCGTCGCGAATCTTCGTTGCAATTGCTCATTCCCAATCTCATCCAGAATAGTGTGCGAGTAAGGTAAACCCGCAAGCACGATGGGCACTCCCGTATGATCCATCAGGAGCTTGAGCCAATCGGAAACAGTCTTGAGAATCTTTTTCGAATCTCGATCCTGAAAGTGCTGAAATTCATCAAGAATTAGTAACTCGACTTTGCATGCTTGAAAATACTGTTTTAAGCGAAATGTCTGTGAGATTTGCGTACCCTTATCCGCTGCCGGATCTCCGATCGCTGCCAGGAGAGCCGTGGCAAGACTCTTGCAGGTTGCTGGCACCGGAACACTCGCGCACAATACCGGTACGATTGAGCCGTCTTCCGTGAGTCTTCGCTGATGATCTCTGGCATACAGTCTGATGATTGTCGTCTTTCCCGCGCCGGTCTCACCCTGAATGAGTACGCCCTCAGCTTCGTTTGCGGCGTTCGCATGGTTGTGACATTCCCTGATCGCTTTCAGAGCGGCCGCGTTTCGGGGAAAATGAATGTACAAGTCTTCCACCAACCGGATGCGATCTTCGATCGGCATGGTCTTATACTTTTTACGATCGTTGTTCGGTTTGTTTTTCGCCATAATTACACCTCCGATTTTGGTAAGTTGTAGTCTCCACTCCATCCAGTCATGTCCAACTCAGCGCTGACTGATTCGGTTGCCGAATTGCTGGATGTGTTTTTTAAGACTCGTTTCGCCTTTTTCGCGACCTTCCCTGTTGCCTTCTGCTTCTTCTTAGAACTTCGACCGGATTTGCTGTCACTGCGTTTCCGTTTCGGTGTCTCGCGCGTAGCCTCAGTGTCGGATTTAACTAATTCCAGGCTTGGTTCCGGTGTCGTTTCGACGGAGGAGGTTTCATAGGCAGTCGGAAAATCTGCGGTGCGATCGGTCAACGATTCGGTGCCCGCCGTCAACATTAAAGGACGCTTGGATGGCCTAAGAACGCGCGGCTTGTGTGCCCTGTTGTCGGCACTTAACGATGTGATCATCTCTCGCTTCTGAATGCCCTCATTTAGAAAACGCGCCTGCCGTTTGCGCGTCTTGCCTTTGGCGCCCGCAGCTAAGAACTCTCGCTTAACTATGTCCTGCACTTCAGTCTTCGCACGCGCCAGCGCGACGATGTCGACATTGCGTTTCAACTCTTCACGCACGTAACGAGTAATTACAGTGTGCTGATAGAGAGTGAGTCCTCTCGTGTATTCCTGATCGATTGCCGGCACCGGAATGTACCGGTCATGCGCCTCGTCGTAGACATGAATCAATGACAAGTCTGAAGGGTTCCGTTTGATGATGACTTTCGTGCGCGAGTCCATCGTACGGCGGACCAAGGCCAACTCATCATCGTTGTAAAACAGATTTTCGAGTTCAATCCCACGATGAGAAACAACGCGTTCTTCCGTATAGCCGAGTGTCACATCGAGCAACTCTGCCTTTGCTGGAAGCGCGGGAGGCCATTGCGCAATTCCTTTCTGCCATCGCAAAGCTGGTATGTCTCTAATGCCTCGGTGCGGAGAGACCTGATAGATGTCGGCAATCCATTTATGGGTTATTTCATCGAGCGCATCCGGCGTGACGATGGCGGTCTTTCCTGGCTTGTAATCACCTCTCTCAAAGATGTTAGAGAATGTAGTTCCCGGCAATTGATGATGAAGTTCTGTCGCGAGAGTGCGGTAGCTCCGTTCGACCGATGGTCTAAACCAAGGCTTTCCCCGCTGACTGTACTGCAAGACAATCCCAAGTTGATGACAGGCGTCCTCGAGATTGCGGCCATGAAATTCACGCGCGTTGTCGACAACTAAAACCTCAGGAATTCCGTAGGGGTTCCACTCGTTGCGAATATTGGGATACCTACCCTTTACGTAAGTCTTGGGCCGGATCGCGTGTTTGAGCGCCTCCATCACCGTGAGGTAGCTGGGCGGATTGAAGCTCATATAAAAGCCCAAGATCATTTTCGTATAGCAGCAAATCAACCACGTGAGATACAGACGACCGAGTGGCAACCAGTACTGCGTATCGACTGCTAACAGATCGGTAATGGTGTGGTCGCCTTCCACGCGCTCAAGTGGCCGCGTCGGTCGCGGTCCCTGGCCGACTGCATGATATTTTTCGTCGGCGATCTTCTTTCCGTAGCGTGCTTCGACTACATCATAATCATCGAGTTTGTTGACTGCGTCGTAAACGCTGCTCCGGTCGATCAACGGAATTCTGTCGTCTCCATCTCGAAAGCGGTTTGCGTCGTCGATTTTTACGATCAGAGCATCGTAAACAGCCTGAACGCTGAAGCGTTGATCTTTCAGATAGACTTCATCGATTGCTTCGTTCAACATCGCTGCAACTTTGAGAGCGCGCTCTTGTGCCTTGCCATTGCCCTTGAAGTCGCCAACGCTCGCTCGACGTCCCAAAAATCTCCGCGTTCTGTTTCCGCGTGCTTTTGTCGCTGGAACGAGCGCTCTTGAGTCTCCGCCGGAAGCGTCAAAGAACCGCAGCCACCGATAAAGAGTGATAACCGACGGACGATTGAGATCTGAAATCTTTGCGGCGAGATTGTTGATGATCGGCTGAAGAGTTTCCTTGGTCCGTTTCTCCAAACGCGCTGCCTTCACGGCTTCTACGTAAGCTATCCTTCGATACAACTCTTTCTTTCGTGGATCATCGTCTTTGAGACATGTGATATCGCTGGTTTTTGTCTTATTCAAGCGCTCTTTGAGCGCATCCTGATTGCGATCGTGACCTATGAGCTCGGCCTCGCGGTTGAATAGAGCATCGGTCAGTTCTTGTTCACAGATCGCGACGCGTTGATCGGTGAGAATATCCTTAATGCGGATCTTCTTGTCGGGAAGCCGCTTTTCGACGACGTATTCGCGTCCGCGGAGAGTCAGTTGCATGTTTCTGCTTAGTCTGTGTTGCAGCACTTCATGAAGCCTTTCTTAGAACCCTCGCCGAAAGTCCCGTCATTTTGATCGAAGTGAACTCGTTAAGAGGTTCCATTAAATCGAAAGTAAGAATTCCCCAGAACATCATCGCGTACACGGCCTGCACAGCGATTTTCTTGGTTTTGAAGAAAGCCAGTACATCTCCAAGCTCGACGCTCTCGGCCTGGTTCGCCTGAAACAACTCAGCACACAAGAGTTGGTATTGTGGCAATATCGGCGTCCGCGCGTACTTCCATAGCTTCTTGATGTTGTCCAACTTGGGTTGCTGCCGAATCACTCGATCAGTAACGACGACGTATTCGTATCCTTCGTCCTGGCAAATCGATGTTGCTGATCGAAAGATAGAGTCGAACTCGCCGCTCTCTACTTGCTGTTGAGATTTGACCTCGATTACCTGTTTCTTCGCGTCGCGATGAACTTCGACATCAGGCGTATAGAAGTGGGTCGCTGCGTTCAGGACATAACGAAACTTAAACGGTTGCTCGTGCCAATATGTCACCTGCGGATCAAAATCCAATAGGTACATGTGATCACGTTCGAGCAATGACTCGAACCAAGCGATTCGCCCCGTCTTCACGCTCGCGAACTTTCCGATATTTTTCTGAGCACCAAACGCCGGGATTTTTCTTACAGGCATTCATCCACCTCAATGTTTCTTTCAAACACTTGCCGCACTCGTTTCCGAAGAAGTTTATTTCTGATTGTTCGTGTGCGTTGGAAGAACAGAACTATCGGTCGTCGGATTTCAGAAACTCTCACTTGTGAGGTGACACTTTTTTGCGACGATGGAGTCAAGAAATCATTGACAGTATTGCCAATTCGATCTGCCGCTGATTTCCAGAAGCAGGAACCTCTGACATGCCAAGAAGATGAACCGAATCTCGACCTGATGTACGGTCGTTGGCAAATATTTGGTGAGTGGATAACCCAGCAGAGAATGATTGTAAGCTTGACCCAACAGCAAGCTGCCACTGCAGTCAAGGTATCGCGACGGCAATGGATCAGATATGAACTCGGGGCGAAAGTTCCACTCAAGCGGATGAGAGCTACGTCCAAGCTTCTTCACGTTACTGAAGAAGGATGTGGGACAGAGCTGAATACGGAGTTTCCTACAAAAGGCTTGCCCCGAAGGAGCGGCTTGAGCGAATTCTAGATATGCTTATGTCAGGCAACTTGGAATTCGCAATCATCCTATTGCTGCAACTTCACGATCGAATTGCTGGTGTGAAGGCTACTTACGGTCCCAGATTTGGCGGTCTGGTGGCAACTGATTACGCGAATGCAGTGAAGCTGTTGCATCGATTGCCTAGCTCATGGGTGAAGAGTCTTCAAAAAATCACGCGCGAGTGAATCGAAGGCAAGGAAGACAGAAACGAGTTCTTCGTTAACGGAACAAAACTGATTCGAAGAAGTCGAATTGAACTGCAAATCGCTTAGAAGTCTTTAAAGAAACACCGTTGACGGAATCCCATTTATTAAAGAGCTCTTCGATCCGGCGTTTCTATGACAAGTTATTTCTCCCCTTGGCGCGTGAGAATCTTCTCGGTTCTCATAGTTACTGATATCCGCACCATAGTTAGTGATATCTTTTCTCATAGTTAGTGATATCCACGATGCATTCCGGACAGTATTCCTCCGACCACTGCCGGCGATTGCTGGCAGCTCAGCAGAACTGGTCTGAGAATGAGAACACCCTTCAGATGAGAGCCAGTCGATCCGCGATGGCGTTTCAAAGGTGAAGAAGCTTGCGTATACTTCACTGGTGCTACCAGATTTCCCAAAATTCCGCATTGAACTGTCCAGGCTCATTTGGGGTTCCACATCCAATCGACCGGTAAGAAGCAAGAGATATAAAACCGGCTCCTCCACGGACAGGACAACACCTCTAGGTTCTCATAGTTCATGAAATCTCGCGGGCCCGACTAGAATAACTTACAGGAGTCTTCTTACAGTTTCTGGGGTCCGGGTTCCCATTCTTATTGATCCAAGGTCATTCACGTAAACGTAGTTTGTCGAATTTAGCTTGCTTTCAATCTTGACGAAACGCTCTGAAACGCATAAAGCCAACGGCTCTCATTCTTGTTGACTTCTCGGAGTAATCGGGAATAACTTTAGGTCATTCCAGGCCGAATGCATCGCACCGGCAAATTCGTCAGCAACCCATCCGATTCGATCTCGTTTACCGCTGTTTATGAGGACTCTCGAGAAAGTCAGGAAACTCCCGATCAGACGCAGCTGGACACATTGGCTGGTTGCAACAGTGCTCGTCGTAATTGGGTTATTCGCTGGTGACTATATCAGCAAGAAAATGATCTTTGAACGAGCGCTCTACCCGATATTTGGGAAACTTCAATCCGTGAGTCCGAGACCCATTCGCCCAAGACGAACAGTTTTGGTTCTCATTGGAGATCAAGAGTTTTATGGAGAACGACTGGCGCATCGCACTCCGACAAAGCGAGATTACCTTGCGGACTTAATCCGAAAGTTGAGCGATGCTGGACCTGAGTTGATTGCTTTAGATTTCACCATGAGGTCAGCATCGGGGCAAGATTCAAAGGAGAATCCGGAGTACGAGCAGGAGACGAGCAAGCTGAAGCAGGCGATCACTGAAGCTTCTCTGAAAACTAAACTGGTACTCGCGATTACGGTGGCCAAAGAAGAGAATTCAGACAGCTACTCGGTGGAACCGACAGTCCTCGATGACCTCTATGAAAAGAACTTGCCGTTAGCCAAAGGATTCGTACATCTACCGGAAGACCAGCGTCGCGTCCCGCTGACCTTAAAGAGTAGCAGCAATATGACAATTGATTCGTTCGCCGCAGCGGCGGTCCGATTGGTGGATGGAACGGCGTTAGCAGAAGCTGAGGCGAATCGAGTAGGCGCGCTCCCGTTTGGAACCTTTATTGAGCCGGCAAAATTCAAAACTCTCTCGGCTTCCGAGGTCCTGACAACCGACCCGGTCAAACTGAAGTCTGACATTGCTTGTAAGATAGTCTTAATTGGTGGCGTGTGGCACGCGACGCCTCAGGGCCGGCCATTCGAGTCAGATCTGTTTCTCACTCCGGTGGGAAAACTAGACGGAGTTTTCGTGCATGCGAATTTCATTGAGGCGCTGCTGGACTCTCGGACATATAGGCCTCTCGGACCCTGGGTGGCGATTTCGTTAGAAGCTCTTCTTTCCAGCATCGTGGCCGTCATCCTGGGTTTGACCTGGCCGCTCTGGCGAAGACTCAGATTGCTGGTGCTGGTATGCGCCTTCCTCGTTCTGTTGAGCTACGTCCTCTGGCAAAACCTGGGTGTCTTTTTTGATTGTTTCGTTCCGATTCTACTTCTCGTCATTCATGTACTGGTCGAAAGGCTGCTCGGCTAATATGAGATCCCTGATTTATCGATCGTCTGTCGGATTCCTGGCGGCTATTGGATTGTTCTCTCTCCAATGTTGCAAATCGGAGAATGGGATCAACACGAATAATGAGGGGGCCAGAGCCCAGTTATACACTCCGACCCCGTTACCCCGTTACGAAGCGAAAGCGCCTTCCACCAATCCGGTCCCCGCCGATTGGGTTCGCATCCATGATGATCGCAAAGGCTATGAGTTCATGGTTCCCCAGGGCACCAGGGATACCCAGGATACCAGGAACGGCGTCGATGTTTACCTGGCCAATGTGCCCCCGCCATATGAGATTAGGGTGATGGTCGTGGCCTTCAAGGATAAAAGTCTCTCGAAAGAGGACTTGATTGAGAGAGCTGAGAACATTCTAAGGGCTTTCGGCGAAAAGGACATCAAGATGGAACCGGCGAAGGAGCTGAGCGATGACTATAGCCTGCTCACGTTTACTTCAACCGGCAAAGACGGCAAGGCCGGGAAGGGCAAGATCCTGGTGGCCACTGACGTCACCGACAATTACATAATGTTCGTTAGTGGAGACGCCGAAAAGTTCGCTGCCAACGAAAAAACCATCGATGGAATCTGGGGTAGCTTTGGGATGTACGCGGGAAACGGTAGGAATTAACTAAGTTTGGTAGTGGGCGCAGAGTCGGTCAGACGGACAAATGGGCGGAAGTTATTGTTCCGGCTCAAAAACTCTTTGACGGAGCGTCAGCGTGCCCTATATCGGCTGAAACAACGGTTGCGCGGCACTGGATTAACCGTGATACGCAGACTTCCCAGTTGCCGCACTGGCCCGGACAAAAGCTTGCTGCGTACTCTCGGACAAGACACTCGATCATCTCTTTTGCGGTTCGCTCATGGCTAGACCTCTCATATTATCCAGTGCGTAATTCTCAAGCCTTTACGGTAAGACCTGTTCGTCCGCAACACGCAGTAATCAGCCAAGGAAGAGAAGATGCTGACCTGTTGACCATTAGCATTGGTTAGACCTTCGGTCGGCTCGCAGCGTCAGAATCACCGGCACTTGAATCTCAAAACCTGATGCTGTGCGCGCTCCGTTTAGCCGTTCAGGATTCTTAACTATCACTAAGGACCCTATCCGTTGCGATCCGTCCTCGATTTCAATGTCGTAATTCATAAATTAACCTTCCGTCTCAGGGAAGCATAATGCGTGTTCGAGCAATTTCGCGTACCTCAGTTCCCCCACTTCCGCCGGCATCCTCAGACCGAATTTAGCGTGATGTGACATCGAAGGAATTCGGATCGCTGAATGGAATTGAAAACTCTTGCTCAAGCGTCCAAATTACAAGGAACATTGCTCGCCGAAGCTCGTGGACATGGCGCCAAAAGGAATCTTCGGTTAATCCGTCCAAGTAGATATGCTTCGCGATCATTACCGACGTGAAATCGAGCGGCAAATTAAACTCTACGTCAAAACCAATTAGTTTAAGTCGCAGCTCTCGAAGAAACCGATAACGGTCCTCCGGCCTCCCGCTGAGGTGTTCGCGGTAAGTATCGAACGGCAATGTCAATGCTAATGCAACAACTTTAGGTTTACCGATCTCCTGGCTTACACCAAACCCGAAACCAGTATCTGACGACTCCTGAGTTACAAATACGAAGGCTTTGTTCGTCTCGGGGCGAACTTCCACAGAATAGTTCTGGTCCAACAGCCATCCGCGAACTAGTTCTGCTGTCTTCCTCTCATCACTACTCACAATCTCGACATTATATATGCACCTTGGTACGGAAGCGTTATTATGAGAAACACAGTGACTCTTCTGGCCGCATATCAAGCGCATGGCCTTCCCGTTCTAGTAGGCGACGCGCTTTGTACTTCAACGGTTTCACGCAGTCTAAGAAAGAAGGTCTACTACATTGGGCCAAACCTCGTTGTCGGCTGGACCGGCTTTCTAATAACAGCCCGAGTAGTCATCTTTGAGTTGTCGGCACGGTTATGGGGAAAGCGAGTGACCACTAAGGAGCTTGAAGGTGCTCTGTGTAATCTCAGTTTCCCTGGCATGACCGACTTCGATGTGAAAATAGTAGGTTGGATCATTGACGATCAACCAAGAGCTTTTATCTGGCAGAGCTCATATCCGAAAGAAGTGTTTTACAATCCCTCTTACTTTGAAGGATCAGGCGAACAATACTTCGAATCGGTCTTGAAATCTCACATTGTCACCGGCGGCGATCCTCCCAGGACGCCGCACAAGTTTTCCAATGAAGTCGCCGCTGTGCAGGAAACGTTGGTGTCGTGCGGAGAGGCTTTCTTCTCCGAAATCTTAGCGTCTGCCAAATGGCAGGAAACTTTCGGGTTTGCCTATGAAGTCCTGGTCTATGCATACGAACGATTTTGGCCCCTTGGTCCGACCGTTTACGTTGGCTGGGAATATCGCTGGAATGTGGCCACGCAGACAGGAGAAGCCGTATTATCTCCATTCATCGCTAAGATGAATTTTAGGCAGCACTACTCCATCTTACAAAAAGCGAGCCACAACAACCTCCTAATAGAGAAATGCAGGAATTACCCAATCAGGCCGGTCTATGACTGCGAGATAAAAGAAGATCTGAGCAAGCTCCGCTTCAATTTCGATGCGGATCACTACGTTCATTACTTTGTAACCAATCCACCGGTTAACGGACAATTATTTCGAGTGTCCTACGTCTGTGGGCGTAGCCAACCGGGTGACAAAGTCACACTAACCTTCAATGATGGAGTGCCGTCCTTTGACGTAGACACCAGTGCCTTCGATGAGATGTTTCGACAAGGATTTGAAGCAGCCAAGACAACGAACGTTTAAGTAGTTATAGCCGCTTTCACATGGACTACATAGATTGGTTCCTAAAAGTGTTAACTCAGATCGTAGAAGGTAGTAGAGCTACGCTACAGGCGCGCCAGTTCGGGGTCAGTGTAGATGAAGTGGCGCGAGTACTCTTTGGAGCGGATGTCGTTGATAAGCCTGGTTATTCTCAAAGTGAGCAATACCTTAATCTGCTTCATCTTTTCGAGGAGATGAAGGAGTGTGGCTTTCTTGAAGCGACGAAGATCAGAGCGCATTACAAGCTTTGGGACAGCGCCGTAGGTACGGTAGAGAACCCGATTAGATACTGGACTTCTCACTGCCGGATTAAGCTTGAGTCTGATCAAGAAGAGTTACTTCGCCTAGTGAACAAACTGAGTGTCAAGAACGGCGCGAATGGTTTTTATTTGGAAACTCTCAGAGTGGAAGAACTTCTCTCGGAACTTAACTGGTCCGATGGGAAAACGAGAATACTGGTCGTAGCCAACGAATTAAAAGAGCGCGGCCTCATTCGCCGTATGGGTGTTCAGTGGCGAGCTTCGTACCGCGGCTTAGTCTGGGAAACCCGACGGGGTCTAAGCATAAATTCGCAATTCATTGATAGTCTTGTCCAGGACTGGGAAACGACCAGCGTTGAATTCAAACGAGAATTACATCTTGATACAGCTGACCAAAAAGCAGAGCTGATAAAGGATGTGATCGGTCTTGCGAACACTCAGGTAAGCGGACGCCGCTTGTTGGTGGTAGGCTTCGAGGATAAAACACGAACGTACTTTGGTCCACCTGATCCTAAGGTTACTCCCAATCGATTGGAGCAGATTATTGCAGAATACGCGGAGCCGAACATTGAGATCCGATACGAGGTCCTAGAGTATCGCTCAGGGCTTGTCGCAACGCTTGAAATTATTGGACGTGAGCCAACCAAGCTGCCCTATAGGGTGGCGAAGGCGTTGGGCCTTCAGAAGAGAATTGTGGACGGACAAGTGTTTGTTCGCCATGGGTCTCAAGTTGAGGAGCCGACTTTGGTTGAACTTACGGCCCTTCAGGATGAAGCAAACCGTGCCAGGCTGCAGACAACCAGTAGCTCTTAGGTCGAGTCCAGTTTCAGTGCCCAAGGAACCAACAAAGGCTACGCTCAAAGCTCTCGGTGCTCTTTCCGGCAACGTCTGTGCGTTCCCCTCATGTCCGGCACCAATATACGACACGCTCAAGGAAAATTGGTCGGCCAGGTCTGTCACATCAAAGCTGAAAGCATTGGTGGGCCACGCTACGACAGTCTCCAGAGCGAAGACGATCGGCATGGCCTCGGCAACCTGATATATATGTGCCGTCCGCACCACGCCGTCATCGATGACCCCGGAAGCCTCCAGCTCTATACAGTCGAGTATCTGATCGAGCTAAAAGGAAACCACGAAAGCCGCGCCCACAACACTATCTTCACAGAGGAATATCTCGAGCAGTTTGTAGATCGTGTACTCGAACGGATCGGTGCCGCCCCAGAACGTGCACGAGCGGAACCCGTCATAGCTCCACCGCGTGTTTCGATCAATCACCACATGACCCTCGATACGTATGACTTCAGTATCCGGCTTCGTAACACCGGCGAGAAACGGATCACTGACTTCCGTATTGAGGTACACGTTCCCGCCGAGTTTGCACCCTCATCGATGGCAAGCAGCGTCAGCTATGTTCCTCCTGAGCAGCACGGCATCGAAGGCATCGAACTGTTCCGTCTCACACCCGAACGATGTCCTGATTTCACGCTCTACCCCCGAAACACGTCACGAGATCTTTTGAGTGTGGACTTCGAGCTTACGTGGGAGCGTTACAAGCAGCCCATCTCCGAATCGATCCTCATCTGTGTATATGCGGCCGACGATCTTATCTCTGAGGCCTACTTCCCGATCGAGAGTCTATTGAATCGTGAGCGCTTAGCGGCGTTCCGTGAGCTGGCTGATAGTCTACGTCCAAACTAGTCCACCCAACTGTCCTCACGCCAAAGATCGGTAATTAGACTTGGAATTAAGGAAAAGATCACCACATTCTCAACGCGCCTATTTCGATTCATTGTCTTTTTCTTCGCATCAGAAGTGTCTCAATCACGCCAGAACCAACAACACCGATCAGAGCTGCAGTTAATAAGATTATTAAGTAATGGCCGAGGTTGGATAAGCGTGTTAATTTGAAAACCGCAATCAAAACTCCGAGCGTTAAGACACTTAGTAAGCTAGGTAAGTACAGATCGCGTGTGATTGACCTCCCAGCCTTTCCTATTGAAGGCACGCCAACAATCCTAGCGTCGACTTTTAGTTCATCGCGATAGTCACTCACAAGTACTTTAAGTTGAACATAGTCCTTACGATTGAAAAGTGTTGGCTCCAACTCTATCCAGTCATCTCGATAAGTAAGTCTGGTGCTCATATTGCTAGGATGAAATCGTACTTTCTCTGCGCTAAGAACCCTAGC
>Ga0207511_100182_pt1 | contig 13415 bp, 8 predicted proteins | sample NitcycUWRSCHO22C_FD_188265 | JGI IMG/M metagenome (GOLD analysis project Ga0207511, IMG submission 188265) | Soil microbial communities from Arlington Agricultural Research Station in Wisconsin, USA - Nitrogen cycling UWRJ-SCHO22-C (SPAdes) | ecosystem: Environmental > Terrestrial > Soil >... | reverse complement strand
CTATAAAGTGCCGGCCGCTCGGCTTTGCCATGGTTATCGGTATTTGCGCTTTCACTTAAAAAGATATTTCTTTATCCCGAGCGAGCGAATTTGCGACTCGAGAGTGGTTCCGGGAACGCCAAGGCGAGCAGCCGCGCCGTTAGGTCCGTAAACTTTGCCACGCGTCTCGCGCAGGACCGTTTCGATTTTAGATTTGCGATCTGATCCGCCATCCACCACCGCAGGTGCACTGAGAATCGGTGGCGGCTCGGACATCAGCATCGTAGGGTCAACTCGCAGAACTTCACCGGCGGCCAGAATTACGCACCGTTCGATTATGTTCTGTAGCTCGCGGATATTTCCGGGCCATGAGTATTGCTTCATTACCTCGAGCGAACGTTTCTCAATCTGTCTTATTTTCTTGCCCGTGCGCGCCGCCAGCCGCGCCGCGAAATAATCAACCAGCACCGGAATGTCGTTGAGGCGTTCACGCAAAGCCGGCACGTGAATTGGAAAAACGTTGAGCCGATAGTAAAGGTCCGCGCGGAATCGACCTTCGTTGACCTCTCGTCTTAGATCTTTATTGGTGGCCACGATCACGCGCACGTCTGTCTTTATCGTCCGGTTGCCGCCCACGCGCTCGAACTCTTTCTCTTGCAGCACGCGCAGTAGCGATACCTGAATTTCGGGACTCAATTCGGCGATCTCATCAAGAAAGATCGTCCCGCCGTTGGCAGCTTCAAATCGCCCAATGCGTTGTTGCATAGCGCCCGTGAAGGCGCCTTTCTCATGACCGAACAATTCGCTGGCGATTAATTCCGCCGGCAAAGCAGCGCAATTCACTTTCACCAGGGCGCGTTCTGAGCGTGGAGAGCGGCGATGAATCGCGTGGGCCACCAACTCTTTCCCGGTGCCGGTCTCGCCGGTAATCAGGACCGTCGAAACCGTTGGCGCGACCTGTTCAATTGCGGTCAGAACGTGCTGCAGCGAACCCGATGAACCAACAATCTCTTCATAGATGGATCGTTCCACGATCTCTTCCTGAAGCACGCGGTTCTCGAGCAATAGTTGTTCTTTGAGAGACTTGATTTCGTCATAGGCCAGGGCGTTCGATACTGCGATGGCCACGATGTTGGCGATATCATGCAGCAAGCTCAACTGGTCGTCGGTGTAATTGCCTTTTTCCTTCGACAAAAATTTGAGGGTACCGATCAATTGGCCCTGCTTGATCAGCGGAAGGTCGATGTAGCTGCGGAAGCCGTAATTCAATAAGGGCTGGTCGGTATCAAACCCCATGTGGCCTTCCAGGTCTGGAGCCACGTACGGCCTGCCGGATTTCATGATCTCACTGATCGGGTGGCGTTGCGCCGGCAGCTTCATTGGCGGGGGCTCGACCTTTATGGCCGAGGCGTAACGGGTAACGACGCTCTCGAAACACTCACCAACCGCGCGCGGAAAACCTTCAAGATGTGCCCATTGAATTCCGATCGCCTCGCCTTCCAATATCATGATCGCGACCGCGTCGAAATGCACGATGGGCTTCAACGTGTCATTCAACGCCGCTAACAGATCAGACATCTCCAATTGAGTGCCAATCGCCTGGGCTACTTCAAGAATGAGTTTGGCTCTTTTCTCAGGCATGTCGACCAATCGCCTCCTACCAACGAAATGGCATCCTTCTCTGGACGTCCTTCAGCTCGCGCCGACAGATGGCACTGAAGGCTTTCAGAGGATCTTTCTTTTCCATTGCAGTCTTCCGAAGTTGTTCGACAGAAAGATTCTCCGCCCCATACTGAGTGATTATTAGATCGAGGACCTGTTCTGCTTCTTTCATAACTGGATCCGAAGCAAACAGCCGAATGCGGCTCGCGACGGCGTAGAGTGAGACGGTTCCTTCAAGCTCAGCTTCGTCATCATTGATATTGTGCGTAGCTGACGCTACGAAAAGTTTGGACGCCTGGTCTATGAAGTCGGTATAACCGGTCTCTCGCTTGGCGATTTCGCGCTGCACCACATCTCGTCGATGACGGCTGCGTTCGCCAAGCCAGGTACTCGTCAGCGACGCAAGGCCTCCTACAAAAGCACCCATAATGGCCGCAGCAGCACTCGTTACTTCTCCCGGCATAAAACCTCCTTCTCTAACGCTTCACCTGCTGGCGACGGTCGCTGTAATCCTGTGCGACGGAAGCCCAACATGAATATGCGGGCCCGTAGCGACACCAGGAATTGCGAAATGGAAAGCCGTAAACGGGACGCCATTGGCGCGCAAATATTCCATCAGGGCTTGCCCCTCCATGCCGTCAGGATTGAGACCGATATCCATCGCATTGCGATGGTCATAGCCCCAGCGATCGTGCAACGGTGACTGACCGAACACATGAATCGGCAGCGGGCGACCAAATCTCAGCATGAAAAACTGATTGATCGCGCCGGCGTCCGACAGTGACCAAGCGCGCCCACCGCCGTAGCGGATGTACGCGGTCGTATGCACGAGCCCGCCGACCGCGCGCGGCGCCGGACTTACCCTGAGCTTTGACGCGGACTCGTCGACCTCGACCTCGACCAGCGCTTCAGCGAGCTGCACATCGGCGATCTTCAACTGGGCCCGCGCGTCCACGACCTTGTCTCTCGCGCTTGCAGCAGCGTCTTCCGATGCTTCCATCTCACGGCGCGTGATCAGTCCTTGCGCGGATAACTCTTTCATCTTCTGCAAACGCCCTTCGGCCTGTTTGGCGTCGGCCTCATAAATGGCCATCAGTTTTTCGAGGTTAGCCTTGTAGTCACGGGTCGAATCTGCGAGCTGGCTGCGCAAACGCGCCGAAGCAGACTCGGCCTTCGAAGGTGTTTCGTCTCTACTTTGTATCCTCTGCTGACCACGGGCAGGCGCAACTACTAAGAACACGAGCGCGAGGCACGCACCGATCAAGCAAAGCGTGAAGGGCGCAGCTCGGTGATGCCATGTGGAGTGCGCCGACTCGTCGGCGCTTTTGCTCACGAAAGAAAAGCGGTGACAAGTCACCGCACTCCAAATTGGCGCGCTGCCCGCAGCTCGAGTGTTTGCCCGGCATAACGTGATCCATGCTTTTGTTGCTCTCGTTTCCATATAGCTCTCAATCTGCTCTTCTACGATTGACCGCATTCATCAGCTTGCCGTTGCCGGCTCTGGCGTTTCCGGCATCCCCGCCTTATCGGCGACATCTTTCTCCACGCCTTTCGTTTCCCACTTAATCAATTTGAGATCGAGGACGAAGATCGAATAGATCACCGGCACCAGCAATAAAGTGATGAAGGTCGCAACCATCATCCCGCCCATCTGCGCGTAACACATTGGCTCCCACAGCGGCCCGCCGTGCATCGCCAGCGGAACCAGCGCAATCACCAGGGCGAGTACCGTGATCATCACGGGGCGCAGACGCATGATGCCGGCATCGAGCACCGCTTCCTTCAGCGGCTCGCCTTCCGCGTGCTTCTCTTCAATAAAGTCGAACAGCACGATGATGTGACTGACGATCAATCCGATCAGACTGATGATTCCCAGGAATGACATAAAGCCGAACGGCGTACTCATAATCCAGAGCGCGATGAGTCCACCCGCAATTCCGTAAGGCACTGCCGCGAAGACGACAAACGGCTTGATCGCATTCTTGAATTGATAGACCAGGCTAAGAAAAATCGCGACCACTGAGATCATCAGCACGACCACCAGGTTCTTGAAGCCTTTGACGGCTTCCTCTTCCGATCCGCCGATCTCCATGTGATAGCCGGGCGGGAGCTGATTGGCAAAAGCTGTCAACTGCGAACGAGCCGCGCTGACGACTTCCGACGGTAGGTGGCCCGCTTCCGCCATGCATGAGACAGTGATCGTGCGAAATTGATTTCGCCGCCGGACCTTTTCAGTCTGCATGCCGTACTTAACGGACGAAACCTGGCTGAGCGGTGCTTTCTGCGTACCTTGCGACGCATAGACATAAAGGTTCTGCACGTCGGCGAGTTGCGCGCGTTCTTCCATCCGCAGTCGCGTCACGATCGGAATCTGTTTATCGCCTTCGCGCAGTACCGTCACCTGTTTGCCGTTGATTCCTGCCGCCGATGAAGCAGCCACGTCGAGGTTGGTGATCCCCGCCGCGTTCGCCCGATCTGAATCGGTTTGCAGCTTGACCGAGAAGCTCTCTTCACCCCAGTCGTCCCGGACGCGCTGAGCATAAGGAGTGGCCCGCAGAATTGTCTTTACCTTGTCTGCTTCCGCGCGCAGCGCATCCATGTCGTTGCCCGAGATGCGAATTTCAACCGGCATCTTGATTGGCTTGCCCGTATCCAACTGCCGCACATCGATGCGGGCTCCCGGCACCTGCTCGTCCAGCGCCTTCTGCATCAGTCCGACCAGGTGATTGGTGTCATGTTTGTCTTTCACCTCGATGACGACCTGCGCGTAGTTGAGTTGTTGCATTTCGGGTTCAACCGAGAACCAGAAGCGTGGGCCACCTCCGCCGACAAACGTCGTCAGAGACTTAAGGACTTCACTCGGTTTACCCTTTTCAGAATGCTCCTTGCCGTATTCTTCGGTCACCTCGCGCACGACTTGCTCAGCGCGCCGCGCAGATTCATTCGTAGACGACAGCGGCGTGTCTTCCGGCAGCCAGATATCGAGATAGGAAAGGTAAGAAAGATCTTTCGGGAAGAAGTCTGTCTTGAGTTGGCTGGCAGCCAGTCCGCCAATCGCCAGCAACAGAAATGAGCCAAACAGCACTTTCCAGCGGTTATTGATGGCGAAATTACCGACGCGGTAATAAAAGGCCGGGAAGCCTTTCTTGCGGCGTTCCTCGATCGGTGGTTGCAGTTTCGGCTTCATCAAAAAGTAGCCGAGGAATGGAATGAATGTCATCGCCACGATCAATGCCGCCACTAGCGAGCACGTGAGCACAATCGGCAGGCTATACAGAAATTCACCCGTGCTGCCCGGCAAAGTCAGGAACGGAAGATAAGCGACGATGTTGGTAATCGTGGCGAAGATAATCGCCGTGATGAGCCTCGTCGGGCCCAGCCACGAAGCAATTAGTGAAGGCAGGCCAGCGCCGAGTGAATTCTTAATCGCATCGCCCGCGACTACCGGCACATCAACCAACAAACCGAGCGCAATGATCAGCGTAGCTATGGATACCTGTTGCAGATCAATATTCAGAAGCCGCGACATCCCGAACGTGATAAAGAGCGTGATCGGAATCGCCAGTCCCATCAGCAGCGCCGAACGCCAATCCCAGAAGCCGATAAGCGCGACGATGACTACCAGGATGATCGCCTCGTAGAGGCTGTTCATGAACAAGCTGACATTCTCGGTTACCTGGCGCGGCTGATCTGAGGTGCGCGCCATGATCAGATCTTCAGGCAACTGCTTCTTCACTTCAGACAGCGTCTGATCGATGCTTTCGCCGAACTTGCCGATGTATCCGCCGGAACGCATCTGCACGGCGACGGTGATCGCGCGGCTGCGCTGCCACGTGCCGTTCGCGTCGCGCCAATCATAGAAGTTCAGATATCGCGGCGGACTCTCGTAACTTCGCTCAACGTCTACGATGTCGCGCAGATATGCGGGCGCGCCCAAATCCGTACGAGCAATCGCCACGTCGCCAATTTCTTTTTCACTCTTGAACTCGCCGGAAGGATTGATCGAAAAGTTCTTTCCCACCGCTTCAAGTTGCGGGCCTTGCGAAGTGATATTGCGCGCCGCCAGAACATTCGGCAGGTCAGCGGGTTTCAGACCGTATGAGGCCAGGCGTTCCTGGGAATAAAGCAGAAAGATGTTCTCGGGAAGAACGCCCGCGCGCGATATCTTCGAAGCCTGGGGAACGCCTTTGAGCGCTTTCTCAATGAGATCGGTAAAGTCATCCATCTGTCGATAGCTGTATTTATCGCCCGCCACCGAAGCCAGCTTTGCTCGCGCTTCCTGAGGATCACGAATCACCACGGGAGGCCAGCTATCAGGATGAAATTCCACTGCCTGCAATCGCTCGCTGGTGAATTGCTGCGTGTAGCGGAGCAGCGTCTCATCGGTCAACTCAGATACTCCGTCAACGCCAATGAAACCCGGCTCGCTGATGACGTGTAGATCGCTGGCCGCGTTCTTCTCTTTTAGGTAATCGACAAACAGATTGAGCGGGTCCTGGAGCAGGCGCGCGTTCATGGGATGACCGAGAGCGGCGGCAACCGTGAAGCGCCGGCCACTTCCGGTTTGCGCATACTCTGCCCGGTGACGCGCGATCGCCTCAGCTACTTCTTTCGCGCGCAGATCAATCTCTGCGTCACTGACCTTCGGACTGGCGACGGTGAGCATCAGCGCTGCCGTATCGCCGAAGTCCTTGATGAATTTCACCGGTCCGGCGCCTTCGGGCAGATCGTTGATCGCGCCGAGCTTCAGCGCGATGTCATCGAATTCTTTGCCGGTCTGACTGCCGGGAAAGTTTTCATCCAATTCCACATACACAATTGAAACGTTCGTGCGCGAGATCGACTTGATCTTATCTACGTTCGAGTTCTGCGCGACTTTCTCTTCGACCTTGCGGGTTACGAGTTGCTCGATCTGCTCGGCGCTCGCGCCAGGCCAGACAGTGATCGCGACGGCGGTCTTAACCGGCGTGTCCGGGTCTTTGCGTTGCGGCATGCTGCGATAGCTAAAGACACCCCAGACACAGACGGCGATCAGCATTACCCAGCTAATGTGCCGGTGCTCGACAAAGAAGCGCGAGATGTTGCGCTTACTCCGGTCGACGGTGTAAGTGCTCTGCGCGTGGGCCACACCTTCATTAACAGGCGGGACAGTTTTGCCGGAAGATTTGCGACGCAACTTGCGCAAGTCTCTGCGCGCTTTCCTGAATAAGACTTTAATTCGCTTCATGGGATCACCTTTACCTGATCGCTATCGTTCACCATCGTGGTGCCGGTCGTGATTACCCGCTCACCCTCTTTCAATCCTTCAGTCACAGCTACAGTGTTGCCGTAAGACTGGCCCAGCTTCACGTCACGCAACCGCGCGATCTCTCTTTCGCCTTGCTCTGCCAGGACAAGAACCTGATAGCCGTTGGCGTTGTTCCTGGCTTTCATCACCGCATTCAAAGGCACGATCAGTTGCGCCGAGGTGGATTGGTTAGTTTCCACTCTGAGTGACACGATCATGTTTGGTCGCAGCAGGAATTCCGGGTTTTGAATCGTCACTTCCACATTGAAAGCCCGGCTCTTTTGATCGGCAGCGGGAAACACGGACGTAATCTGTCCCTGAAACTCCTTGCCCGGCATAGTTTCGCTCTCGATGGGTAGCGTCCTTCCGAGTTTCATTTCCGGGACCACGATGTCCGCAACACCAAACACCGCTTTGACTGACGACGTGTCGGCCACTGTGAATGCTCTGGTCCCGGCCGAAACCAGGGTCCCCTTCTCGATCGATTTTTGCAGCACTATTCCATTGAGCGGTGACTTTAGCGCGGTGTCCTGTAGCGGAATTCTCGTCTCCTGCACCACGGCCTGCGCGCCCCGTGATTGGGCAGAAACCACGTCGATGTTCGCCTTTGCAGAATCTGCTTTGGCCTGGATCATCTGGATCTGCGAGCGAGCGGTCTCGACCTTGGCGGTCGTCACGTCATACTGGGCCCTGGCCGCGTCGTAATTCGCTTTGGTCATGCTCTGGCTGGCGAACAGATTTTGCGCGCGGTCGTAATCAAGTTTCGCTCTCACATAGGACGCCTCAGCTTCGGCGAGTTGTGATTTCCTCGAGGCGATGTCAGAGAGCGCTTCCTGATATTGAGCCTTGCTCGCGTCGATACCTGAGATCGCTTCGCTCGCCTGCGATTCTGCTTGTCTAACTTTGACCTGGTAATCGCTCTGCCGAACCCGCGCCATCACGGCGCCCGTGGAAATGCGGTCGCCTTCCTGCACATCGCGCATTCGGCCGTCGATGCCGCGGACCTGTTGCAGCGCGTCAACATACCCACCCACCTTGAAAGCCAACTCGACTTCTGTGCGCGGGATTATCGTGGCCGAATATCGCGATCGGTTGCCGCTGGAGTTCAACTCAACCGCAGCGACTTTCACCGGCACCGCGGGCTTCTCTGCTTTTTTTGATTGGCAGGCTGTCAGCAGAGGCATCAGGACGATGCTTCCATTCAAGACAACTGCCACAAGTGTTTTCGATTTCATTTGTCTGCTCCAATTGCTTTTTCGTATTCGGCCTTAGCCATCCAGTAAGCCAGCAGGGCTTGTTGATATCGATAGTCGGCGTCGGCGAGCGTGGCCTGCGTTTGCAGCGCGTCCGAAAGCAGCGCCGCCTGTAACTTGTACTTGTTGACCGAGACGCGCATGTTCTCGCGCGCCGTTTCCTGGCTTAGTTGTGCGACGACCAGGGCCTGCCGGGTTTGCTGGAACTTGCGGAACTTGTCGCCGACCTCAATCAGCACATCGCTCTCGGTGTCGCGCAGGTTGTTCTTTGCCTGCTCGATGGTCCGGTCTTTCTCGGCGAGTTGGTTCTTCTTTCTCCCCCAATCAAAGACCTCCCAGCGCATCGCGACTCCCACGCCGGCAGAATTCTTTGGAACCGCGTCGTTGAAATTCCGGAATGACATGTAGGTGAAACCAGCGCTTACGTCGGGGATGTACTCGGACTTCTTGATGCGCCGGTCGACTTCGGCCTGGCTGACTTTCAGCCGCGCCTCGCGCAGCTCGGGCCGCTCGTCGAGCGCACGAGTCCTCGCGAGCGCGAGGTCGGTCTCAAAGCTCGCGGCGTCGGCGATCGCCGCTACCCTGAACTCGGCGCGCACGTCGCGTCCCAGCAGGTTGTTGAGCTGCTCCTTCTCAGTTACCAGTTGATTCGTCTGGTTTAGGGCCTCGTACTCGGCCTTTGCCAAACGCGTCTTGACCTCGAGGCTGTCGCCTTTCAATGAAACCTGCTGGGTGACGTTATCGAGCGTGACGCGATCCAACTCCCGGTAATACTTGATAGCTTCGAGCAAACTGTCCAGGGCGTTCTGGTTTTGCAGAATCCGGTAGTAGGTTTGCTTGACCTGATTGATTGTCGCCTGCTGGGCCTGGCGCAGTTTCTCGCCCTCCACCTCGCGCGCCAATCCGGCCTGGCGAATCTCGAGGCGGATGCGATGCAGTTGCGTCAGCGGTTGCAGAATCTGCCCTGCGAAGATCGCCGTCGGCTCGCGCGTGGTCCCCAGTGAAAAGAACGGACCGACCCCGGGAATGACATTAGTTTCAGAGTTGTTCGTAGCAAGGTCATGTTTGATGAACTGCTGTGACACGACTGAATACGCGTACACGGACGGCAATCGCAACGTGCGCGCCGCCGCCACCTCGTCACCGGCTTTGCCGATCGACAGTTGTGCGTTCTTTACCTGGCGGTTGTCGTGCAACGCGAGAGAAATTGCCTCCTCCAGCGTCAATACTTCTGCCGAAGTGACATCGTCCTTTTGCTGCGCCAGGATGGATACTGGGCTGGCTATTAGCACGACCACCAGTAAGTAAATAATTCGACTAAGCATTGCTTGCTCCTTAACTGTTCACCTCATCCGGCCGGCAAAAACCTGCTGTTGCATTCCTGGCTCACGCTGCTGCACCGGCCGGCGGTTTGCGATGTTCAGCGTCAATCTCATCGACGATTGCATTTATCAGAACTCCCGCTGACAACAGCCTGGCTCCCTTTGCTCGCATCCTCGCGAGCAAAGCTCTCCCTTCAGCGTCGATAAAATTGACGTCTGCCAAATCCACTAACATCGTCCTCGAAGGATTTGTAGCCAGGGCGCCATACCAGCACTTCTCCAGTTCCGTAACCCACGGCCCGACGAGCTTTCCCTGAAGCACCAGGCTCGTCACCGGGACATCATCGTGGATGTAAATTCTGAGCATCGCTGTTCTCCTCTTCGCATTTGACATGGGCAACGGGTGTGCCGAATGGACCGCCGACCGATTTGTCGAGTTCGTTGAATATTTCGAGCCGTGCAGAAAAACTGCGTGTCGAAACTGTCGAAAGAGTTGAAACTGTCATCGTCACTCTCAACAGAAAGCGACGCGGGATGGCACCCTTGTTCGCGGAGGTCGGTGAGTCCCGAAGTGATAGTGAAATCGTTAAGAGAGAGGATGTTAGGTCCTAGTTTGAATTCGCCGGAACCGCGCGTGAATCCAATCCGCGATCGGTGGAATGCGTCTTGCGACGTGTGCGGTCATGAACGTGAAACGAATGACGGAGCTACTTGGTAAGTGCTCGGTGAAGCAGCTGCGGATCGCGATCTCGATGACGAGGTCGCACTAAGCATGCGGTCAGTACCGGGAGCGGTAGCGACCGGGTCGCAGTTTACTCGGAGATCCAGGATCGCGTTGCGAAACCCGGTCGCTACCGCTCGCGGTACTGACTGCCTCCTCAAATTGAGATACTATCCAAATTCCTAAACCGTTTGTCCTGTTTTGAAATCTCTATATAATCCACTCACCGCGCGAGCAACTTAATTAAGGAGATACTGCCCTGATGCACGACGACCCGCGGCTCCCGACGGCCAGTGGCGATCGGCAGTACCAGACGCGTCTTGCCACCGCCGAAGCCGAGCGCGACCGCTACCAGCTGCTGCTTGAGATCAATAATGCCGTAGTCACACGCCTGGGTTTGGAGAGTCTCCTGCACGCGATCTCTGAATCTCTGCGCAAGGTGATTCCACACGACTCCGCCGCGATTACCCTTTACGATCCAGAGACCAACCAACTGCGTTTGCACAGCTTTGATCTGGCATACGCGAGTGATCTTGAGGAAGGCGCGTTGTTTCCGCTGGAAGGGACTCCCGAAGGCCTGGCCTTCAATTCAAGACGACCCGTGGTAATAAGGAAACTCGATCTCAAGGAGTTTCCAGCTGCCCAGATTGAACACGCATACAACGACGGGCTGCGGTCTGGATGCAGCATTCCTCTCGTCGCACATGACCGGACTCTGGGAACACTCGACATCGCGAGTCGCAGCGAAAACGCCTTCACCGACGAGGACGCGCAACTGCTCACGCACATCGCCGGCCAGATCGCCATCGCGGTAGAGAACGCTCTGGCCTATCGCGAGATCTCTGAACTCAAAGACAAACTCGCCCAGGAAAAGCTTTATCTCGAAGCAGAGTTACGAAGCGAGATGAACTTCGATCAGATCGTGGGCGGCAGCCCCGCGCTCAGGCGAGTTCTGGAAATGGTTGAAACCGTCGCGCCCAGTGATTCCACAGTGCTGTTGCTCGGCGAAACGGGCACCGGAAAGGAACTGGTGGCGCGCGCGATTCACGACCACAGCCGGCGCAAGGACCGCACCTTCGTGAAGCTGAACTGCGCGGCAATTCCGACGGGCCTGCTTGAGAGTGAATTGTTCGGGCACGAGAAAGGAGCTTTCACCGGCGCCATCACACAGAAGGTCGGAAGACTGGAACTGGCCCATCAGGGGACGCTATTTCTCGACGAGGTCGGAGACATCCCCCTGGAGATACAGCCCAAGCTCCTCCGAGCTTTGCAGGAGCGCGAATTCGAGCGCCTCGGGAACACGCGCACAAAGAAGGTAGATGTGCGAATGGTCGCCGCAACCAACCGCGATCTGGAAAGGATGATTGCCGACCGCGAATTTCGCAGCGATCTCTATTATCGATTGAACGTCTTTCCGATTCGCATTCCGCCTTTGCGCGAGCGGCGCGAGGATATCCCACTCCTGGTTCGCTACTTCGCGCAGAAGTTCGCACAGCAGATGGAGAAACGTATCGAAACAATTCCGGCAGCAGCAATCAAAGCACTGACGGAATGGGAGTGGCCCGGCAACGTGAGAGAGCTGGGAAACTTCATCGAGCGCGCAGTGATTCTCACCCGCGGCACGTCTTTGGATGTGCCCCTGACGGAACTACGGAAAGCGCAGGCTGATCCACCGCCCGCGCACCCACCGCAAGACCATCAGGAGATCGCGCGCATTGTGAAAGAGACGATCAATGCTCTTGACGGTAAGAAACGCGTGGCCGATGAATACGCCGATAAGCAGCGTGATGAGATCCTGCGCGCGTTGAACGAATGCCAGGGACGCGTCGGAGGCAACGATGGTGCGGCGAGTCGTCTTGGGATCAATCGAACGACCCTGCTTTCTCGGATGAAAAAGTTCGGCATAAACCCGAAACAGTTTTCGTAACCAACCGGCTTTGCTGCAAAAGTCGAACGTGTCAGTACCCGGAGCGGTAGCGACGGGATCGAGAAGCTTCTTTGAATAACAAAAGACCTTATTTGGCTTTAAGGACGCATCTTGATCCGGTCGCTACCGCTCCCGGTACTGACACCATCAATCAGACCGCCCACTTTTGCAGCAAAGTCTAACGAACCCTTCCATTACACGAGCACCACCGATTGGCCCATCGCTTACCGCTGCCAGAGGATCTGCGGCCCTTCCAGTGGAATAGTCGCTTCTGCGTTGTATGCGATCACTCGCGCCGTGTAATCGGACGCGGAGCGCGTCGCGGGTATGCGCCCACGGTAGAGATGGCTGCCGGCGCTTGATTCTTCCTCTCCCTCGACATTCATGACGTGGCGCTCAGCGGTACTACCAGGCAACGCATCTGCGTAGAGTTCGATCTTTACAGAGTCTGGCGAAAGCTCACCCAGATGTACTTGCAGTTGAAAGTCATTCTGTCCATCGTTGGTCTCAACTCTCATCTCGCCGAACCGCACACCAGCCCAATGTTCAGCGAGTGCGCGTTGCCAACTGACGAGGCTTGCGGCTGCTGCGCCATCCTGCTGCGAACGGTCATGGTACATAGACGCGGCGCTCAAATAATATTTCTCCGTATACTCGCGCACAGCGCGATCGGCTGAGTACTGCGGCGTCAGTCGCGCCATGCTTTCACGCACGTGCGAAATCCAACCGATCGGAAGACCACGCGAATCGCGATAGTAGAACAGCGGAACGATCTCCTCTTCCAATTTGGTATAGAGCGCTTCCGCCTCGGCAGCGTCGGACTGTGTATCATCACTTTGCTCTTTGCGAATGGCCCAACCAACACCAGGTTCATATGCCTCAGCCCACCAGCCATCAAGTTCCGATAAATTAATGCCACCATTCACCAGCACCTTCATGCCGCTGGTGCCACAGGCTTCCCAGGGTCTTCGCGGGTTGTTAATCCAGACATCCACGCCATGCACCATCTGCTCGGTGAGCAACATGTCATAGTCACTCAAGAACACTGCATGCGGGCGCACCTCTGGCCGGCGGCGAATGAAGTCTGTCCATTGACGGATTAATGCCTGGCCGGGTTCATCAGCCGGATGGGCCTTGCCCGCAAGCAGAAGTTGCACCGGACGATGCGGGTTGGTCAGGAGGCGCACCAACCTCTCCGGATCGGTCAGCAGTAAAGTCGGCCGCTTGTAGGTCGCAAACCGGCGCGCAAAGCCGAGCGTCAGCA
>Ga0207511_100181_pt1 | contig 13417 bp, 10 predicted proteins | sample NitcycUWRSCHO22C_FD_188265 | JGI IMG/M metagenome (GOLD analysis project Ga0207511, IMG submission 188265) | Soil microbial communities from Arlington Agricultural Research Station in Wisconsin, USA - Nitrogen cycling UWRJ-SCHO22-C (SPAdes) | ecosystem: Environmental > Terrestrial > Soil >... | reverse complement strand
ATCCCTGCCTAAAAAAGTCGATCCGCAGCGTGAAAAACTCCATCCGCCATGCGAAAAAGTCTATCTTCAGCGTGAAAACTCGATCCTCCACGCGAAAAAGTCCATCCGCGGCGTGAAAAACTCGATCCACCGCGCGAAAAAGTCCATCCGCAGCGTGAAAAACTCGATCCTCCACGCGAAAAAGTCCATCCGCGGCGTGAAAACTCGATCCACCGCGCGAAAAAGTCCATCCGCAGCGGGAAAAAAAAGTCGATCCGCACTGTGAAAAACTCCATCCGCGCATGTGAAGCATCCATATTCTGCCCGTTTTTATTGGGTGTTTCTGTCCAGGGAGTGAATTCCCCAGTCTTTGGACGGACCGGACGTTTGCAGTTTCAATTTGGACTGCGCCGGCTCGACGGCGCTTTGGATTGTGTCAGTACCGCGACCGGATCAAGTGCGCCCGCTTATTGAAATGAAAAATCTCAAATGGAAAATGATATATGGAAAATCCCGTGGTCTAACGACGCGTAATCACCACTGGCCGGAACACGGGATTTGCCATTTTCCATATTAGATTTTTCATTTGTCATTCGCCGGACGTGTCAGAACCGCGAGCGTTAGCGACCGGATCAAAAAGGCTCGCCGGATCAATTGATCCCCTCGCTACCGCTCTGGGTACTGACACCAGCGGGAGAGGCCCCAATTTGGAGTGCGCCGGCTCGACGGCGCTTTGGATTGTGTCACTGGAACATGTCGAGTAGCGCAGCGGAAAGCGGCGTCAAGCCGCCGCACTCCAAACCGAAACTAATTCAGTTTCCCAACCCATCTGTGTAATCTGCGAAATCTGCGGATAACTCCTACTCCCACCCCTTCGCCGCCTCTTCCGCATCCTCCAGCTCTTCCTTCCGCCGCCAATACCCACACCGCTCAATCAACTTCCGCGCCTCCGCCAGATCATCCTTCGGCCCGCGTCCCTCAGAGCCATCTTCAAACTTGTTCCAAGGATAAGGCTTCACCGCATGGAACAACCATCCGCGATAGAGATGAATGTTAGTGGGAATCATTTTTATCGACGGGCACGGTCCTTCTTTGCTCGAACCTTCTTAATTACGGGAAGTAAATCCATGCGAACTTGTTCCCAAGCACTTGATTTGAGTGGAGCTTCAGCAACGCTCTTAAACTTTGGAGCTAACCGTTGGAGTTTGCCAAGAAATGGATCCTCGTCCATAGCGCATGGTTCTAGTTTGACCGCAACAATCTCAATCTCGCCCGTGTCGCGACGCTCTTTCGCACGACGGAGTTCAGGATCCTTAATGTAAGGCCGCACAAGAGAAGTCTGACTTGCGATGAACATAAAGATATCCATCTCTTCAAGCCGTCGCCGTATCTCTACATCCCATTCCTCCCCAGCGATAAGCCGCTTATCAACCCAAGACGCTAGACCATGAAGTTGCTCTAGTACGTCGAGCATCGCGTCAAGTCGTTTCAATTGGCGTTCATCATCATGCGCATAGCTGACAAAGACCCGCACAGGGGTGGGCGCTGTTTTAGGATCGCGATCAATTGCTCGTGCCTCGGCGGAAACCAGCTTATTAAGTTCACGGGAAACATCTACTTCCGCCGTACCTTCGGGCTGAACGGGAAGCTTTTGTTTTGGTGTCTCTGGCTCTTCAATTTCACGTAGAGCTTTGACACTAATCCACTGTTCACTTTCACCTGTAAGTTCGAGTTCCTCGACTGGTTGCACTTTCATTTCTGAATGCAAAGACTCTAACTCTCGCCGGACCATTGCAACGAGTACGCGACGAGTCTCATCATTGCCGCCGAGTGCAAATACTTGTAATTCTGGTCTATCCGTTTCTTCCCGAATCAAAGCAGTTGCTTCTGCGTGACGCAGTACCACGCCATGGCGCCAATGGGGCGCACCATCGCTCAAAGGATGAGTGCGGACGATGAAACGCGGGAGCAATCCTGGCAGCAAGACTTCATATTTATAACGCAAGCGCACGGGTGAGTCCTCCCACGGCTCATCCATTCTCGGCTCAAACTCGGGGAGCAATTCAGGCACGAGATAGCGAGTCGGTTTCCCGCCGCCTTCTTCACTCGCATAGCAGAGTTGAAATGCGCGCATCAACTCAAGTATGAAGGTGTGCGTATCTACAGGATAATCTGAGGTTCTGATGACCTTTTGTTGATCCGCTTCACGAAGCACGCGCGACATATCACTCACTGCGAGCTGGCCATCATTTTGCTTGACTGATGCAGCGCGTATGACCGCGTATACACCACCGGTTACCCAACCGGGATTGAGGACTCGTGTGTCGTGAAGACGGGGATCCCTGCCGAAATAAAGGGCCAATCCAAGCGCATGAAGAATTCCCGCTAGATCGGCTTGAGCGCTTGGATCGCTTTCGCCATGTCTTTTGCAGATTTCCGAGTATTGACTATAAGTAAGGAAATTATCCCTCATTCCTGCGACCGTATCTTTTATCTCGCGCCAACGAAGCGGGAAAGGAAGCCAGACGTCACTCATTCGGTCCTCAACGGCCGCCTGCATTGTGCGACGAACTTCAGTGATTCCTTCACCATGCAACGCGTCGGTATGAAGAAAGTCAACGATGAAAGGGAACTTCCTCCGCAGTTTCACTTCATCGACATGCCATTCGTTTCCACGGCTCCAGTTCATGACTACGATCACGGGAGAGGCTCCACCTTGGGTCTCGATCAGTTTGAGCCAATACTCCGCATCACGTTGAGCCAAACCGGTCCGCGGTTCGAGAACCAGTAAATAGAGACTGCGTTCAGTCAGGAAAAACTGATGAGTGGAATGAAGTATCTCTTGACCCCCGAAATCCCAGGCCCGGGTTCGTACTCGGCCGCGCCGACAGTTCAGCATGAACTCCCGAATAGCGATGGAGTGGGTTTCGGATTCGACTTGGCTCGGTCGCTCACCAGCAAGTTGCTTAACCAACGTTGTTTTCCCCGCCTTCCCCCGGCCCACCAAAAGTAGTTTTAGTTCAAGTAGTGGCCTTCCTTTCTCCTCACGCGATTCAAAGTAATATCTAAGAATCTCATCGGGATGTCGCTTGAGAATGCTCTCAGGTATACCTAGCTCCGGATTCCCCCCAAGTTCCAAGGCTCTGAGTGGTAAGTTGCGAATACTCTCGGGGAGCGTCTTGAGGTTGTTGTTCGTTAGGTAAAGTCCAATCAGTTCGTGTAAAGAGGCAATCTCCGAGGGCAGTGTTCTAATCTGATTATCATCAAGCGCAATACCTTTTAATGACGATAGTTGACTAATCCACAAGGGAACCTCGCGAATCTTGTTCCCGGTCAGCATTAGAAATTCAACATTGTGAAGAGTGCGCAGACTTGCAGGAAAAGCCGTCAAGCCGCACTGGTCAAGTTGCAGCATTCTGACTTCAGCGGAGAATTGGTCACCCCCCCCGCGGCATCCACAAGACCCTTAGCGGAGTCTTCTTCCACTCTGCGATCCGTTTCTGTGCAACCCATTCGGGAGTCTCCTTGGACTTCGGCCGATTCTTTTTCCTCATGTGTCACTCCTGATTCGAGATGAAACTATGGCCCGAAGGCGCGACTTGCTTTTGGTCAAAACCCTCGTTTCAGCTCACCTAAAAATCGAAAACCCGGCAAAGACCATCTGCACATCCACACCCGGATTGAAGGTGCCCGTATTGCCGTTTGAGATGTGGTGATACTTGTAGCCTACCGTGAAGCTGCGGCGGTTGCTGTTGACGACTTGGACGCCGCCGCTGAAGTCGAAGGTGAAGTTGAATTGGGAGGCGTTCGTTACCGGGACCTGGTCGGCGAAGTAGAGGAAGCCCCCGGTCGCCTGGCCGAAGGGTTGGACGCGGCGGTTGCGGCGGAAGTTGAATTTCAGGCCGATGGGCGCGGCGCCGGCGCCGTAGACGGCTTTGCGCGTCGAGCCGATCACCAAAGGAGACGAACTGACTACGAAGAGACGTTCGTTTGAGAGGATCGCCAGCGGGATGGCGTCGATGGTCCATTCGAAGGCGACGCTCTTGCTCGCGGCGAGCACGCGGCCGTAGCGCAGACCGATGTTGCCGAAGCGCGCGCTGGGCGTCTTGCCTATGAGGGTGGGCGCGTCAAAAGAGATGCCGCCCCACACGCCCCATTCATTATCTCGTTTTTGAATTCCTTCGCTGGTTGATTGCGATGGCGCGATCGAAGTTGATGATCTGTTCGCGCTCGTTTGGCCGGCGATGCTCAGAGAGGTCGTCAGTAGCAAAAACATTACGGCGCCGCAGGTGGTTAGCCGGTGAGGAAAGGCTTTCATTTGGAAACTCCTGTTGAGAACGTAGAGTGTCGCCTCAGGACAACGTGAGGCGGTTAGCATGAAATCATGCGCATTCTTGTTTAGGAAATGCGTATGTGTCAACAGAGAGAGGTAAGAGCAGGCAGCCCGCAGGGCTGTGAGATAGTAGCCGGGGGTTGAGCGTAGCGATACCCCCGGAGACCGGACGGCAATTGCATTTTGACCCTGAAAGGTCAAAGAGTTGGTCTGGCACCCCTTCAGGTGCTAATCCTTGATCGATCAGCTCCGGGGGGCTGCGCTACGCTTGACCCCCGGCTATTGTCCATCGACCCTTCGGGTTGAGAACTCGCGATCAGTTTAAGTACTTTCGGACGATGCGGCTGGTGTGGACCCGGGCCTTGAGACGATGCAGCGTCTGGTACATCCCCATTTCAGCGCGCACCATGAAGATCAATTCCGACAACACACCTTTGGCTCGAAAGAGCTCTTTCGATGCGGTGAGAAAGTCCTTCAAAAACTGTGGATCACCAAAATCGAATGGCTTGTCTTGATCGGCGTTCGGTGGGTAAACCTTGCGATAGAAATTCTCGGCGAAACGAACCAGGGCCTTGCGCGTCGCCGGCGGCAGCTCCCGGCCTTCGTCCTCATAGTATTTTTCCAAAAGCCGCGAGAACTCAGGCGAGCTGGTCGATCCCGGAAAGAGAAAGCCTCGGCGCAGATAACTCACCGTCGCCTTCGACATATATTTTGCGCAACCAAAATCGACCAGCGCAATACGCGCGTCTTTGGTGAACAAGTAGTTGCCCCAATGCGGGTCGGCGTGGAGTGCCTGGACCTCGAGCACCTGAAAGTAGAACAACTCGAATAAATTTTCGCCGAGTTGATTCCTCAATTTCTGCGACGGCCGGCGTGCGAGAAAATCATCGAGGTGTTCGCCTTTCATCAGAGACATCGTCAGCACTTTGTCCGAAGAATATTTGCGCAGCACTTTCGGAACCTGGACAAACCGAAGCGGCGCGAGTCGTTCGTGGAAGAAGTCGATGTTGTCTGCCTCTCTCTGGTAATCGGTCTCTGAGATAATCTGTTGCTCGACTTCATCAATCGCAACTTTGGGGAGGTGCCCTGAGGCTTGCGCTGGTTTGCTCAGCGTGCGGAACATTTTGAAATCGTTGACCAGAGACTGACGAATGCCCGGGTACTGAATCTTGACTGCGACCTGTTCGCCCGCGCGGGTCGTGGCATGATGCACCTGTCCCAGAGAGGCGGCGGCGAATGGCTGCGGATCGAATTGCTTGAAGATCTGTTCAGGCTCACCACCCAGGCTCTGTTTGAATTGCGCGCGCACCAGCGACGGGTGCATTGGCGGAGCGCTCATTTGCAGCGTCGCCAACTCGGCGAGCGTTTCATCGGGCAGCGTTCCCGTTTGCAGGCTCAGAGTTTGACCGAGCTTCATCGCGGCGCCACGGAGAGTTTGCATTTCGTCAGCCATGCGCCGCGCCGCGCGTTTGTGCGTGGCCTTGAGTTTGGCGTTACGCGCAGGTTTGTCGAGGAAGGCGCTCTGTAAAGCGTAGCCGAGATAACTGCCCGCGACGCCCACGCCGAGGTTGGCGAGACTGAAGGCACGACGCATCGGGGTGTCAGTTTTATCGGACATAGCGCCCGCCTTGTCGCAGCATCGCGGCGCCCATGCTCAAAGAGCGATCAAGAAACGCCAGCGTGTGCTGCTTTCCCTCGGACGTGTCGTAGAGCCAATAAAGCAGCGCGCCCATGTAGTAAATCCAGAAAACCTCCGGCGCGAGAAAGCCGAGTGCGTTCTGCTTCTTCGGAATTGATTCTTCGATGAGTTCTTCGACGAACCGGAGATAACGATGGCGCAATTCCATCGCGCGATGACTGAATGGCCCGAGCGGCGAAGACGGTTTCAGTGCATGAATCATCGCCGCGCCAATGAAGTTTTCGTAAGGCGCAAGGTATTCCAACTGAGCATGAACGAGGGCGAAGAGCTTCTCCTCGAGCGGCGCTTTCTTCAGCCGGGGATTGTCGCGCACCGCGGCCATTGCCGAGTCGACTTCCGCCTCAAAGAAGTGGAGCGCGATGTCGTCCTTGCTTTTGAAATAATTAAAGACGGTGCCTTCCGCGATCCCGGCCTTGCGCGCGATTGCCTTGGTGGTGGTCGCGTCAAAGCCTTTCGTCTGAAACAGGCTGAGCGCCGCCTTCACGATCTTTTCGCGAATCGCTTGCTTGCTGGCCGCGCGAATGCCTGCCTTACGCGGCGCCGTCTTACGCGGCGCCGTTTTGCGCGCGGCGGGCCGCGGTCGCTTCGCGGATCGAGTCCTGGCCCCGCTTGCGGATCGAGTCTGCTTCGCAGTTGGGGATTTACTTCGTGGCATACGGCAAATTAATGATTGTGCTCACGAAATATATGAGTGCACTCATGAAACTGTCAAGCCGGGAATCCCTGGTAGCATGAAAGAGCGACTCAAATCGACGGATCGGGCTAATGGGAGGCGTACTGACTCAGCAGTGGTTTCGGTCGAAATGCCATGCGGGCTGTCGAAATGGCTCTGCCACTTTGATGGGTGGCAAGTCTGCGACTTGCCGGCTGCGAATCTTTCTCGTTCATCGGGTCTTCGACCCGCCACGGTCGAAGACCGTTAGAGGAAAGGGTCACGTGTCGGCAAGTCCAAGACTTGCCGCGCATCAGAGTGGCGGAGCCATGGCCGTAATGAGTCAAGCCTGGCCGTAATGAGTCAAGCCTGGCCGTAATGAGGTCAAGCATGGCCGTGATGAGTCGAGCATGGCCGTGATGAGTCGAGCATGGCCGTGATGAGTCAAGCCATGGCCGTAATGAGTCGAGTATATTAACGGGCTAATTATCGGTGTGGCGGGTGTCGCCGGCCAGCAGATCGATCACGTGATTAAGGACGGGTTTTATCACGGCGAAACTTTCGCCAACAGCTTTGGGTGAGCCGGGCAGGTTTACGATCAGAGTTGATGAGCGAATGCCGCTGACGCCGCGCGAGATCATCGCCATCGGAGTGTGTTTCAAAGTTTCAATGCGCATGGCTTCGGAGAGACCGGGCGCTTCGCGTTCGATTATTCGTCGGGTTGCTTCGGGCGTGTTGTCGCGTGAACCGAAGCCGGTGCCGCCGGTCGTCAGGATCAGATTCACGTCGGGCCGATCCGCGTACTCGCGCAGCTTGTCTGATAGCGGTTCGAGATCGTCGGACAGAATTTCCTTCGCGATGATGTGGGCGCCGAGTTCAGTTAGTAAATTAACTAACAGCTCGCCGGATTTGTCTTCGCGTTCGCCGCGCGAGCAGGCGTCGCTGGCGGTGATAATGACGGCCTGGATTTGAGGCATTGATTGAACCACAGAGGACACAGAGAAGAAGACAATTTGATTGTTTAGAAGCCGCACTTGTGCGGCTCTTGTATAAGCGAAGAGTACAGTGCTAAGACGCGGCTTGCCGCAGCACAGTGCGGTGAGGCTTGCCTCACCGTGACCTCGATCCATCAAGTTTGTCGAGGCTGAGCCTCGACAATGAATTTCCTAAGAAGACGCTCTCGGTAAGCCGAGGCTTACCGCACTGTGCTGCGGCAAAGCCGCCAACGCACGAGCCCGGTGCTGACTTCATCGCGCACTTGCACTTATTGCGTGCAGCTCCTGCAATGGATGAACGGTGATGGGCTGGTTGTCAGCGCGGGCGGCGAGCGCCTCGACCAGAGCCTGCGCGCCGGTCATCGTCGTCACGCAAGGCACGTTGTGTTGCAGGGCAGCGCGGCGGATTGCTTGTTCGTCATAATGCGACGCGCGGCCGAGCGGCGTATTGATTACCAGAGCGATGTCACCCTGCTTGATGTAGTCGGCGACGTTGGGCCGGCCTTCATTGACTTTGAAGACCGTGTCGCATTCCAACCCGACTTCGCGCAGACGCGCGGCAGTGCCGACGCTGGCGACCAATTGAAAGCCCAATCGCGAGAGGCGACGAGCCAGCACGACCGCCTGGCCCTTGTCGGCGTCATTCACACTGATGAAAGCGGTGCCACTCCGCGGCAGGTCGAGACCGGCGGCCGTCATTGCTTTCGCATACGCTTCGCCGAAAGTTTCGCCGATGCCCATCACTTCGCCGGTGGAATGCATCTCGGGACTCAGCACTGGATCGACGCCCGGGAACTTGCGGAAGGGAAAGACGGGCGACTTGATGTAAAAGCGATCGACGGTTAAATCATTCGGCAAGCCAAAATCTTTCAGAGGCTTTCCCGCCATCACCACTGACGCGATGCGTGCGAGCGGCACTCCGGTCGCTTTGGAAACGAACGGCACAGTGCGCGACGCGCGCGGATTCACTTCGAGTACGTAGACGCGATCGTCTTTGATCGCGAATTGAATGTTCATCAATCCTTTCACCGACAATGCCGTCGCGAGTCTCCGCGTGTAATGACGCATCGTTTCCAGATGTTCTTCCGCGATGCGAATCGGCGGGAGCACGCAGGACGAGTCGCCCGAGTGAATGCCAGCTTCCTCGATGTGCTCCTGGATGCCGGCGATCACACACGCGCTTTCGTCAGCGAGCGCGTCGACATCGAATTCGGCAGCTTGTTCGAGGAACTTGTCGATCAAAACCGGACGCTCGTTGGAAAAGTCGACTGCCGTGCGCATGTATTCGTCGAGGCTGTCTTGATCGTAGACGATGGCCATGGCGCGACCGCCGAGCACGTAACTCGGCCGCACCAGCACCGGATAACCGATGCGATCTGCCGCTTCCCGCGCTCCGTGGATTGAAGTCGCTGTGCCATTTTCAGGTTGCGGGATGCCGAGTTCGTTCAGCAGCGATCCAAATCTCTTTCGATCTTCCGCCAGATCAATCGAGTCGGGCGACGTGCCGATGATGGGCACGCCGGCTTCGTGCAGGCGCATCGCGAGATTGAGCGGCGTCTGGCCGCCGAATTGAACGATCACACCAGTCGGCTTCTCGACATCGACGATGTTCATGACGTCTTCAAACGTCAGCGGTTCGAAGTACAGGCGATCGGAAGTGTCGTAATCAGTCGAGACCGTTTCCGGATTGCAGTTGACCATGATCGTCTCGAAGCCGGCTTCATGCAGCGCGAACGATGCATGGCAACAGCAGTAATCGAATTCGATCCCCTGGCCGATGCGGTTCGGACCGGAGCCCAGGATCATGATCTTCCGGCGATCGGTGGGCTGCGCTTCGTCTTCTTCTTCATAGGTCGAATAAAGATACGGCGTGTAAGACTCGAACTCGGCGCCGCAGGTATCGACCCGTTTGTAGACGGGAATCAGGCCCAGCGATTTGCGATAGGCGCGCACTTCGTCTTCGCTGCGATTGGTCAGGTAGGCGAGGCGGCGATCGGACAGTGCGGCTTCTTTGAATGCCCGCAGCAGATCGATGGGGATGCGCTCGAGGGCAGAGGTGTCCGACCCTGGGGTGTCAGTACCCGGAGCGGTAGCGACGGGGTCAAGTGACTCGCCCGACGCCCTTGATCCGGTCGCTACAGCTCCCGGTACTGACACGGCTGGCGCCGACACTATCACTTCGATTTCGCGTTGAATCTCCATTACCTGTTGCAACTGATCGAGGAACCAGCGATCGATCTTCGACAGGCGGTAGATCTCATCAAGCGACCAACCGTGCTCCAGGGCGTAGGTGATGTACGAGAATCTTTGCGAGTTCGGTCGCGCCAGCTTTCGCTGTAGTTCGTCGTTTGAAACATTCTCGAGGCGTAGAGGCTTAACCGCTTCCAGCGATCGCAGTCCTTTAAATAAAGACTCTTTGAAGGTGCGACCGATGGCCATGACCTCGCCGACTGATTTCATCTGCGTGCCGAGCACGTCTTCGGCCTCGCGAAATTTTTCAAAATTCCATTTGGGAATCTTGGTGACGACGTAATCGATGGTCGGCTCAAACGACGCCGGTGTCTTCCTGGTGATGTCGTTGGGAATTTCGTCGAGGGTGTAGCCGACGGCCAGTTTCGCCGCGATCTTCGCGATCGGAAAACCGGTCGCCTTCGACGCCAGCGCCGATGAACGCGAGACGCGCGGGTTCATCTCGATGATGCGTACTTCGCCGTCGTCCGGATTGACCGCGAATTGAATGTTTGAGCCGCCCGTCTCGACGCCGACCTTGCGAATGATGGTGATCGACATGTCGCGCAGGACCTGGTATTCGCGGTCAGTCAGGGTCTGCGCCGGCGCCACGGTGATTGAATCGCCGGTGTGCACGCCCATCGGATCGAAATTTTCAATCGAGCAGATGATCACGACGTTGTCGGCCAGGTCCCGCATCACTTCCAACTCGAACTCTTTCCAGCCGAGGATCGATTCTTCGATCAGCACTTCGTGGATGGGCGACGCGGCCAGGCCGCCGCGGACGATCTCTTCGTATTCTTCCGGATTGAAGGCGGTGCCGCCGCCGGTGCCGCCGAGAGTGAAACTCGGGCGAATGATGGCCGGGTAGCCGGTGTCTTTGACGATCTCTTCGGCTTCGGCCCAGGACTTGGCAAAGCCGCCGCGCGGCATCAACAAACCGGCTTCGTCCATCGCCTGCTTGAACAGCAGACGGTCTTCGGCGACTTTGATCGCTTCGCGCTTGGCGCCGATCATCTCGACGCCGCATTCCTCGAGCACGCCCGCGTCATCCAGGGCTATCGCGAGATTCAAAGCTGTCTGTCCACCGACCGTGGGCAATAAGGCGTCCGGCTTTTCTTTACGAATGATCGCGGATACCGACTCGACGGTGAGCGGCTCGATGTAAGTGCGATCGGCCATCTCAGGATCAGTCATGATCGTGGCCGGGTTCGAATTGACCAGCACGACCTCGTAACCTTCCTGTCGCAGGGCCTTGCACGCCTGGGTGCCGGAGTAGTCAAATTCGCAGGCCTGTCCGATGACGATCGGGCCGGAACCAATGATCAGAATTTTGTGAATATCAGTGCGCTTGGGCATGATGTAGCACAAGTTATTAACTTGTGTCCCGCATGCGCGAGCTGGCAACTTGCGCTAACGAGCCGACACATTCTACATAAGTAAACGGACAGACACGAACTGTCGAAAACAAATGGGGCCACGACGTTTTTCATTAGTCATCATCCTGCTCGCGTGTGGAGTGTGTCTGGCGCAAACTCTAAAGACCGCCGAGGAGTACAACAATCGCGGTCTTGAGCGTCAGGCGAAAGGCGATCTCGCGGGCGCGATTGAAGACTACACCGCGGCGATAGCGCGCACCGGCCGGCCAGAGCACCTGACCGGGATGTATTTCAATCGCGGCAACGCGCGGTTCGCGAAAGCAGATTGGGACGGCGCGATTGCCGATTACACCAAGTCGATCGAATACGACCGCAAGAACCCCGATGGCTATTACATGCGCGCAGTTGCGTATCTGAACAAGAGCGATTACGACCATGCGATTGCCGACTTCTCGAAAGCCATCGAACTCGAGCCGCGGTCGTCAATGGCCTATAACAATCGCGGCACGGCGCGAAGCGCAAAGAACGATATTGAGGGCGCCATCGCCGATTACACCAAAGCTGTGGAAGTGAATCCAAAATACGCGGAGGCTTTTTATAATCGGGGAGCCGCGCTGCAGCAAAAGAAAGATTTTGACGGCGCGATCAAGGATTACACGAGCGCTCTGGCGCTGGCCCCGAAGTTCGCCGAGGCTTATGCAAATCGTGGCCAGGCGAAGCAAAGTAAAGAGGACTTCGACGGTGCGATTGCCGATTACGACTCCGCGCTCCGATTAAAGGCTGACGAAGGTACTTTTTTCGCGCGGGCCACGGCCCGTGAATCGAAGAAAGATATGGACGGCGCGCTGACTGACTACAACAAAGTTCTCGAACTCAATCCCAACTCAGCTGAAGCCTACGCCAGTCGCGCGGTCATCGAGACATTAAAAGGAAACACCGGCTCCGCCGCTCAGGACTTCAGTAAAGCGTTCGCGATCGATCCGAATTTGCGCGCCAGATACAAACAGTTCGTTGACCGCCATCCAACTGTAAGACCAAAGCCCTAGCCGTCTTTGAGTGCGGTGGCAGAGCGCCTCGACACCGCTTTGGATCGTTTTGTCCGGCACATATCGAAAGCGCGGTCACTGCGCTGTTCTGCCAGCGTACTCCCAAAGCTGCCTTCACGCCGTTTTCTTTTGTATGGTGAAGCTAAGATAAAGCGACTCGCGCGAGGCAAATGAATCAAACGTTCTTGTCCCGGCCATCGCTGCAAATTCCCCCGCCTCTTTCTGCAGGTAGCGCGGGCACGAATTGCGAATCAGATCTCGCTTTCGATCATCATCCAATCGTAACGCCGCGACTACGTTAGCGGTAATGTCGGTTTCCGCGGCGATGGTAAAACCGCCATCGTGAAGTTGTTGGCGCAGGAGATCCATTTTGTCGTGATCGCGATGGTCGGCAAACAGGAAGTAACCACCGGGTCTGAGAACACGGTAAACCTCAGACAGGAATTTCGGCATCGAGCCATAACAATGCGACGACTCGACGTTGATTACGGCGTCGATTGACTCGTCCGCGAGCGGGATGTTTTCGGCGTCGCCCTGAGAAAACGAGAGACCGTCGTTTGCATAATGCTGGTTGCAGAAATCTACGGCATTGCTGCTGATATCGATGCCGCGCATCGACTTCGGGTTGAAGGTGCGTCTGACGTAGTCCGCGCCGCCGCCACGACCGGAACCTATCTCGACCACGTCTTTATCGCGCAAGTCGATGGCGCCGGCGACGTGATGGTACATCTGGATCGAATATCGGTTTGGCTCATCTTCTGCGGCCAGGATCAATCCGTCTTTGGTTGAGTCAAGATCGACATAGCCATAATTCATGAAGGTGATTTGCTTCTGGCGATCGATGACGACCAAAGCCTCGTACCACGTGCGCATCATCACGCGACGGAACCGCGGTGAGAACCGGGCCAGGGCATCGAGCGATTGTCTTAGCATGGAGTGTCTGCGAGTGACGCAAGCATCAGCGGGCGGCGGCGCGCCTCGATCGCTGGTGGTGAGAAGTTTTTAACATCAGGTCCCAGAACCGCGACGTGACGCCAAAATTTACGTTGGGAAAGTGATGGTGAATCACGTGATGCGCGCGCAGCCGGCGATACCAGCGAAACTG
>Ga0207511_100180_pt1 | contig 13460 bp, 10 predicted proteins | sample NitcycUWRSCHO22C_FD_188265 | JGI IMG/M metagenome (GOLD analysis project Ga0207511, IMG submission 188265) | Soil microbial communities from Arlington Agricultural Research Station in Wisconsin, USA - Nitrogen cycling UWRJ-SCHO22-C (SPAdes) | ecosystem: Environmental > Terrestrial > Soil >... | reverse complement strand
ATCAACATGCGCAACATCGTCTGCAGCTGCACTGAGGTAAACGGTTTAGGCAGAAACACGACCGCCCCGGCAGCGAAACTATCGCGCGACAACTTTGGGTCCTGCTCGGCGGTCATCATCATCACCGGAATGTTCATGAAACGCTTTTCGCTCTTCATGTAGCGCACCAGCTCGGGCCCCTGAATGTGCGGCATGACCACGTCCAAAACTGCCGCCGTCAGATCTGAATGGTCCTGCAAGGCTTTGTAAGCCTCTTTCCCATCACGCGCGCTGACTACGGTGAAGCCCTCTCTTTCAAGAATGGTTTTGATCAGACGCAGGATGGCCGGATCGTCATCGGCGATTAGGACTCTTCCCTTAAGATGATTGTCACTCAAATTGATTAGCTCACGCCGCTTCGAGGGCGCGGCTGCTGTCACCTGATCTTGCCGATAGTTCGGCGGCCAGCTTAATCGCGGCCACCATGCTCGAATGCTCGGCTATTCCACGCCCGGCAATGTCGAACGCAGTTCCATGATCGACCGAAGTGCGAATGAACGGCAGACCCAAAGTCACATTCACCGCTTCCCCAAACGAGAGGCATTTCACCGGAATCATTGCCTGGTCATGATAGCACGCGATCACCGCATCAAACTCGCCGCGCGACGCTCGCAGAAACACCGTATCGGCAGAAAAAGGTCCGCTCACGTTGATCCCATCTTTGACGTTACAGTTTTCCACCGCCGGCAGAATCTCAGACGCCTCTTCAATGCCAAACAAACCACCCTCGGCTCCGTGCGGATTCAACGCGGCCACCGCGATCCGGGGGTTTTCAATTCCCCAACGAACCAACTCATGATGCGCCAGCCGAATGGTCTTCTCGAAGCGCTCGCGTCTGACCAATTCAATCGCCTGGGCCAACGGCACATGGGTCGAAATCAAAACCACGCGCAGGTTCGCCGCCACAAATCCCATTGCGTAATCTTCGGTAGCCGTGAGCCGCGCCAGAAACTCTGTGTGCCCTGGGAAACTATAGCCACCGAGAAACAGTGCCCGCTTATTTATCGGCGCCGTCGAGATCGCCGCGATCGTGCCGGCCGCGCATAACCCGACCGCGGCTTCGATGTATTCACCCGCAGCTTTTCCTGCGGCGGCCGATTCGACTCCCGGCTCGATGTGCCCGTGAATATTGTTGAGATGAAAGATAATCGGTTCCGCAGAACCTTCCGGGAACTCTTCGTCTTGTCTGACGATGTCGTAGCCGCATTGCAAGTCGAGCGTGCGGGCCGTGTGGGCCAGCAGTTGCGCGTCACCGATGATCACCGGCCGGCAACAGGCCGTGACTTCGGCTTCGGCTACAGCTTTGAGCACGACCTCGGGGCCGATGCCCGCAGGATCACCCATGGTAATCCCGACACGAGGTCGCACCAGACTGGACTCTGCAGCTTCCTGCTTGAGAGTTTCCATCGCTGAATCGGCAGCCGCCGGAGCGTGCTGGCCCGGGCAAGACTTAGATTTCAGAGATGTGAGGTTCGTCGTCTTCGATGCGCGTCATCTGCGGCGCCCGCTCATCGCGCGACCCTTGTCCCGGCGACACGCGGTCTTCCGCCTTGAAAATATATTTGATGTGCCGTTTGAGCACGAGCAAATTTGGCGCTGACCGCCGGTTAATCTTAAGCGCACCGCGGTCGTACCACTCGATCGTCCCTTCGATCTCTTCGCCGTCTTCGAGCACCAGGACCATCGGCGTGTGTGCGTCAATCTGCTTCTTGTAGTAATAGATTTCGGCGTGAGTCTCTGTCGGTGGCGGCTGCCGCTTCCGATTCTGATTATTCTGAGGTTGCGGCGGTCCCGAACGCTGTTCTCTCATTCCCGATGGCGCGTTCCCATTTGGGCGATGCTGTTGCGCTTGCTCACGTCGCGCCTTTACGTCCGCCAGCGTCGTCCTGATAAGTTTGCGGTTCACAATGCCTCCTTAAGATAAAAACGAAAAGAAAATAGCTACCCCACGTCAATTCCGATCGTGCAGTCAGAAACAGCTAGTCGCAGGCTGCGACCGACGCAGGAGAGATACGCACTGACCCGTTAGATTAAGTACTTCAGGGATTGGGCGTCATGCTACACGACTGAGGGGGAAAACGCAAAGCTGAAACATCTATCCTTTTGACGCGGGAAGCGAGGATCAAGTTACGGATAAAAGCGTAACAAGATGTTGGCTTAATCGTTCAATTTCAGCGAACTAATTCCTGTAGTTTCGGTCAAAACTTTAGTCGTTTAGTCGGCCTTCTTCCTGATAAAGGTCGGCACATCGAGGTCATCGACGCGTCTCTGATTGCCGCTCCCGGGAAACTCCTCCGGCGAGCGCGGCGCGTAACGCGGCGGCGTCGTCAAAGGCATCTGCACATTGGTGGGGACGGCCGCAGTCGCAACCTCGTGGCGGAAGCCAGTGGCGATCACAGTAATCTTCATCGCATCGGCCATCGTGTCGTCGATGACGTGACCGAAGATGATGTTCGCATCTTCATCAGCCTCTTCGCGGACGATGCTGGCCGCTGCATTGATCTCGTAAAGCGTCAGGTCGTGACCGCCGGTAATATTGATCAGCACACCGCGCGCGCCTTTGATCGAAGCCTCTTCCAATAACGGCGACGAAATCGCTTCCTGCGTCGCTTCGATAGCGCGGTTCTCACCTCGCGCATAACCGGTGCCCATCAGGGCCATGCCCATTCCCTGCATGATGGTGCGCACGTCGGCGAAGTCAAGATTGATAAAACCCGGCACCGTGATCAAGTCGCTGATTCCCTGCACCGCCTGGCGCAAAACGTCGTCGGCGGTCTTGAACGCATCGGTTACGGAGGCCGTCTGCGCCACCGCGCCGAACAATCTCTCGTTCGGAATCGTGATCACCGTATCGACGGACTCGTGCAACTCGCTGAGACCATGCTCTGCCTGTTGCAGCCGGCGGCGTCCTTCAAAACCAAACGGCTTGGTGACTACGGCTACCGTCAAGGCCCCAAGTTCGGTCGCAAGCGAAGCTATGATCGGCGCACCGCCGGTGCCGGTGCCGCCGCCCAGACCGGTAGTCACGAACACCATGTCCGACCCCTCGAGCACTTCGATGATCTTGTCCGTATCCTCGAGCGCGGCCTGTCGACCTACCTCAGGATCAGCTCCGGCTCCCAAACCTTTCGTCAAACGGCCGCCGAGCTGAATCTTCACGGACGCGCGCGAACGCTTCAAAGCTTGCAGATCTGTGTTCGCCACGACGAACTCGATGCCTTCAATGCCCGCGTCGATCATCCGATTCACAGCGTTGCCGCCGCCGCCGCCCACGCCAATCACCTTTATGCGGGCCCCGGTAATAGGAGGTTCATCGTCGATGAAGATGTTGATGCCTTTGCCGGGTTCGCGTACTTCAGGTGTCATAGTTCTTTCCTCTCTCCCAAATCTGGAAGGCTGCCATTGCCTCTTTCGTTTATTTTGGGCTGGCTGGGCCATTGGCCTCTATATCTTGCGGACTATATCTTGTGCCAACGGGTGGCCAGCATACAATACTTGGTCAAAAAATACTACTGTTAAATCGGTTACGAAATTTCGAAACGAAATGCGTCAGGCGACCACTTCCGCCCCGCTTCGCTGCTCCACTGCGCTGCTCGAGCGCGTGCGCGCGTTGCGATACCAGCGCCAGTCCCGCGGCGGCTGCCCACGCCGGACTTTGAATGTCTTCGATCAGTCCGCCGAAGCGATCGCGCTCAGGGAAACCCACGCGCACGGGCGCATCGAACACCTGCTCCGCGATCTCAACCATGCCATCGAGCAACGCGCCGCCGCCGGTGAGCACGACGCCACTCGACAGCTGGCGATTCCAACCCGCGTCGCGAATCTCATCGGAAACATGCATCAACACTTCCTCGGCGCGCGGCTGCAAAATGTCGCAGAGAATTTGCCGCGACAGTTGCCGCGGGGCGCGACCGCCCACCGATGGCACTTCGACCATCTCGCCGCGCTGCGCATCTGAAAGCGACGCACTCGAGGCGCAACCAACCGTTCTTTTGATTCGCTCCGCTTCCGGAATCGGCGTGCGCAAACCGAAGGCAATGTCATTGGTGAAGTGCGATCCCCCGAGCGGAAAGACAGCCGTGTGTTGCACCGCCCCGCGCTGATAGACACACAGTCCGGTCGTCTCGGCGCCGATATCGACCAGCGCCGCGCCGTATTCCTTGTCGTCTTCGGTAAGGGTCGCTTCCGCCGCGGCGAGCTGCTCGAGAATCATGTCGGCCACAATCAAACCGGCACGATTGACCGCGTTGATGGCGTTCTGCCGCGCGGTTACCGGACTCGTGACGATGTGAACCTTCACCGCCAGCCGCGCGCCGGTCATGCCCACGGGATCGTTGATGCCATCCTGATCGTCGACGATGAATTCCTGCGGCAAACGATCGACGATTTCACGTCCCGCCGGCAATTGAATCGCACAGGCGGAATCGATCGCGCGCCGCACATCGTCGGTTGTGATCTCACGATCGCGGCCGGCGACCGCGACAATCGCCTGGCCGTTGAAGCCCATGATGTGCGACCCGGCGAGATTGATCGTGACCTCTTCGGCTTGTACCCCGCTCATCCGCTCGGCGTCTTCAACCGATCGCTTGATCGCTTCAACGGCGGCGTCGGGATTGACGATCACACCTTTGCGCAATCCGCGCGACTCCGCTTCGCCGACGCCGAGCACCTGGAGCACACCTTCGTCGCTCGGCGCGCCCACGATGCAAGTCACCTTGCTGGTGCCGATGTCGAGACCGATCGTGTGGTTCGTTCGTTTAGCCATGGTTGAGTTTTATCACCCGACTCATCGCAAGCGCAGTGCATTTCCGACGCCCGGCGGCGAAGGCTTCTTGCCGTTTGCGCCTTCCGGTTTGCGAGACGGGCTATTCGTCCGCGCCGGTTGATTGGCACGCGCATCGTCCCTGACGTTTGTCTGCGTCGCATTCGTCTCACCCGGCGACTGGCCCGCGTCGGAACCGCTCGAGTCAGTCGTCGTTCTGGTGCCGGAACCGAATCCGATCACCACGCGTCCAGTCTGCAAATCAACATAAGTAATCGACGAGCCGCGCGGTGTCTGCTTGTACGTGTCCAGCGCCTGCAAAGCCATTTGCAGACGATTGCCTAACTCTTCCGATCCCAACCTCACCTCGATTTGCGAATCGGAGCCGGCCAATTGCGCCCGCACGTCGCGAAGATCCGTCAGCGTCACTTCACTTACCCTTTGTGAAAGACCGTTCGCGTCCAACTCCTTCACCAGTTGCAGGTACTTCTGGACGCGCTCGGCATTCTCTCGGCGGGCATCATCTCCGCCTTCTTCGTTCCAACCGCGAATAAAAAATGGCGGCAAGTGATCGATGGGCTTCATCTCGCCGAGCATCACGCCCTCATCATCCACCCAAACAAAGTGGCCCGCTGAAGTCCGCACCACCGCGAGCGGAGAGCGCTCGGAGATGCGCACGCGGACGCGATCGGGCAAAACCCGAGTGACTACCGCGCGGCGAACTCCGGGCAGGCGACTCAGTTCGTTGCTGATGGCCACGAGATCCGCGCGCCAGACGCCGGTGCGCGCCAGCGCTCGCCGCGTCAGGCCTTGAATTTCGTCTGCCGAAGTACGCGAGGTGCCGCTCACATCGATCGCCTGAACCTGAAATAGCGCGGCCGAAGCAGCCATTCGATAGCCCACAATCGCGGCGATCAAGATCACAATGCCAATCACAAACTTCAAGGCCTTGGGCACGTATGCGAGCAGCGCGCGCGCTGAAAGATTACGGCGACGACTTGCCGGCGAGCCGTCGCGTCGCGCCGGTTTCTGTACCAGGCCTTTTTGTTGAGTTCCGCCGCGGCGCGTTCCGCGCGATGAGACAACTTGTTCTTTCATTTTGGTTGTGGCGCTACTGCTTGCTGCTCCAGACTTCGACTTCGTATTCCAGATCGATTCCGTGTTCCTGTTTCACGCGCTCACGAATTTCTTCCGCCAACGCCAGCGCATCGGACGCTCTGGCATCATCACCCTCGGTGACAATAAAGTTGGCGTGTTTCGGTGAAACGACGGCTCCGCCGCGACGAGTCCCCTTCATCCCGAGGTCGTCGATCATTTTGCCGGTGCCGACCGGACTCGAAGGTGCATTTTTGAAAAAGCACCCCGCCGAACGCGTGCCATGCGGCTGCGTGGCCATCCGCTGACTCTTCGCTTTTTCCATCCGGTCATTGATGCTCTGCGCTTCGTCGGGATGAAGTGCGAGGGTCGCCCCCAATAACAACTCGCCTTCCCGGAATGAAGTGTGACGATAATTCCACTGCACGTCGCTGCCGGGAATGTCAGTTACCCGGCCGTCGCGAGCTACGCGAACGGACTCGACCACGGTGCCGATCTCGGTGCCGTACGCGCCGGCGTTCATCCACAGAGCCCCACCGACCGTGCCGGGAATTCCGTTGAGACCTTCTATTCCGGACAGGCCCTTGCGCGCGGCGTCAACACACAAACGCGGCAATGAATATCCGGCACTCACAGACACGCGATGACCATCGAACACCGGATCGGCTTTCAACGCTTTCAAGCTCACGATCGCGTAATGATGTTCGCCATCGTCAGCCAGCACGTTACTGCCCGATCCCAGAGGGCGCCAGGCGATGCCCCGCTGTTCAAGTTCATAGACCAGCGCCGCCGCCTGCGCCTCAGTTTGCGGCCACAGCACCCAATCGACGGCGCCACCGACTCGCAGGCTGGTCAGATCCGCAAAACGTTTTCCGCGTTCAGCGCGGACGCCAAGCCTTGCTGCGATTGATTCGATCAATTGGTCCTTACTTGCAACCATAAAACTCGTCGCCCGCGCGGAACTTATTGGACGGATGGGACTGATTAATCCCATTTGTCTGATAGGCTCCATCCTCGATTAACTCTCCCGCAGTAGCGCCAACAACTGATCGCCGGCGCGATGCACTGAACCTGCGCCGAGCGTGATCACCAAATCGCCCTCGCGCACTGTCTCGTGCAGATGCTCGGCCGCCCCGTCCAATCCGCCGATGTACTGAGCGCTCTTATGCCCGTAACTCTTGATTCTGCCGGTCAGTATCTCGGCACTGATGCCTTCGATCGGCGTTTCACTCGCCGCATAAATATCCATGACCAGCAGAACGTCCGCGTTGTTGAAGGCGCTGGCGAACTCATCCATGAGATCAGCCGTCCGCGAATAACGGTGCGGTTGAAAGAGCACGACGATGCGACGATTTGGCGCGCCGATGCGGGCGGCGCTCAACGTCGCTTTAATTTCCGTCGGATGATGCCCGTAGTCATCGACGACCGTAACGCCCTTCTCTTCGCCCTTGAATTGAAAACGCCGCTCCGCGCCGCTGAATTCGCCGAGCGCGTGCGCGATCGTGTCGAAGGGCACATCCAGTTCCAGCGCGACCGCGATCGCCGCGAGCGAATTGTAAACGTTGTGCTTGCCCGGCACGCGCAACGTTACCTTGCCGAGTACGTTGACTCCGCTTAAGACCGTGAAGGTCGAACCGAAAGACTGATCGTACGAGATTTCGTGCGCCGAGATGTCCGCCTGCGCGCTCATTCCATACGTGATGCGGCGGCGCTCGACTTTTGGAATCACCGCCTGCACATGCGGATCGTCGAGGCACAGCACCGACACTCCATAAAACGGGACCTTGTTCACAAAATCGGCGAAGCAACGCCGCACGTCTTCCATGTCGTGGTAATAATCCATGTGCTCGCGATCGATGTTGGTCACGACGGCGATCATCGGCGTCAACATGAGAAACGATCGATCGCTTTCGTCGGCTTCGATCACCATCAACTCGCTTTTGCCCAGACGCGCGTTCGAACGATAACTGCGCACGATGCCGCCGACTACGAAAGTCGGATCAAGTCCGGCCGCGCCCAGCACCGTCGCCACCATCGAAGTGGTGGTTGTCTTTCCGTGCGAGCCGGCACAGGCGACCGTGTAGGGCTTCATGCGCATCAATTCGGCAAGCATCTCGGCGCGCGGAATCACCGGAATCGATCGCCGACGCGCTTCGATGATTTCCGGATTGTCGTCGCGCACCGCCGTCGAGCGCACCACGACATGCGCATCGCCCACGTTTTCCGCGTCGTGACCTTCGGTTACTTCGACCTTTAATTGTTCCAGCCGCGCCGTCACTTCCGATTTCGACTGATCCGAGCCAGTCACGCGAAAGCCGAGGTTCGCCAGGACCTCGGCGATGCCCGACATGCCGATGCCGCCGATGCCTACGAAGTGAATATGTTGGAATGGTCGGAACATTTTAGTTGGCAGTGAGCAGTGAGCAGTGAGCGGAAAAAGAAACCCAGGTTGTGAACATGACTACGCGCACCGGCTCTATCGTTGTCTGCTTACTGCTCACTGCTTACTGCTCACTATCCTCTCAATCAAATCCACCGCGGCGGCCGCCGCATCCTTGCGCGCCATCTTTCGCGCTGCCGTTTCCATCTCAGAGATTCTCTCTGGCGCATTAATCAAATCGGTTATCTCGCGCGCGACGCGCTCGCCGCTCAATTCGCTCTGCATAATCATGCGCGCAGCGCCGCCGTTCTGGAGCGCTTCAGCGTTGCGCTGCTGTTCCAGCTGACCCGGCAGTGGAATCATGATCGCCGCTTTCCCCGCGGCCATCACTTCGGCGCTGGTAGTCGCGCCGGCACGCGAGACAATTAAGTCATGGTCGGCAAAGGCTTCCATCATCTGATCGATGTATTCGCGGACGACCGCCCTCTCCCAACCGTTCGCCGCGTAGGCGTCGCGCACTCTCGCAAAATCAGCCGGCCCCGTCTGATGCGTCACCTGCAAACGTTCGCGCTGCGACGCCAGGTGCGGTAACGCGGCCACCATTGCTTCGTTGATTGCCCGTGACCCTTGCGAGCCGCCAAACAGTAGCAACGAAATTTTTTGCGCGTCGCGCTGCTTCGGTTTGATCTCAAAGAACTCGCGCCGCACCGGATTGCCGGTTAGCACGGCGTTGCCCGGGAAATACGTTTGGGCTGCTTCAAACGAAACTGCCGCCGCATCGACAAAGCGCGCCAGCCGCCGGTTGGTAAATCCCGGCACCGCGTTCGATTCCATCAAGACCGTCGGCACCCGCATGAACGAAGCCGTCATCAAAACCGGGCCGCTCACATATCCTCCCGCGCCGACGACCACATCAGGACGAAATTCTTTTATCAAACGACGCGCGGCCAAAAAACTTTTCGGCAGAACGGCCAGGCCACGCAGCCGCTGAGTCAGCCCCATGTTCACCAGTCCCGCACTTTCAATGAGCGATAGTTCAAAACCTGCTTGCGGTACCAGCCGATTTTCCAAACCGCGGGCCGTGCCGACAAAGCGAACAACCGACGCCGGGTCGCGCCGCATGATTTCGTTCGCCACCGCGATGCCCGGATAAATGTGCCCGCCGGTGCCACCCGCGGCAATCAACACGCGCATGGTTCACCCATAACGAGCCCGGGCGACCGCCGTGGCGCGCTGTCGCGGCAGACGCTTTCGCCGGGGACGCGGCGCTTCGTCCCGGTCCTCTTCGTACTCGCTATCATCATCGCGCTCACGTTTGCCCAGCGCCGCGTACTGCGAGATGTTGAGCAGAATGCCGACACCGGCGAGCGTCGGCACGAGCGACGAGCCACCATACGAAATGAACGGCAGCGGAATGCCCTTGTTCGGCACAATCGCCAACACCACGCTGATATTCAAAAGCGCCTGGGCCACGATCCCAATCACAATGCCGAGTCCGAGCAACAGTCCGAATCGATCAGGCGCGCGCAAAGCAGCACGCAGTCCCCGCCACAGAAAAATCGCAAATACGAAAACCACGATGAGCGCGCCGACCAGCCCCAACTCCTCGCCCACCACCGCAAAAATAAAATCAGAATGCGCGAACGGCAAAAACAGCAGTTTCTGTTTCCCCTGCGCAAAGCCCAGTCCATGCGTGCCGCCCGATCCGACAGCGATCAACCCCTGCACAGTTTGATAACCCGCGCCTTGCGCATCGGCCCACGGATCGATAAATGAAACCAGCCGTCGCATGCGGAACGGCGTGAAGATCAGCATCTTCCCGACATATAACAGCGCCGGCACCGCCGCATAGAAGACGTGGCGGGGCCGCACACCCGCGGCAAAGCAGACCGTCACTCCGGCAATCGCCAGCATCAAAGCCGTGCCCAGATCCGGCTCTTTAATTACCAAGCCAGCAAGCAATCCAATCACCAGCATGCAGGGGATGAACGTGCGAAAGAATGAAGCCTCGTCGCCGGCGCGGCGACCGAGAAATCGCGCGAGAAAAAGAACCAGGGCCAGCTTGGCGACTTCCGATGGTTGCAGCGAAAACGAACTCAACCGAATCCAACGCCGCGCGCCGTTGATCGGACGGAACCCAAAGACCGCGACCAGCAACAAAACCGTCACCAGCAAAAGCCCGTAGACAATCCAACGCCGATTCAGTTTCTGATAATCGAAGTTCATCGCCACAAACATCGCGCCCAGACCTATCGAGGTCCAGAGCGCCTGCTTGGTCAGATAGAAAAACTGGCTGTGGTTCTCCTGCTGCGCGATCACCGCCGACGCGCTGTACACCATCACCACCCCGAACAACGCGAGGCCGATCGTCGCCGAGAACAACCACCGATCGATTTGTAACTTCTGCGTCATAAAATCAGTTTCAAGTTTCAGGTTTAAGGTTTCAAGCTTTATTACCGAAACTTGAAACTTGAAACTTCAACTCTGAAACCGCGTCTTTAAATACTCTGCCCCGATGCTCGAAGCTCTCAAACATGTCGAAGCTCGCACACGCGGGAGCGAGCAACACCACGTCGCCGGCGTTCGCGGCTGCGAAACCTTTACTCACGGCGTCATGCATGTCGGTCGCATGCTCATACGGCGCGGCATCGCCGATTTCCGATTCGATGGTCTGTGCGTCGGCGCCGATCAGGATCATCCGGCGCACGCGCGCTGTGATCAGTTCAGACAGCGGTGCGTAAGGCGCTTTCTTTCCGAGGCCTCCGAGAATCAGCACGACCTTGCCGCGATCTGCAGCGAATGCCTCGAGTGCCTTCGCCGTCGCGTCGACACTGGTAGCTTTCGAATCGTTGACGAAGCGAATGCCGTTAATCTCGGCAACTTCTTCCAGGCGATGCTCGACCGGCCGAAAATTACGGACCGTTTCAGCCAACGAATCGGGCGAGGCTCCGCAGGCCAGTCCGGCCGCAAATGCAGCGAGCACATTTTCCACGTTGTGCGTCCCGCGCAGCTTCATCTCATCGCGCGACATCAGCACGCGTTGACCGTCTTTCGTTTTTGCCACGAGGTCGCTCCCGCGAAGCAGCAAGCCTTCGTCGAGTTCGCGCACAACGCTAAACTCAACTACGTGCGCGCGCAGTCCTGGCGCCCACGACGACATAATCTCGTCGTCGGCATTCAGAATCGCCACGTCACTCGTGGTTTGATTCCGAAAGATGTTGTGCTTGGCCGCAGCGTAGTCCATCAGCGATTCATAACGGTCCAGGTGGTTCGGCGTCACATTCAAAACGGCAGCCACGTTCGGATGAAAGTCCACGATCGTTTCGAGCTGAAAACTGGAGAGCTCCACGACATTCCAACCGTCGTCGCGCGATGAATCGATCATCGAGATCAGCGCGGTCCCAATATTTCCGCCCACTTGCACCTTCAATCCCGCGTCCTTCAGCATCTGCCCAATCAGCGACGTCGTAGTCGTCTTGCCATTCGATCCGGTAATCGCGACCGTGCGGCCCTTGATAAAGCGCGAAGCCAACTCGACTTCGCCAATAACTTCTGCGCCTTTGCGATCCGCATAACGAATCGGGATCGATTTGGTCGGCACGCCCGGACTGACTACCACGAGATCGATTTGATCGAGCAGCCACGACGGCGGGTCGCCTGCAATCAAGCCCACGCCTTCAGTTTTCAAGTCGAGCGCGGCCGGCGACCAATCGCTCAGCGGCTTGCGATCGTTCAGCGCCACAGTCGCGCCTCGTTGGCGGAGAAACCGCGCGCTGGCAATCCCGCTGCGCGCCGCGCCGATGACTAACGCTTTTCGCCCCGCAATCTCCATCGATTAGCCACAGAGACACGGAGACACGGAGACCAAACAAGGACGGGCCACAGATGGACACAGATTCTCACAGATATGCCGTCCCTTGATTTGAATCTGCGTAAATCTGTGCCTATCTGTGGCCATTGTTTTCTCTGTGTCTCTGTGTCTCTGTGGCAAATCCTTTATCTCAACTTGAGCGTCGATAGACTCAACAGCGCAAACAAGATCGCCAAAATCACAAATCGAAAAACGATCTTCGATTCTTTCCATCCGACCATCTCGAAATGATGATGCAGCGGCGTCATCTTAAAGACGCGCCGCCCCACGCCGCTGGTGCGTTTGGTCATCTTGAAGACGCTGACCTGCAACATCACCGACAGCGCTTCCATCACGAACACGCCGCCTACCATCACCAGCATGACTTCCATTTTCGTAAGCACCGCGATCGTGCCTACCGCGCCACCGATCGCCAGGCTGCCGACGTCACCCATGAACACTTCAGCCGGCGGCGAATTGAACCAAAGGAATCCCAGGCTGGCTCCCGCCATCGCCCCACAGAAAACCGTCAGGTCCGCGGCCTCGGGCCGGTGTGTCAGATCAAGATAGGCGGCCCAGCGCGAGTCGCTGCTCAGATAAGTGAAAGCCGTCAAAGCGATCATCGCGATAAAGGTCACGCTAATCGCCAGGCCGTCGAGCCCGTCTGTCAGGTTCACGGCATTGGTCCAGCCCAGTAAGAACACGACGATAAAAAACAGATAGATAATCGGACCGACATAGCTGATCCCAAACGGCTCGGCCGTGTTCTTGAAAAATGGAATGCTCACGTTCCATGAATACTTCGGATTCAAACCATGCTTGCTCGCGTAATAATTTGCCAGGACCAGCGCCACCCAGACACTAATCGCGACGAGTAGCTGAAACAGAATCTTCTGCCGGCCGGTCAGCCCGAGGCTGCGTCGCTTCACCAGCTTGATGTAATCGTCGGCGAAACCGACCGCGCCGAACCCCAGCGTCGCCAAAATCGTGATCCAGATGTAGAGCCCCGACAGCTTGGCCCACAGCAGCGTCGAGATAATCACCGACCCGATAATCAACAGTCCGCCCATCGTCGGCGTATCGCGTTTGGCGATGTGCGCCTGCGGACCTTCTTCGCGGATCTGCTGCCCGATGTTCCATCGCTTGAGCCCGTTGATAAGCTTCTTTCCGAATAGAAGCGAAATCAGCATCGCCGTCACCGACGCGTAAGCCGTCCGGAAGGTGACGTACTGAAAAACGTTCAGCGCCTTTACGAGATACCAATCCTGATCTTTGAAGTGATTGAAGATCAGATCGTAAAGGATGTAATAGAACATTCGTCTGTAGGGGCAGGG
>Ga0207511_100179_pt1 | contig 13504 bp, 11 predicted proteins | sample NitcycUWRSCHO22C_FD_188265 | JGI IMG/M metagenome (GOLD analysis project Ga0207511, IMG submission 188265) | Soil microbial communities from Arlington Agricultural Research Station in Wisconsin, USA - Nitrogen cycling UWRJ-SCHO22-C (SPAdes) | ecosystem: Environmental > Terrestrial > Soil >... | reverse complement strand
CCGGGCGATGTTGGTTGCCGGCTCGATGCCCAGTACCCGAATGCCGTGCGCCTTATAGTTTTGCAGGAGATAGCCGTCATTGCTGGCGACTTCTATCACCAGGCTTTGTGGGCCCAAACCCATCCCAGTCATTATGGTGTCAGTGATCGAGCGGGCATGCTCCAGTAGTTCGTTGGAAAAAGAAGAGAAGTACACGTATTCGCGAAACAGTTTTTCTGGATGCACGGTTTCCGAAATCTGGACGAGCGTGCAATTCGTACAAAAGTAGAGATCGAGAGGATAAGTGGGCTCGGGCTCTTTAAGTTCGTTTGCGCTTAGCAGGGCATTTGCGAGTGGTGTTTTCCCGAGCGAAAGAACTAATTCGAGACCATTATCGCCGCAGGCGCGGCAGGCATTTATTGACATCGTATTTGATTGATCTAATTTCCGTTCCGCCAACGCAGGGTCTGATCCAGCTGACCATCTTCCAGCAGGTGTTTTAACTGGAAGAGCCGAACAAATTTCCGGCCCTGAAAATCCTCAACTCTAAGTTTCGCTTTCTCGTAAGCCGCATAAAGCTCGGCAGCTCCCAGCCGGGCGTTCCACTTCGGCGTAAAGCCCGGCAACATCTGCGTGAGCTTACTGAAATCAACGCGATAATCGCGAGCGTCAGGCCCGCCCTGCCCTGCATACTCAACCTCGCAACCGGGAACAGTTTCCTGAACGATTCTCGCGAGATCGCGTACTTGATAATTCTCACTGTTCACGCCCACGTTGAAGGCCTGGTTATGAATGGCGTCGCGATCGGCAATCAGCGCGGCGGCGAAAGCTGCCGTGATGTCCGCGACATGAACAATGGGCCGCCACGGAGTGCCGTCGCTCAAAATTCGGACTTTTCCAGTCGTATAAGCCCAGCAGACAAGATTATTAAGTACGACGTCGGCGCGCAGTCGCGGCGAGACTCCGTAAGCCGTGGCGTTCCGCATGAAAACAGGACTAAAATTTTTATCGGCCAACTTACTGATGTCTTCTTCGGTGCGCACTTTCGAAATAGCGTATGGCGTGAGCGGCCGAAGCGGAGCCTCTTCGGTTACGAATTCATCACCGGCGGTGCCGTACATGCTGCACGACGACGAGTAGAGAAACCTGGGAACGCCTGCATCTTTTGCTAATTGCGCGAGTCGGTACGAAGCGGCGTGGTTGATGTCATAGGTCCATGTCGAATTAAGATCGCCCAGCGGATCGTTGCACAACGCGGCCAGGTGAATGACAGCGTCAAAACCCTCCAGGTCCTGACGCGCGACATCGCGAATGTCTTTTCGCAGCGCCGGATAATTCGGGCGATCTTCCTGCAATGAGCAGCTCTCGAAAAAATAAGTATCAAGCCCAACCACGTCATGTCCCAGGCTTTGCAGCGCCGGGACCATAACCGAGCCGATGTAGCCGTTATTCCCGGTTACGAGAACTCGCACTTTTCATTCCTCCCATACTTTCCATGGCGCGCGCTTTTCTTTCCACAGTTGCCGCAAAAAGCGCACGTCGCGCAACGTATCCATGCACTGCCAAAAACCTTCCTGACGATAGGCAGCTAACTGACGCTCATCAGCCAAACGCTCCAGGGTGTCGGCTTCAAGGCTATCATCGTCGCCGTTGATGTAATCAAACACTGCCGGTTCAAAGACCATGAAGCCGCCATTGATCCATCCTTCGCCGATCTGAGGTTTCTCGTCAAACTTGCTAACCAGATCGCCGTCAAAGATCAGCCCGCCGAACCTTGCCGGGGGGCGCACGGCAGTCACGGTCGCGATGCGGCCTTGTTCGCGATGAAATTCAAGCAGCTTCCTCAGGTCGACGTTGCAAACCCCGTCTCCGTAAGTAAGCATAAATGTTTCACCTCGGAGCCAGGTTTCCAGACGTTTGAGCCGCCCGCCGGTATTCGTTTCGATCCCGGTCTCGATCAAGTGGACTTTCCAGTCGTCACTCTTTTGGTGATGTCTTTCAATAGTGCCATTTGCCAGGTCAACTGTCATGCTGCCGCTGAGGCTGTGGTAGTCCACAAAATGGCGCTTGATAACTTCACCTTTATAGCCGAGCGTTATGTAAAACTCTTGAAATCCGTAATGCGCGTAGTGCTTGGCGATGTGCCAAAGGATCGGTTGCCCGCCGATTTCGACCATCGGCTTCGGCTTGAGCTCCGTCTCTTCGGACAGACGTGTGCCGAGCCCACCCGCAAGAATCACGACTTTCATTGGTTAGTCTCTAATCTGATTGCAAGATCTGTTTCGTTTGCCGGTTCGAAGCCGAACGACCAGCTCATTATGGGTCGGACCGCACCCCCGGGCCACTCGCGCGGATAATTTCCTCTGGCGCCCCCGGGCTGCAAATCGTCGCTAATCTTTATGGTGATCGCGTCAGGCTCAGCGGCATGCAATGTATACGGGTGCGTAGCGACGCCGACTAGAATACTCAAAATTCCTTCATTCAAGAGGTTCTCCGGAACGTGACAAACGCTGCGGTGGCGCCCGGCCGGGCGAGGGCGATCCTGCCAGGTGCGGTCCTGAAAGTCGCCGGTCATAAAGACCAATCCGCCCGACTCGTCATAGAAATATAGTCCCACGTCCAGCAGGTGACCGGCTTGTAACACCTCGAATTCAACTTCAATACAAAAACGTTCGGTAACGCCGAAATTATTGTTTATGTTACCTTGCGAGTCGCGCGCGCGTACACCACGCAAGCGGACCACATCGTTTCCGGGAGCACGGGCAATATCAAGCCAGGTACGCTCGCCCTGTTGTGCTATTCCCGAATCTAAATATTTCAGGACAACTTTTTGAACGGGACCATTTTCTCTGACCGTTCCGTCTTCCAATAAGATTGCGCGCGTACAGAGTCGTTGTACTGCGGCCATGTTATGACTGACGAACAGTACTGTCCGCCCCTGACTCGCCACGTCTTTCATTTTGCCCAGGCACTTCTTCTGAAAGGCGCCATCGCCCACCGCCAGCACTTCATCGACGACCAGAATTTCCGGTTCGAGATGCGCCGCGACCGCGAAGGCCAGGCGTAAAAACATGCCGCTGCTATAACGCTTGACCGGCGTGTCGATGAACTTTTCGACTTCGGCGAACGCCACAATCTCATCGAACTTTCGTTGAATCTCTGTGCGCTTCATTCCCAGGATCGCGCCGTTGAGAAAAATATTTTCGCGCCCGGTTAATTCCGGATGAAAGCCTGTGCCGACCTCGAGCAGGCTGCCGACGCGGCCGTACAACTCAACACGGCCGGTCGTCGGTTCAGTAATGCGCGAGAGGACCTTGAGCAGCGTCGACTTGCCTGCGCCGTTTCGCCCGATAATTCCGATCACTTCACCCGATTGCACTTCGAAATTCACATCATTCAAAGCCCAAATCGTGGACCTGGATTTCCCGTTTCGGCGCCATCCCTTCAAGGGGGCGCGCACCGTGCGGGAAACAGTTTCGCGGATCGTCTGGTACGACGCTTCCGCTTCGCCGATACGGTATTGCTTACTCAGCGAGTTGACCTTGATGACAGGCTTCATAGTCAGACCAGATCCGCGAACGTTCGCTCCATGCGTCTGAAGGAATACGCCGAGTAAATAAAGACTACGACGGTGATCGCCGTCGAGATCGCCAGCGACGACCACTTCATTGGCCGGCCCAAAAGCGAAGCCCGGAAATTTTCGATGATGCCGGTCAAAGGATTCAGCGTCAGCACGATCTTCAACTTGCCCCCTAACATGCTGGCGGGGTAAATGACTGGCGAAACAAACATCCACAACTGAATCAGAAACGGCAGCGCGTAACGGATGTCTCGATACTTGACGTTCAATGCCGACATCCACATTCCGATGGCTAACGAGAGAAACGTGAGCAGGATGACCATCAACGGCAGAAACAGCAGGCGGGGCGTAACCGAAACCCCGTAATAGAACATCAACGGAATCAAAACCAGAAATGCCAGGGCGAAGTCTACCAGTCCCGCCGCCACCGCAGCGGCCGGAATGATGATGCGCGGAAAGTAAATTTTGGTGATGAGACTTGAACTGCCCACCAGACTGTTGCCGCTGGCGGTCAACGCGTTTGAAAAAAATGTCCAGGGCAGTAATCCCGCATACGCGAACATCGGGTAAGGAATATCGTCGCTCTTGATTCCAGCCAGGCGGCCAAATAGCAGCGAGAAAATGATCATCGTGAACAATGGCTGGATGATGGCCCACGCGGCACCCAACAAGGTCTGTTTATAACGGACCTTGACGTCGCGCCAGGTTAAGAAATAGAGCAGCTCTCGATATGCCCAGAGACCTCGTAAATCGAGCGCCACCCAATAACGACTGGGTTCGATTACAACCAGGGGCTGCTCCGGTATGTCGTTTTCAACGGACACGCCGGTCGTGGATACTGCTGGGTTTGCGATTGCCGGTGCTGTCTTGTTTGGCGTCACTGCGATGCGGGTTCTTTGCTGAAAGGAAGGCGCAGTTTCTTCAGATAGCGGGCGCCAGCGGTCCCTTCTTTAACGGATTAACCTACGGACTGTTCGAGGTACGCGGTGAGTTTAGCAGCAAGATAATTAAGCCTACAACCGCGCAGGCTAATCAATTCTTAGGTGCCTCACCTGCCCTGAGAGCCAAAATCCCGTGACTCGCGGATAAGCCAACGGCCAAAGCCACCTGGCGGTTCCGGGCTTTAGAGTTCGACATTGAGTAGCGGATAGTTGGCATCTCGTTCGGTAATCACCGAGACTGGTAAAGGCCATTTAATCGCGAACGCAGGATCGTCCCAGCGGACGCCGTCGGTGGATTCCGGATGATAGTGCTCAGAAACCTGATAGAACGTCTCTGCGTCGTCCGTGAGTGTCTGGTATCCATGAGCAAAACCTTCGGCCACATACAACATGCGACGGTTGTCAGCAGTCAGTTCGACACCAAACCACCCGTAGCGCGTGGGTGAGCCGGGTCGTAAGTCGACAACTACATCATAGATTGCGCCGCGGGTGCAGCGCGTCAGCTTCGCTTGTTCGTACGGCTGTTTCTGAAAATGCATGCCGCGGACCGTCCCACGACGAACGTTGAACGCGATGTTGGTTTGCCGCAGGCCGGGATTGAGCCCCTGCTTTTCAAACTCACTATCGATGAAGGCACAGGCGAAAAATCCGCGCTCATCGCTGATGAGTTCAGGCTCTACGACAAGTACACCAGTCAATTCCGTCTTATGAAAAATCATCGTTCAGCGGTTGCTGTTCCTATCAGTCAACCGAAGCTGCTAACGAGCGCGACTGCCACGCGCTGATGCTATCGACCACTGTTTTCAGTTGGTGCTCCGGTAATTCTGGAAACATAGGCAGGCTCAAAATCTCCTGGGCCGCTAGTTCAGTCTCATGAAGTGATCCGCAGGCTCGGATCCGCCCCGCGTACGCGGGCTGCTGGTGGATCGGCATCGGATAATGAATCGCCGTTCCTACGCCGCGTTCACCGAGGAAAGCTCGGAGAGAGTCGCGTTGCTTAGCGCGAATTACATATTGATGAAAGACATGCGTAGCGCCGGCCAATGTTTGCGGCAGGGTCACGCCGTGGTGACTTGCCGCCTGATTGTATAGCTCGGCGATTCCCCTGCGACGCTGGTTGTCCTCATCCAGATGACGCAGTTTCACGCGGAGAACGGCGGCCTGTAGTTCGTCGAGCCGGCTATTCGTACCCGGAACACGGCTGATGAATCGTTGCTCCCAGCCATACTCTCGCAAGGACCGCACGCGCCGGCCAACCCTTTCGTCATTGGTGGTGACCGCGCCGCCATCGCCGAGTGCTCCCAAGTTCTTAGTCGGATAGAAACTGAACGCGGCGACATCGCCGAAAGTCCCGACCTTTCGGTTCTCCCACGCGGCGCCGTGAGCCTGCGCGCAATCCTCGATGACGCGCAGCCCATGTCGCGCGGCCACTTCCATAATTTCCGTCATGCGCGCGGGGTGCCCATAGAGATGGACCGGCACGACTGCTTTTACTCGACCGTCGAGTTGTTGAATTGTGTCTTCCAGGCCTCCGACGTCCATCGTAAAACTAACGGGGTCTATGTCGACGAATACCGGTGTGGCGCCACACGCCTCGATCGCTGCAACGGTCGCGACAGCGGTGTGTGACACGGTGATTACCGAGTCGCCTTGGCCTACGTCGCAGGCGCGCAAAGCGAGTTCCAACGCATCTGTGCCGTTGGCTACGCCGACCGCGTGCGCGACGCCAAGGTAAGCCGCGAACTCGGCCTCGAACGATTCGACCTCCGGTCCAAGAATGTACGATCCGCTCTCGAGTACAGTCCTGACAGCCGCATCGATCTCGGTTTTGTAGGCAAGATAACTTGCCATCGGGCTGGTTTGGGGTACGGAATAATGCACGATTGCCACAAGACTGTTTGTCTTACAAATAATTGTTCAGATGTTGCCGAAAGAAATCCATTGTGCGGACCAGGCCTTCCAACAGATGAACACGGGGCTGCCAACCAAGCGTCTGCGCGATGCAACCATAGTCCGCATAGTAGTCGCCGATATCGATGCGCTTTCGATTGGCGGGGAATGAGCGGACTTCGTAGCGACCCTCGCCGCCATTTGCCTTGATTACCAAATCGGCCAATTGTTTGAGATTAACGGCGGGCTCACCACCAAGATTAAAAACCCGGCCATTCGCGTCATCGCTGACCGCCGCCGCTAACATCGCATCGACGGCGTCATCGACAAAATTAAAATCACGCAATTGCTGACCGTCCCAAACTTCAAACGGCCGTTGCTCGAGCAGTAGCCGGATCCACAGGCCCAAAAAAGTCTGGCGCGCGTCCCTGATGCGCATTCGCGGTCCGTAGGTGTTGGTCAGTCTCAACGCGGTGGCACGGATGCCGTACACGTTGTTATAGAGAATGTGATACCACTCGCCGGCCATTTTATTAATCCCGTTGACGTCGACGGGCCGCAGCAGATGGTTTTCGTTGACCGGCAGATAGTCGGGCCTTCCATAAATCTGGCGCGTGCTGGCGAACACGACTTTGATTCTGGGACTATATTTTCGACAAGCCTCGAGAATTGAAAGTTGCGCGACGCAATTGATGTCGAGATCCGTGTATGGATCTTCCATGGAGTCCATGTGACTGGTCTGTCCGGCCAGATTGAATAGATAGTCCTGTTCGCGTACGAGGTAGGCCATGCTGTGACGGTCGCGCACATCGGCGATGTTCACCCGCAGCTGTGGCTCAATCCCGTCGATATTGAAAAGACTGCCGCCGTACTCCGGGATCAGGCTGTCCACTAACGTGACACGGGCGCCGTCGGCAACTAATCGTCGGGCCAGATTCGATCCGATAAAGCCGAGTCCCCCGGTGATTAGTACTCGCTTATCTTGAAACAAGGCCGCGCTCTCCATGCGTTTTCAGGTTCAGGTAAACGACAACGCCGGCAAAAGATCGCGGTCGTTTCAGCAGGCCGAAAAGCTTACAGCGTCGTCTTTTGGATGACAACCGGAACGATCAAAACGGTTGCCGAACAGGCGGTTGACAGTATTACACGTGCTGATTACTGTACCGTTCGACTCCGTTTGATCATGAAACGATTGTTCATCACCGGTGGCGCAGGCTTTATCGGGTCGGCGTTCGTCCGCCTGGTGCTTTCAGAAAGGCCGGAATGGGACATTACGAATTTCGATGCGTTGACCTACGCCGGCAATCTCGACAATCTCGCCGGCATTGACGGCGAGAATTATCGGTTCGTTCACGGCGACATCGCGGACAAAGCTGCCGTGCTTGAGGCGCTCCCCGACGGTACAGATTTATTGCTTAATTTCGCGGCAGAGTCTCACGTCGATCGGAGCATCGAGTCGGCGAGTGAATTTATTCGCACGAACATCCTGGGGACCCAGGTCTTGCTTGATTGCGCGCGCGCGCGACATGTCGGGAGATTCGTTCAAGTTTCAACGGACGAAGTGATGGGGAGCCTGGACGATGCCGCAGCCTTTTTTTGCGAAGACTCGCCGTTCCGCCCAAACAGTCCTTACGCTGCTTCGAAAGCCGCGGCCGAACACCTGGTGCGGGCCGCGCAGCACACGTTTGGACTCGATACGGTGATCACGCGCTGCGGGAACAATTATGGCCCGCGGCAATTTCCCGAGAAATTTCTGCCGCTCGTAATCGTGAATGCGATCAGCAATGAACCGATTCCGATTTACGGCGACGGCGGTAACGTGCGCGATTGGATCTACGTCGAGGATCACTGTCGCGCAATTCTGCTGACGCTTGAACTTGCCCGCGCCGGAACCACCTATAACATTGGGGCGCGCAATGAGAGACGAAACATCGACGTTGCTAAATCGGTCCTGGACGCCCTGGGGAAGTCCCATTCGTTATTGACCTTCGTGAAAGATCGTCCCGGACATGATCGGCGCTACGCCATCGATCCGACGCTGATTGAATCGGACCTTGGATGGAGACCGCTCGAAACCTGGGAAAGCGGACTGAAAAAGACCATCGCCTGGTACCAAAGCAATTCCGATTGGATCGGGCGCGCGCGCAGCGGAGCGTATCGCGAGTTCTATGCGCGACATTATGGAAACGAGGTCGTCGCCAGTTGAAGGTTGTCGTTACCGGGGCAGCGGGTCTGGTAGGGCGGGCCACCATTTCGACGTTCGCGGCCCGGGGCGCGAATGTAATTGGATTCACTCGTGACCAACTCGACATCAGCGATAAATCTGCGGTGCTTGAGGTCCTGAGCACAGAACCACCGGACCTCGTAGTGAATTGCGCGGCCTGGACCGATGTCGATGGTTGTGAGAGTGACCACGATCGCGCCTTCCGCGTGAATGTGCTTGGTCCCGAACTGTTGGCCCTGGCTTGCCGCGAGTTCGGTTCGCAATTGATTACGATCTCAACTGATTATGTTTTCGACGGTAATAAAGACGGATTCTATACCCAGCGCGATCAGCCTAATCCGCAGAGCGTGTATGCCCAGTCGAAACTCGAAGGCGAGCAGCGGGCGCAGAGAGCCTGGGCGCGGACGATGGTGGTGCGCAGCGCCTACATCTTTGGCCATCCCGGCAGGAATTTCTTATGCACCTTTCTCGACAGCGTTCGCGCGGGCAAACAGGTTAAAGCCATCAATGATGCCTGGGGCACTCCGACGTATGCGCCACATCTCGCGGCCCGACTATACGAGTTGGCCAGGCGCGACCTCCCCGGCCTTTACCATGTGGTGAACGCCGGCGAAGGCGCGACCTTTGCTGAATTTGTCGATAAGGCTTTGGAAATCGGCGGCCTCGACCGTTCGCTTAGCGAAACAGTCTCGATGGATTCGCTGCGTCGGCCCGCGCGGCGGCCGCGCAACTCTCGCTTGCGGTGTCTGCTTTCTGAAGCGATCGGGCTGCCCCCGATGCCTCTGTGGTTCGACGCGCTGCGCGAACACGTAGAAGGCGCCAGCGGGGCATCAAAGTCCCAAACCACCTGATTTGCGGGGAGGCCCGTCTCTGATATCATGTCCAATCCACGCTCTCAGGATTTAAAGGGATTTACTGAATTATGACTCAAGACGAACGTTTGGTTCCGGCACGGCCCGGTCGAGAACTCGATCGCACGCTCACCGATCTAACTCAAGGCCGCGGATATGGCGGCCGTTATGGTAGTTCACCGGCCGATATCAACCTTAAGGAATATCTCTTCGTCGTCCTTAAGCGGAAGTGGCTGATCATGAGCTTGGTGCTCATCGTGACTACTCTCGCCGTCATTCAGGCCTATCGCGAACCATCCATCTATGAGGGTGCGACGACCATAAGGATCGAACAGAAGACGCGCAGCATTCTTCAGAGCGGCAATGGTGGCATCGTTATTGGTCAGAGCGATCCCAATTTCTGGGGGACGCAGTTGCGACTCCTGCAGAACGAATCGCTCGCCCGACAGGTCGTGCTGAAACTCGATCTGGAACACAACCCCGTTTTTTTCGGTCCCCAGGGACAGAGCACCGTGTTTGCTTCGCTCAAGCGAATTTTTTCGAATGATTCCGCCCCGAAAAAATCGGCGGTGCCCGCGACCAAACCCAGGGATGACAGCGAGGACGGGGTTGACGAAAGAGAGTTGACTGAGGCGCAATTGGCCGCGCTCGAGCCTTACGAAGACGCCATCACCAGTAGTGAGGTGGTTGAGCCGCAACCGCAGACTAACCTTGTCATAATTCGTTATCGCCACACCGATCCGTTGTTGGCGCAAAAAATCGCCGACGCCCTGGCCGAAGTTTTTGTCGCAAATAATGAAGCCTTAATAAACAAGGACAGCACGAAGGCGGCGCAGGACCTGGGGAAGGAAATTGCGAAGTATCAGGAACAGGTTCATGAAAAGGAGCAAGGGGTATTCGCTTATGCGAAACAATATAATTTGCCTCTGGACAATACCCCGGGCGCCAACATTACGCAGCAGCGCGTGGCCACTTACAGCGCGCAATTGCTGGAAGCGGAAAATAAGAAGCGAAATCTACAGGCCGCATACGACGCCGCCAGGACGGCTCCCGATCCCCTCTCGATTCCTGAGGTGCAGAAAGACGCACACGTAGCCAGGTTGAGGGAAAAACTCACCGAGCTGAAAGACCGGGACACTGGCCTGCAGGAGAAGTACACCAAGGAGTGGCCCGAGGTGATCCAGGTCGAGGCGCAGATTGCTCAGATCGAGGCGGAACTCAAGAAGGCCCCGGCTGAGGTGATTGCTTCGATGAAGGCCCAGGCTGATGCCGCGAGTAACCAACTGCAGGGATTGCAGTCGGCTTACGCGAAAGAAAGTGGTGCGACCGCGGAACAGACCAAGAACATTATCGAGCTGACCTCGAAACGCGCCGACCTCGCCAGCGATCAGCAGTATTTGAATACGCTTTTCCAGAAGCAACGCGAACTTAACGCGGTATCGAACGACACCGGCACCAACGTTGCGATTGAAAACCGGAGTCGTCTGCCCGGCGGGCCGGTGGGTCCGGCGCGCTTGCGGACGATTGTGATCGCTTTCTTTCTGTCACTTTTGGCGGGCATCGGTCTCGCGTTCCTGCTCGATTTTCTCGACGATACGATCAAGACCGTCGACGATGTCGATCGGTATATCAATCTGCCGGCACTCGCTTTGATTCCGGCGATGCGAAGCGACAAACCGCGTCTGCGCGGTAATGAGGCACCGCCCGATCCAAACGAAGCCACGGCCCTGACCATGGTGAAGGACGTCCGATCGCCGATCGCCGAAGCGTACCGCCACTTGCGAACGTCGCTACTGTTGTCGTCGGCGGGCACAGCGCCGCGCACGATCCTGGTCACCTCGAGCCAGCCCTCAGAAGGCAAGACCACGACCGCCATCAACACCGCCTTCATGCTGGCGCAGACCGGCGCGAAGGTTTTGATTATTGACTGCGACTTGCGGCGGCCCAGACTGCATGCGCACTTTAATATCCCGAACGCGCATGGCTTGACCAATTGCCTGTCGGGCAATGCCAGCGACGTCGACGCCGTGATCCAGGATTACGCGCCGCTGCCTAACTTGAAACTGCTGACCTCGGGGCCCATGCCGCCGAACCCGGCTGAGTTACTCGGTTCGGAAGAAATGCGCAAGCTGCTGAATACGCTGAGTGAGAAGTTCACTCACGTGATCGTCGATTCGCCACCCGCCATTTCATTCACCGACGCTTCGATTCTTTCGACTTTTGTTGACGGCGTAATTCTGGTCGTGCACGGAGGTCGCAGTTCACGCGCGGTCGTGCGCCGTGCCAAGCAACAGCTGCTGGATATCGGCGCGCACATCTTCGGCATCGTGCTGAACAACGTCCGGGTTGAAAAAACGCAGGACTACTACTACGGCGGATATTACGGCTATTACAAATCGAGCTACTACAGCTCGGCGGATGAACCTGCGGCCGAAGACGATGGGGTGACCAACCAGGTGTAGGATCGCCGAAGTCGAAGTCCGAGTCTTCCGAAACAATTCATGCCCGGCCAATTCTGTGTCATCGCGCCCGACGTCAAGCTTGGGCGCGATGTCCTCATTTACAACTTCGTAAATCTTTACGGCTGCGAAATCGGCGATGAGACCAGGGTCGGCACGTTCGTCGAGATTCAGAAGAACGCTCGAGTCGGGCGGCGCTGCAAGATCTCCTCGCATACATTTATCTGCGAAGCTGTGACCATCGAAGACGAAGTCTTCATCGGTCATGGCGTGACCTTCATCAACGACAAAATCCCGCGCGCCACGAACGCTCAGGGTGAATTACAGACTGATGCGGACTGGGCGGCTATTCCGACCCTGGTGAAACGAGGCGCCAGCATCGGCAGCGGTGCGACCATCATGTGCGGCGTGACGATCGGCGAAGGTGCAGTCGTGGGCGCGGGCGCGGTGGTCACGCGGGATGTGCCGAACGGAGTAACCGTGATCGGAAATCCCGCGCGCGAGTGTCAGAACCGCGAGCGGTAGCGACCGGATCTAACACGAACGTCGCACTTGATCCGGTCGCTACCGCTCGCGGTTCTGACACATCACTCAATTCACTTTTCCGTAATTGCTCGTTATTCTCTTTTCTCAATGAGTTCAATCAACATTGGCGTCATCGGCTGCGGCTATTGGGGGCCGAACCTCCTGCGCAACTTTGCCGAGAACGAATCGGCGCAGCTGCGATGGATTTGCGATTTAGATGAGCCGCTGCTGGCGCGGATGTCGCGCCGTTATCCCATGGCGCAAACTACTACCGATTACCGCGCCGTCGTCAACGATCCGGCCGTAGACGCCGTGGCAGTTGTCACGCCGGTAGCGACGCACTATGCGATCGCGAAAGAACTCTTGCGCGCGGGCAAACATGTGCTGCTGGAAAAGCCGCTGGCCGCCACGGTGCAGGAAGCTGAAGAGCTGTGCGAGTTGGCCGAGCAGAACCAGCTCCGATTGATGGTGGATCATACGTTTGTCTATACCGGAGCCGTCCGCAAGATGAAAGAGATCGTCGACAGCGGCGAGCTGGGCGATCTGCTCTACTTTGATTCCGTCCGGATCAATCTCGGTTTATTCCAGCGCGATATCAATGTGCTTTGGGACCTGGCGCCGCACGATCTTTCGATCATGGATTACCTGATCGAGCGTCAGCCGCACGCGATTAGCGCCCTGGGCAGTTCGCACATCGAACGCGGAATCGAAAACATCGCCTACCTGGTGATGTTGTTTCCGGATGAGTTCATTGCTCACTTTCATTTCAACTGGCTCGCGCCGGTAAAAATTCGACGAACGATGATCGCCGGCAGCAGCAAGATGGTGCTCTACGACGACATTGAACCCACTGAAAAGGTGCGCGTTTACGACAAGGGCGTCACTGCCAGTCGCAGCCGCGAAACCGATTATCAAACTCTGGTCAGCTATCGGACCGGTGATGTCTGGGCGCCCAAGCTCGACTCTACCGAGGCGCTGCGCTACGTCGTCGCCGAGTTTTTAGATTCGATTCGCGAGGGCCGGCCTTCATTGACCGATGGTAACGCCGGGCTGCG
>Ga0207511_100178_pt1 | contig 13508 bp, 13 predicted proteins | sample NitcycUWRSCHO22C_FD_188265 | JGI IMG/M metagenome (GOLD analysis project Ga0207511, IMG submission 188265) | Soil microbial communities from Arlington Agricultural Research Station in Wisconsin, USA - Nitrogen cycling UWRJ-SCHO22-C (SPAdes) | ecosystem: Environmental > Terrestrial > Soil >... | reverse complement strand
ATCACCGCCAGAATATATAAATGCTCCGACGCCGACGCCAATCAACAGCAACACTTTGATTGAAGTAAGGACGGTGGCGACACCGCCGCTGAAGGTGACGGCCGCGCAATTGATCAGGACAGTGGTGGCGATGGCCGTCAGCGCCACGAGTTGCAAACGTCCAAACGGAATTTCCAAACCGCCGAGGCGAAGCGTGAAGAAGTTGGTTCCGAGCGCGCCGCCGGTAAGCTGGTTCAGGAAGATGGCAAAGCCAACCGCCAGTGCGGCGGCTGAAGCGCTGCGCGCAATCGCAAACTGTGTCCACCCGTAGATGAACCCCGAGAAGCGCCCATAGGCATCGCGCATGATGCCGTATTCGCCGGCCGCGCGCGGAAACATCGCCAGCAGTTCAGCGTAAGTCAGCGCGCCGGCCAACGACAAAACCCCGGCGACCAACCAGACGGTCAGAGCAATCCTGGGCGAGCCGACGTTGCAAGTCATCACGCGCGCTTTGAGAAACACGCCGGTGCCAATGACGTTGGCGACGTTGACCGCGATGGCCGCGACCAGGCCCAGGCCGCGAACGAGTTCGGCTTTGTTCGATTTTGAGGTATGAGTTTCGGGTGTCATCAGACGGTTCGTTAGAACTCAGATCGCATGGATTCGCTGCTCTTACTAATTGCTCCTACTAGTTGCTCTTACTCGCCGTTTTTCCTTTCGCGCGAATTTCGGCGAGCTCTTTCAGAAACTCTTCACGCTCTTGGGCCGCATTTGATTGCTTCCTGGAGCGCGAATTCAGGTATCGCTGTCCTCTGATTTCAGAATTCTGAAGCGAGTTCGCCCAACCTCTAAGTTGTCTCGAGATCGCTTCAGCTCTTGATTTCAAATTTGAAATCTCAGATTTGAGATTTACGAACGCCGGGAGACGTTCGAAGAGACATAACATCGAACGGACCTCGCCAGCCGAGCCTCGAGCAATATAAAGAAATGTCAGAAGTTCCTGTGTCGTGCCCCGCTCAAAACCTTCGGCAATGTTGTTGGAAACCGAAACCGCGGCGCGTTCGAGTTGATCTCTCAAGCTACGCCGGCTGCGAAACTGCGTTGTTTCGGTGACATTGTAAACGTGCACCGCCAAGTCGATGGCGCTGTTCCAGACTGGTAGTTCCTCGAATCTCCTGTAAGGCATGAGAATTGACCTCTTTTCGAATTGGAAAAGCTGCCAAAACTATACTCGGAGAATTATAGATTCAGATTTCACCGTTCAAGAACGCGGCTAAATATAATCCAGACTCGGGACTTAGCTAATGTTGAATCTTGAATATCAAGCACAGTATCCGGTCTGGAATCTGGAATTTGGATTCTGAAATTTGACATTTGAAATCTTGAATCTGCCTACCAAACATCATTCACCAAAAGATCCTCATAACTATCCCGCCGCCGAATCACATCTGCCTTCCCGCCTTCGCGCACCATCACTGCCGCCGGCAAAGGCCGCCCATTGTACGGAAACATCTGCGCCAGCGAATACGCGCCGCTATTCAATAGCGCCAACACCTCGCCCGGCTTCGCCTCGCGCGGCAGCAGACGGTAGTCGGGCAAACGGCCGTGACGCTCGATGTCGAAATAGACGTCGCCGGAATCGCACAACGGTCCGGCAACTTTGTATTGCGCTGCCAGCGGCTCGCACGCGCGCGACGCGGAAATCAGGTGGTAGTACCACTTGTAATTGTTCATCGACAGCAGCAGGTTGTAACCCGCATCCGTCAACAACCAAACGTCGTCGGTCTCGGGACGTCTTTTGATGTTCTGAATTCTGGTCAGCACCACGCCCGTGTCCGCGATGACGCTGCGGCCGGGTTCGAGCAGGATCGTCACTTGATCAAGCATGTGCTCCGCTTCGGCGTCGCGGGCTGATTCACGGGCCACGCGCAACGCCTCAGTCAACACCGCCGCGGGCTCCAGATCGGCGCCCAGCATGTCCCGCTCGTGCTCCGGCAATTGGTCAGCCTGCGAACGATCGCGCAGATAATTCACCGGAATACCGCCGCCGAGATTGATGTGCTCGAGCATCAAACCGGTCTCGCGGTGAATCTTCATGAGATGGTTCCACATGCTCTTGAACGCTTCGGCGAACGGCTCGACGTCAGGGGTTTGCGATCCGACATGAATGTGAATGCCGCAGACGTGAATCAGATCGGGATTCTGCAAGCCGCGGCGAAAGGCATCGAGCACTTCCGACGACGAGATACCAAACTTTGAAGTGAGCAAAGCTGTCTGCAACCCAAGATGCGAGCGCGTGCCTATCTCCGGAACCAGCCGCAAAGCGATGCGCGCGGGCGGCAATCCCTGATTCAATTCACTGCGCGCGCGCCTGACTGCGTCTTCAACCAACTCGATTTCATAAATTGAATCGACGTTGATCGAATAGATTCCCGCGCGTACAGCTTCATCCAACTCTTCCCGGGTCTTGCTGGTGCCGTTGAAGATGATCTGGTCGGGGCGGAATCCAACGCGCAGCGCCTTGAACAGTTCGCCGCCGCTGTTGACTTCGATGTCGATGCCGCTCTCGCGCACGACCTTGAGCACCGCCATGTTCGAATTTGCTTTCGACGCATAGCAGAACTTGATCGGCCGCTCGACCCGTTTGGCCGCGGCTTGCAAGCGCGCGATGTTGGCGCGGATACGCGGCTCTGAGAAAACGAACAGCGGCGTGCCGTACTTGTGCGTCAGCGTGAGCGCATCGGCTCCGCTGATAAAGAGATGATTGTTTTCGCGCGCCTCAAGGAAACCCGGAATCGTCCAGGCAGGCGCTTTGGTGATTACTGATGACATGTCGTGTTGATTTCCTCTGTGTCCTCTGTGGTGAAAGTGATTTGAACCACAGAGGGCACAGAGAAGAATTACAACTGCGCGATCATTTCTGCCGGGTTCCAGTACGCGTGCACGTTTTGGATCTTACCGTCCTGGTTGATTTCGATGACGTCGATTCCTTCGAACCTGACTTCCTTGCCACTGTGGCTCGTGCCTTTGCCAGTCCACTTCACGGCTGCGCCGTTGCCGGCAACGAAGACCGCATCTTCCGTTAACCCCACGCTCTTGAAGTTCTTGCAGATCGAGGCAAAAAATTCTCGTAGCCCTGCGCGGCCGGTGATTGCCGGCGTGCCCACCGGATCGTGCGTGGTACCGTCCTCGGCGAAACAATTTGCGAAAGCTTCCGCGTCCATCGCGCGAATCGCGAGAAAATAATTGCGCACCACGCGCGAGATTCTGTCTGGTTCTGGTTGTGTGCTCATTCAACCTCCGAAATGTATTCAAGCTCGGGTCAGTAACATCTCCGTCAAGATCCGGTCAGTACCATCTCCGTTAGGAGATGGATCAAAGACCATCGCCGGAATCAACCGCCTCCCCCCTCGATCCATCAGCTCACGCAGACGGTACTGACCTGGCTCGTTCTTGTTCGATCAAAACTCGTCGCAGGATTTTCCCCGAGAGTGATTTTGGAATTTGTGAAATGAATTCCACTTCACGAATTTTCTTGTGCGGCGCCACACGCGCGGCGACAAACTCCATGATTTCTTCGCCTGATGTTTCCTGCTTGATGACCACAAATGCTTTGGGAACTTCGCCGGCTTCGTCGTCGCGTACGGGGATCACGGCGGCGTCGGCAATTGCCGGATGCGTGAGCAGAACGGCTTCCAGCTCGGCCGGCGCGACCTGAAATCCTTTGTATTTGATCAGCTCCTTAACCCGATCGACCACGAAGAAATGGCCGTCTTCATCGGCGTAGCCGATGTCTCCGGTGTGCAGCCATTTGTCGTCATCGATGGTGCGCGCGGTGGCTTCCAGATTGTTTAGATAGCCCTTCATGATTTGCGGACCGCGCACACAGATTTCGCCTTCCTGGTTTGGGCCGAGTTCGGCGCCGGTCGCCGGATCGACGAGCCTTACTTCCGTGTTCGGCGCGGCCGTGCCCACGGATCCATGCTTCATGCGGGCGGGATCTGCCGGACTGCTGTGCGTGACGGGACTCGTTTCGGTCATGCCGTAGCCCTGGCGCATGCCGCATTTGATTCGATCCATACATTCGCGCGAAAGTTCTGCGCCCAACGGAGCGGCCCCCGAAAATATCATGCGCAAACTCGATAGATCGTAATTATCGACCAACGGATCTCTCGCGAGTTTCAAAACGATGGGCGGCACGATGTGCGAAAGCGTCACCCGATATTTCTGAATCGCTTCGAGAAATTGTTCCAGATCGAAACGCGGCATAAGAACGATCGTCGAGCCCAGGTGCAGACCCATGTTGAGCACCACGACCAATCCGTAGATGTGGAACAGCGGCAACACGCACAGCAGAATGTCTTTGTGATGAAAATAGTCGAGCCCGTCCATCTGGCACATATTCGCCACGATGTTGTAGTGCGTGAGCATCACGCCCTTGGGCAGTCCGGTGGTGCCGCTCGAATAAGGCAACGCCACCAGATCGTTTTTCGGATCGATGGTAACGCTGGGGACCTCGCCGTCACTTTCAAGCAGTGAATTGAAAGCCGTCGCGCCTTCACTTTCGCCAAATACAAACAGCTCTTCGATGCCGGCCGCTTTCGCTGCCGCCCGGGCTTTCTCGATGCAAAGCGGGACGGTGACCAGGAACTTTGCCCCCGAGTCGCGCAACTGGAAGGTAGCTTCTTCGGCGATGTACAGGGGGTTCAACGGCGAGACGATGCCGCCCAGCATCGCCACCGCATGAAATGTCACCGCATATTCGATGCAGTTCGTGCTGAAGATCGCGAAGACATCGCCTTTTTCAAATCCCTTGCGTGCGAGGCTCGCGGCAACTCGACGCACTGCGACTTCAAATTCGGCGTAAGTCATCGACCGGCCGGTCGGCCCGTCAATGAGCGCCGGCTTATCTTTGAAATTGCCGGTCGTCGCGAAGATGAAGTCCGTCAGCGAAACTTCAGGGATGGCGACGTCAGGATATGGCCCGCGAAAGATCATCCGATTTTGGAGTGCGCCGGCTTGACGGCGCCTTTTTTATTCGAACATGAGACCATCGGTGAAATGATAAAGCGGCGTCAAGCCGCCGCACTCCAAAGAGGCGTCAATATACACGATCCGGCTGACCAAACGGCAACGAAGATGTATATTGTGCAAACTGATCATGGCCGAAACTCCTCAGCTCAACGTCATTTGCTTCGCGACATTCTTCAAGGGCAATGACTTTATGCGCGAATGCAAAGCTGCCGGCTGCAATGTCATCCTCGTCACCAAAGAAAAGATGCTGCAGGAAGATTGGCCACGCGATGTGCTCGACGAAGTGTTCGCGTTGCCGAACGATGCGCCGGTCGAATTGTTTCTCGATCTCGTCAGTCATATCGCCAAAACGCGCATGCCGGATCGAATCGTCGCGCTCGAAGAGTTCGATGTAGTGATTGCGGCCCTGGCGCGCGAACACGTCGCCCTGCCGGGCATGAGCAGTTCGACGGCCAAAACATTCCGCGACAAATATGCGATGGCGGTGAGCGCGCGTGCCGCCGGCCTGACTGTGCCTGAGTTCGTGCCGGCGATTAATAATGACGAGATCAATGCCTACATGGAGCGCGTGCCTCCGCCCTGGGTCTTGAAACCGCGATCGGATGTTTCGGCAATTGGCATTCGCAAACTCGAAAGCCGCGAACAGGTGTGGCAAGCGATCGACGAACTCAACCAGCGCGAGACTCTGCGTGAGCGTGCCTCATATCATGTGCTCGCGCGATTTATTCCCGGCGAAGTCTTTCACGTCGATTCACTTGTTTACGGCGGACGGGTCGTTTTCGCCGGCGTAAACAAATACGGCCGGCCGCCGCTGCAAGTCGCGCACGGCGGTGGCGCCTATATCTCGCAAACCATCCCGCACAATTCGGCAGATCAGAAGAAGCTCCTGGAAATCAATCGGCGGCTGGTGAAAGCGATGCAAATGGAAACCGGCGCGACGCATGCGGAATTCATCAAGAGTGACGCTGACGGCAACTTTTATTTCCTTGAAATCGCCGCGCGGGTGGGCGGCGCCTACATCGCGGACGTGCTGGAAGCTGCCTCAGGGATCAACCTTTGGCGCGAATGGGCCAAGATCGAAATTGCCGACTCACGCCCGCGCCTCAAACCGCGCAAGGAACACGCCGGCATCATTCTGTCTTTGGCGCGGCAGGAGTATCCGGACACCTCGGCCTACGACGATCCCGAGATCGTCTATCGCGCGAAAAAGAGACATCACGTCGGTTTGATTGTGCGATCGCCGAAACACGAGCGAGTGACTGAGTTGCTCAACGATTATGCGCAACGATTTGAAAACGATTTCATCGCAGTGTTGCCGCCGCTGGAACGACCTGAATGATTCGCGAAGCCGTTAGATTGTTATTGAAGACGGCCGCGTAACTTTCGGAAAGCCGGCCAAATAAGGCCGCAAAAAAATCTCGATGCGAATCTCCATAATTAAACCAAGCACAGGTTTCCTGCGTCTAATCAGCACGTCTCCATCTCAACTTAAGTCTCAGCGTTTCTGATGCGACCTGAACCCGAGCTCTGCCACATGAAGCGTGCCTGTCTTTCGCCGGCCATCGTGTTTGTGCTGGCGCTGCTTGCCCTTTCTGCTCGCGCTCAGGAACCGCAGATCGTCGATACGATCAAGATCGATACGAATTTGATCAGCGTTCCCGTTATTGTGAGCGACCGCGACAATCGCTATGTGCCTGACCTGAAGGTTGACGCCTTCCGTTTGTTCGATAACCAGGTCGAACAGAAAATTTCCTACTTCGATACCGGCGAAGAGCCTCTGAATGTCGTGCTGATGCTGGATACCAGTCTCAGTACGAGCGGTATGCTCGACGACATTAAGAAAGCCGCCAAAGAATTTATTAAAGAACTACGGCCAACGGATCGCGCGATGATCGTCACCTTTGACTGGCAGTTTCAGAAGCTCAGCGAGTTAACCGACAATCGCAAACAATTGGAAGCGGCCATCAAAGAGGCCAAGGTCGGCAGGTACGCAGGCACCGTTCTGAATGACGCCTTGCTCGACATAACCAACACCGTGTTGCAGCCGGTGCGTGGACGGAAAGCCATCGTGATGCTCAGCGATGGCAATGACCGCGGCTCTACGGCGACCGTCGATAGCCTGCTCAAGACAGAGGCCGAAGCCGACGCCATGATTTACTCGATTTATTATCAGCCGGAATTTATCCGGCGCTTCCTGAATCCGCCCGACGATGATAAGGGGCGTGACCGCGGCCCTGGGCCGTTCCACCGGCCGGGACAGCCTCGCGGTCCGCGAAGGCCTTTCGGGATGGATGGCGAACAGCTAATGGAGGAACTCGCAGACGTAACCGGCGGCCGGTTCTATCAGGGAGAAACCAAGAAGCTGAAAGAGACTTTCGCCCTCATCGCCGAAGAACTGCGGCACCAGTATCGCCTCGGGTTCTATCCGGCGACCTTAGAGCGCGACGGCGCCACCCACGCGTTGGCCGTCAAAGTAAATATCCCAAACGTCTCCGTCAGGTCCCGGCGCGAATACGTCGCGAAGTAAACGCTCCGACCCGCTTTACAATCGCGCGGCGCTTCCCGGACAATCGACGCATGGCAGTTCCCGACAACTGGTATGAATCATTCTTTCATGGCGTCACGCTCGATCTCTGGCGCCGGGCCATCCCTCCGGAACAAACGCAGCGCGAAGCCGAATTTCTGTTCGGGCAATTGAATTGCGATCCGGGCGCGCACGTGCTGGACGTGCCGTGCGGCAATGGGCGTCTGTCGTTTGAAATAGCGAGGCGGGGGTTGAAAGTTACTGGCGTTGATATTTCTGAAGAATTCATCGATGAAGCGAAGTCAATTCAGAGTCGCAGCATCGATCCATCTGCTGACGCAGATGGTGCTGACCCGAGGGCGCCAGTTGATTTTATTCTCGGTGACATGCGTCAGCTCGAAGGCTCGAGCATCTACGACGCTGGTTATTGCTTTGGAAACAGCTTTGCCTTTCTGGGCCACGATGCGACCGAGGATTTTCTCAGGGCAGTCGCGCGCGCGTTGAAAACCGGCGCCCGCTTCATCATCCACACCGGCATGGCGGCTGAGTCGGTCTTGCCCGAGTTTGAAGAACAGAGCTGCCACGAGTTGGGCGATTTATCGTTGACGATCAAGGAGCGTTACCTCGCCAACGAAAGCTGCATAGACAGCGAATACATCTTCGAACAGGATGGGAAAAAAGAAACGCGCGTCGCGCGCGAATGGATTTATACGGTCGCTGAAATGCGCAGGATGCTGGCGCGCGCTGGATTCGACGTGCTTAATCTCTACGGTTCGTTGACATGTGAACCATACAACCTGGCTACGCGAGAACTGTTCATCGTGTCAGAGCGGCATTGACTCATTGATTGATTGGTTCATTGATTCATTGTCTCATCGGCTCATTGATCCCATTTTGATCCATGATCGTCGTTAATAACCCAATGATCCGATGAGTCAATGAGAAAATAAGTCAATGAACCCCTACCTACCTCACGGTCGCGCTACACGCTCTTGATTCCCCAGATCTCAACATCGATTTCTTCCGCGTACTGCAGCACCGGCTCGCCCGCGAACGCCTTCACGCCCAGCGCTTCAATCATCGTCGACTGGTAATTATTCATCGTCGCTTTTTGCAGTGGCCAGGGCTGATGAAAGATGCGCGCGCGATAAAGGTCGCCGCCGCGTTCGCTGTAAAGGCAGTACCGCTCGGTCAGGAAAAACTCCAACGACTCAGGATGCGAAAACGGGACCGTCTCGCCAATATTCCATGAGCCCTGAAACAGCGCCGGCGGCTCTTCAGTTCGATTGAGCAGGTAACCGATAGTGTCGCCGCGCTGGTCCAGTTCTATGTCCGCGTTGTAGTAAGGCAAGTGATAGAACGTGCGCGCGGCCATCACCGCCGCCGGGCTGTTGCAGTCCAACGAGAAGAACCACACCCCGGGCACGCCATCATAATGAACATAGGTGCGCACGTTGAGTTCATGCGCGGAACTGAATCCGGGAACGGCCGGCATGAAGGGCGGCAGACCGCGAATGTCCCACATGGTGAATGGGACCATGCCGATCCAGGCGGTGCCGTCGAAAGTGTCAATCTCGAGTTGCTCGGGAATCAGTGGCCGCAGCTCGCTCTCTTCAATCCGCCAGTGCATGAAGAGCAGCTTGCCCCAGGTTTGATGCATGAGCGGCTGGCCGTCAGGCCGCTTGCGAACTGTCATTCGGTCCAGCGCAGTTAAGTGTTCGCGATTCATTTGCCCTCGATTGAATTGATTCTAATTAAACGGATCATTGGGGCCTGCTTGTTGATCGGGGTTCACCCGAATGCGATCTTCGTTTGAATCGACATAAAAGTGGTGTGCCCCTGATAATCCGGGTTCCGGATCGGCTGTGAGCTTGTATGAGGAACCGTTTGGTTGGAGGGCAAGCGATAGCGTGAAAACGTATCCGTCGGCGACGGCCGGATGACCGCTAAACTTCCGACTGAGTTCCTGCTCTTTTATCAACTGGTCCAACGTCCCAAAAGTACGGTTGTGGGTAATAAAGTACCGGGCCTCGACCGCTTCGATAGTTTTGAGGTTCTGAACTGTCGCCGCTTCATACCCCGCGCGCAACGCGGCCCGATAGCCAACTAATGCGGCGCCGACCATGACTCCGAAAGCGAACAATACGCAGAGCCCTACCACGGCCAGCGCGATAATTATCGTTCGTGCGCGAGCAGTCATCTGCTAAACCCTCCCACGCGATTCATTCGTTGTTCGAATTATTATCACGCGTCCGCCGGTAGGGGGTTTCGCAAAATTGCTGAACGGGGGTAAATAAATTCTGGCAATTAGTGTCGGATTGCAGTCCCGCTTGCCGGCATTGCTTCAGCTTCCATTCCGCAGATTTCATGAATTCTGTCTGCTTGGGAACCTGCTCACAGAAACCGGGCGTAGACTTGCTCGATTCCAGGCACATGCGCATGAAGAGCGAGTTGGTGATGATACCGGTAAAGCCCGGCTCCTTCTTGTAACGGCTGAGACCTTCATCGACGCATCCCTGGTTGTCGGTCGTCCGGCCGAAGTTTCGTCCTTCTTCCGTAACTTCTTTGCCGCGGGCCAGCCAGGCGTCTTTGTTTCTCATGACGTAAAAGACGCCCACGCCAACAACTCCGACTACCAGAAGCACGACGACGATCGCGACGATCAGTAGAGCCTTAACCCAGCCTGGCATAGCAACCTCCAACAGCGATATTCAGACTAAAATCGGGAAACCCTGTTCAGCCTTCGCCTGCTTTTTCAACTCGCTTCTTTTCTCCACAGAACATGATTTCCCCAAATAACAACTGCTGACATTTCTGATCGTTCGGGACGCCGTAATGACTGCACTGCGACTCGCGCCACTTCATCAATTCGACCATCTTGCCGACGGGCACGTCGTCGCAAAAACCCGGCGTCGGACGGCTCACCTCGAGACACGTGCTCATGAATTGGGCGTAGTTAAGAGCGTTGAAGAAACCGGGGGCCTGCTTGTAACGCGAGAAAGTCTCATCGACGCAGGCCTGGTTGTCGTTGCTCTGACCAAACTGGCGGCCTTCAGCCGCTACCTCTTTGGCGTTGGCCTTCAGCGAGTCCCGGTTTCTAATCCACCAAAAATATCCGGCGCCGGCAACCCCGACGATCAGCATCACAACCACGATCGCGGTAATGAGTAACGCTTTCAGCCAACCGGGCATCGGGAGCCTCCGTTCTGCCCTCTCTCAGAGGAGAGGGAGTATTTGGCTACTTCAAATGCTTATCCAACCAATCGAGCACGGTGTTGTGCCAGAAGGCTGAGTTGGCCGGCTTGCCTACCCAGTGACCTTCATCCGGAAAATCGACCAGCTTGGATTCTACTCCCATGCGCTGCACGGCGGTGAACAATTGCAGACCTTCGCCTTCCGGCACTCGATAATCGAGCGAGTTCGTGATGATCAAAATCGGCGTCTTGAAGTTCTGCACAAAGTTATGCGGCGACCAGCGTTCATACATCTCTTTGTTGGTCCAGGGTGTGCCCTTGAATTCCCATTCCGGGAACCAGAGCTCTTCGGTGGCGCCGTACATCGCGGTCAGGTTGTAAACACCGTCATGCGAGACCAGCACTTTGTAAGTGAATCGCGGATCGTTGTTGTGGCCTTCGATCCAATCAATCATGTAGCCGCCGTAGCTCGCGCCGGCCGCGCCGATTTTGTTCTTGTCGATGTAGGGCTGGTTTGCCATCATCGCCACGCCGTTGCTGATATCGGTGAACACCTTGCCGCCCCAGTCACCGGAAATGTCGGCCACGAACTGCTGGCCATAGCCGGTCGAGCCGCGCGGGTTCGGCAGGAACGCAACGTAACCATCGCCTGCATAGATTTGCGGGTTCCAACGAAAGCCCCAGTTGTCATTCCACGCTCCCTGCGGCCCACCGTGAATCAAAACGACCAGCGGATATTTTCGGCGCGGATTGAAATTCGCGGGCTTGACGATCCAACCAGCCACCTTGGCGCCCGCGCCGCCGGTCCAGGTCACTTCCTCAGGCGGTTGAAGTTTGAATGCAGAGATGAACGCATCGTTCGTCATGGTCAAAGCGGTTGCGCCCGTGCCGTCCGCATTCGCTCGATAGATTTCCGTAGGCTTCACGTTGCTGCTGCGCGCGAATACCAGCGCATGCCCGTCCTTCGTCGGATGAACGTCGCTGTTGAAGCCTTCGCCGCTGATCAATGTTTTGATTGGCCCGCCGCCGACGGGGACCGTATAGATAGGCGCCCGGCCGCGTTCTTCGGCAGTCAGATAAATCGTCTTGCTGTCGGGACTGAAAGCAAATTCATCGACCCACGAATCGAGCGACTCGCTGATCGATTTGGCTTGATTCGTCTTAAGATCGTAAAGCATCAGGCGGAAGCGATCGCTTTCGTAACCCGGCGTCACCTGCGAGCGATACGCGAGGTAACGGCCATCGGGTGAGTATTGCGGCGAACCATCGTAGCCTTTGTTGGCACCGGTGATATTTTTCGCGGCGCCGCCGCGCACCGGAACGATCCAGACATCGGCGTTCGTCGATGTCGCTTCAACTTTGTCGTGATTGCTGGTAAACGCGAGTTCTCGCGAATCGGGCGAGAACGCATAATCGGTGGGCCCTCCGAGGCTGAATGGCGGCGCATCGTAATCGCCCGGCGTCATATCTTTCGCTTCCCCGCCCGCCGACGACACGACGAACACATGCGTGCGCATTCCCTCTTTCCATGACTTCCAGTGGCGATAAAGCAGCCGGGTGGCGACGTGAGCTTTCACCTTGTTCGCGGCCACGTCCGCGGCGCGTTTCTTGTTGCAGGCGTCGTCCGTGCATTCCGGATAAATGTCCGAAACAAATGCCAGCCACTTGCCGTCGGGCGACCAGACCGGATCTCCGGCGCCGGTCGAAATGGTCGAAACCTTCTTCAAGGCGCCACTTGAAATGTCGATCGTCCAGATCTGACCTTCGCCATCGCGCGCTGACACAAACGCGAGTTTGTCGCCATCCGGCGACCATCGCGGAGTCGTCGATGAATGCTCGTCGTTCGTCAGCTGACGCGGCTCGCCACCACTCAGCGGCACGAGATAAATCTGCGTCAGGCTCTTGTTCGCATTTTTGTCGACGTCGGTAATTGTGAATGCGACCTGATCGCCTTTGGGCGAAACCTGCGGGTCACCGACGCGGCGCACCTTCAAAAGATCGTCAATCGTAAAGCGCCGCTCCTGAGCATGCGCGACCATCGAGCAGGCCAGCAGGGCGACAAACGATAAGGCAAAGAAACGTTTCATACTTAACCTCGAAAATTTTATTTAGTTGTGCGGGAAAGCTTCGGCTTATTATCGCACGTCATCGCACAGGCCGACTACTGACTGGTGTGTGGTGTCTTCATCGTGTGTTGCTGGCCTTGCACGAGCGGGGCACTCACGATTCAGACACTGTCGAACTTTGTCGTGTCAAACTTCTCGCCGTTCGTTTAGAATCCCGAGCAACATGGCGGAAGAATCAATCACCCTGCGCCCGGCCACCGAAGACGACCGCGATTTTCTGCGCGGTCTATACAAGAGCAGTCGCGGGGACGACCTGCGCGGTCTCGGTTGGGACGAGCCGCGCATCGACGAGTTCCTCGAAATGCAATACGAGGCTCACCAGAATTTTCTGGTCACGGATCACCCCAACCTTCAGGACCAGATTGTGTTGTCGTATGGTGAGCCGGTTGGTCACCTCGCGGTGGACCAGCGGTCGGACGAAATTCGCTTAGTCGATTTGGCGCTGTTGCCGGAGCACCGGCAGCGCGGAACGGGAACCTTGCTCATTCAGGAGTTGCAAACCCAGGCAGCGGCCGCGCAACGCCCTCTGCGTCTGCAAATCATTAGATTCAATCGTGCCGTGGAACTGTTTGAGCAACTGGGTTTCCGTCGCACCAGCGAAACGGGCTCGCACTTTCAAATGGAGTGGCTGGTGAAGTAGACAGTTGCAAT
>Ga0207511_100177_pt1 | contig 13636 bp, 9 predicted proteins | sample NitcycUWRSCHO22C_FD_188265 | JGI IMG/M metagenome (GOLD analysis project Ga0207511, IMG submission 188265) | Soil microbial communities from Arlington Agricultural Research Station in Wisconsin, USA - Nitrogen cycling UWRJ-SCHO22-C (SPAdes) | ecosystem: Environmental > Terrestrial > Soil >... | reverse complement strand
CTTAATAACCGACCGCGCAAGACACTTGGCTTTAGAACACCAAACGAAGTATTTTTCAAACATCAACTCGTTGCACTTCCAAATTGAATTCGCGAATGAGAAATGGCCAATGACAAATGGCAAATAATGGATTCTTCGAGCTTGAACTTTCACGTTTGCCTCGTCTTCCTCGCGGATGTTATAACCCACTCGTCTTCCTTACCCGTCAAGCCTCCTCAAAAAAGAGATTGGGCAGGCACACCAATTTTTAATTCGGAGAGTCAACATGATCAATCGGACCCGTATTCGCAATTTCGTTCTAACCGGAGCGTTGCTGGCGCTCTGTCTTGCCGGGGCTCAGACGCAAGTCGCGCGCGCTCAAGCGCTGACCGACAAGATGCCCACCGATCCGCAACTTACCACCGGCAAATTTGCCAACGGCATGACCTATTACATTCGCGCCAACAAGAAGCCTGAGAAGCGCGCGGAGCTGCGGCTCGTAGTCAAGACGGGTTCGATTCTGGAAGACGACGATCAGCAAGGCATGGCTCACATGGTCGAGCACATGGCCTTCAACGGCACGAAGCATTTTCCGAAAAACGAGATCATCTCGTTCATGGAATCGATCGGCATGCGCTTCGGCGCCGACGTCAACGCCTACACCAACTTTGACGAAACGGTTTACATGCTGACCGTGCCGACCGATAAGCCCGAGGCGATGGAGAAGGCTTTTTTGATTCTCGAAGACTGGGCCCACGGCCTTAGCTTCGATCCGACCGAAACTCAAAAAGAACGCGGCGTGGTGATGGAAGAATGGCGGCTGGGCCAGGGCGCCAACATGCGCATGCTGCAAAAGATTTTTCCAGTGATTCTCAAAGACTCGCGTTACGCTGATCGCCTGCCGATCGGCAAACCCGAAATCATTCAGCAAGGAAAAGCAGAGCGGCTCAAGCAGTTTTATACCGACTGGTATCGGCCTGATTTGATGGCCGTGATCGCGGTCGGTGATTTCGACAAAGCCGCTGTCCAGAAAATGGTCGAAGGTCACTTCGGCTCGATCCCGGCGACGGCCAAACCACGGCCGCGTACCGAATTCGACGTGCCTGATCACAAAGATACCTCGTACGCCATCGCCACGGACAAGGAAGCGGATACGACGTATGTCGAACTCGACACGATGCTGCCGACCCGCGATGAGAAAACCGTCGGCGATTATCGCCAACGAACCATCGATAGTTTGTTTTCGCGAATGTTATCCACCCGCTTCGCTGACATGGCTTTGCAGCAGAACGCGCCTTTCATTCAGGCGTACGCGGGGCGTGGGAACTTCTTCGCCAAATCCAAAGACACGGCGTTGCTCGGAGCGCTGGTCAAGGACGATGGGGTTGAGCGCGGTCTCGATGCGTTATTGACTGAGGCCGAACGGGTAGCGCGTTTTGGATTTACCGCCGGCGAGTTGGAACGGCAGAAGCAAAACGTGCTCCGCCAATATGAACGGAATGCGATCGAAAAAGAGAACCGCGAATCAGCCAGCCGCGCCAGTGAATACCAGCGAAACTTTCTGACCGGGGAACCTTTGCCGAGCGCTGACGACGAATACAGTCTGCACCAGCGATTTCTGCCTGAGATCACGCTCGCCGATGTTAACAAGCTGGCGAAGGAATGGTTCCCCGATCGCAATCGCATGCTGATCGTTGAAGCTCCGGAGAAAGCCGGCGTAGCGCTCCCTGATCAGACAAAGCTGGCGGCGGTCATGAAATCTGCGCCGGCAAAAGATCTGAAGGCGTACGTCGATACCGTCGCGAATGCGACTCTGATTGATGCCGCTCCCACTGCCGGGAAAGTCGTCAAGACCGCGACCAAAGACGCCATCGGAATTACTGAGTGGGAACTTTCCAATGGCGTTAAGGTCGTGCTGAAACCGACGACGTTCAAAGAGGACGAAATCCTGTTTCGCGCCACCAGTCCCGGCGGAACTTCGCTGGCTGCCGACAAAGACTTCATTGCTGCCGACAGCGCCGCACAAGTGGTGACCGCGGGCGGCATAGGAAAATTCAGCGTCATCGATCTGCGTAAGATGATGGCCGGTAAGCTCGCCGCCGCAGGTCCCTTCATCGGCGAAGTGTCGGAAGGACTAAGCGGCGGGGCTTCGAAGAAAGATCTGGAGACAATGTTCCAACTGATCTACCTGACCTTTACGCAACCGCGCGCGGACGCGAATGCTTTCAATGTCCTGGCAACTCAGCAGAAAACAGTCCTCGCCAACCAGGCCGCCGTGCCGGAATTCAGTTTTGATAATGCCGTGACCATCGCGCGATATCAGAACCATCCGCGCCGGCAGCTGGACACAGTCGACACGATTAATCAATGGAACCTCGAGAAATCGATGGCCTTTTACAAAGATCGATTTGCCGATGCGAGCGACTTCACTTTCGTTTTCGTTGGCAGTTTTGACGAAGCGACCATCAAGCCGTTGATCGAGAAATATCTCGGCTCCCTGCCTTCGCTGCACCGCAAGGAAAGCTGGAAAGACGTCGGCGTGCGCACTCCGAATGAGGTCGTGGTCAAGCGCGTCGAAAAGGGTGTCGAACCAAAGAGCAGTTCATCGATCTTTTTCAGCGGGCCGTTTGAATACAACCAGACGAACCGCATTGCTATTCGCGCCATGTCTGAAATCCTGCAGCGTCGCCTGTTGGAAGTGATTCGCGAAGAGTTGAGCGGCACCTACGGCATCACCGTGTCGCCGAGCTATCAAAGAATCCCGACGCCGGAATATTCAATCTCGATCGATTTTGGCAGCTCGCCGGATCGCACCGAGGCGCTCGTAAAGCGCGTGTTCGACGAGATCGAAAAATTCAAAACGGAAGGCCCCACCGAACAGCAGGTGACCGACCAGCGCGAGACGCTGCTCCGCGATTATGAACGCGGCAGTAAGCAAAACGGCTACCTGGTCAATCAAATCATCGCCCGGTACGAAAACAACGAAGACGTGGCCGGAGTGTGGATGCTGGGCGATTACTACAAGAAGATCGACAAGGCCATGATTCAGGACGCGGCTAAGAAATATCTGGACACGAAGCGTTACGTTGAGGTGATGCTGTTTCCCGAGAAGAAGTAGCGAGCTCTGCGCGGGCTTATTGGCAGGCAATAATCCAGCCGCTGGGAACCGGGTCCAACTTCAGATAGGTCCGGTTCTCGCGTGCCGTCCAGAAAACCGTGGATCTGAGCAAGTTGTACGATGGATGGCTCATTTCAATCACGTAACGGCCCGGAACGGTTGGCTGAAATTGAAATTCGCCCCGTTCATTTGTGATTTGCTCTCCGACCTTTGCACCCTGATCGCTTAAAAGCGACACCCGCGCATTCGCCACGACTGGAGAGCTTCCCAAGCGAGGCTCTGCGTTTACGGTTCCCACAATGGAATTGCGCTCTTCCGCTTTTGCCGGGCCGTACGAGACGGTATCGCGGCGTCCGCAATTCGCGTTCAAGTCGCCGATGGGGAGGGCAAAATTGAACTGCAAATCTTCGTTGCGCGTCGCGGCCGTCACGCGAATCGCATCAATTTTTTTGGTTTTGAAAGGCGAGGTGGCGACCTCCAATTCGTAAACCCCGAGCGGGACGCGATCGAATTGAAAATGTCCTGCGGCATCTGAGGTGGTCTGCAAGATTCGATCTGGCGAATATAAGCTGACCTGGGCTTTCTTCAGTGGCGTGCCGAACTCGTCGATGACCGAGCCGGAAGCTTTGAGAGTCGTTTGCCCGAACGCGGAACTTGAGCCAATCATGATCAGCCCCAGCAGAATGATCGCGCTTTTCGAGGCTTTGAGTAAGGACACGACCGGACACCTCTGCTTCAGGAGGTCGTCCCTGGGAAAGATTAAACTCAAGGGGCCAGGCCCCCGATCTTGCGTTCCTCGAATTTTGACAGCACGGACGCTCATTCGCATTTGCGTTGCGTTTGATGCGAACTGAGGACGTCCGCGCTGCCAGCGATTACTTTTGAACCAAAACCGTCAGCGATTGAGCATGGTCTTATCAACCTTACCAAAGTTCCACGCGTTGTAATTCGTCCCAGCTCCGTACTGCACGGCCACCGGATCGCCTTGCGAAACCTGTGACCACTCATCCGCAGTAAGGGTAAAGACTACGGTGTTAGTCTCACCTGAAGCAGGATAACGGCTGAGATTGAACTCCTGAGATCCGATCCGCAGCACCAGCATTTCGCCTTGCGGCAGAAACTCTCGATTGCTGTTCAACTCGATTTCCACCGTACTGCCAAGCGTTGACGACTGCGCCGAGCGCACCGACTTAATCTGGTTAACGTCGTTGGCGCCGCCGTTTGTAGTATCGAGCGGTGTGTCGTCGGTAGGCAGCAGAGAGGACGCGGAAGCAGGCGCCAGCAATCCGTTTAGCTTGGAAAGCTGAATATTTGCCAGGTAGATCTCGTCGCGACGCGTATCGTCAAAGGTGAGCCGCACGCCGCGCAGGTTGCTGACGATCGCCGCATTGCCAAAAGCACTGAGCGGAATGCGAACCGTCTGCAGAATGGGATGGCCGGCGGTGCCGAACGCCAGCACCAGGCTGCCCACCGGCCCTGTCAGCGAGAGATAATCCCTGAGCTGCACGGGATTCGAAAGGGCCCCATTGGCGTCGACCAGGCGGACCGAGAAATTCGTCTCAAAGTTAAACCAGTTCGAGGTCTTGTTGCAGAGCAGGTCAGCCGGATTGGAGCATTGACGCGAGAGGCGAAAATCGAGCGTGCCATAAGAACTGACATTGATGCCGCTCCCGGGATTTGTCCAGTTGCTCTGATAGAACGTCGCAGCGCCCGGGCCGTTCCAGTCGATCAAAGCGGAAAACTGTTGCAGCGGGTCATGATTGGCGACGTGTCCATAGAATACCGACACGTTGCTGGCGTTGTTAGCCGGCCCGTGGCTATTGAAGCCGTTGGAACCGGTGAAGTCGTCAAAAATCCTGGTGAATGACGAGTCAGGCGAATCGGTGTAACCGCGATCTACTCGCGTGAGGTTGGTAACTGAAGCAGGCAGCTCGAACTGCGGATTGAAAATCTCGTTGTAGACGGGCTGTTTGCTGGCGCCCACGTTGGCCACAAAAAATGCCACGGCGCTGGCGATGGCCGTTGGTCGTGCGTCAGTTGATCCAATCTGATGAGCAAACAAGCGCTGGTTGGCGAAACATCCGGCCGAGTCGCTCTGCTGCCATTCGGTGTTATAGAAATTGTGATTTGCGCCCCACACCGCGAAGGTGGATTTCTGCCTGGCCGGCGATTCGGAAGTCACCCGCAGCATGCGATCAAATGGTTTCACGCCCTGAAGGTTGAAGACATCGCCGTCACACATCGGCAGCAGCACGTTCCATGCGGTGCCCAGCGAATTCAGGGTCATCGACGTCTGGCCGTCGACCGGCCCAATCTCAAAGATGCCCTCAACCGTCACCGGACCAATCAGGCTGGACCAGTTAGTGCCACCGGGATCGCTCTGATAGAGATTGTAGGCGGCGCGCATGCCTTCACCGCCGCGCGAATGTCCCAGTAAACCCATGTGACTAAAATCGATTTTCCCCACCAGGTCACTTAGTCCCGCGGGTGGAGTTTCGGCGCCTGCATTCCACCGGCTCAGTTTCTGCAGATGGCGCAACACCAAACGGCCACGCGCAAGATTCAATCCGCGATCACCGAGAATTCCAGGCGCGGCGTTGATCCCGCGATTCGCATTGATCGAGACCACGATGTAACCGAGACCGGCGAGACGTTCTGCCAGGTAACTGTAGCCCGCATGACTGGCCACTGGAATGTAGCCAGCGGGACAGGTACCGGTGAACGTGTACTGAACGTTGATGTCAAAATGTTCGCCTGGCCCTGCCAGCCGGCCACAAGTGGCGTGGTTGCCGTGCAAAAAAACCAGCAGTGCATGAGACGAACTACCTAAACTTGCGGGCCGGTAGACACGGGCCCAAAGTTCGGTTGCCAGGTTGTTGGAAACCACCGGATCAATTGCCGCCGGCAGTTTGTACTCGGAAACGGTGATCGGACCGCCCGAGAGCAGACTCGCATCAGGGGCAGTCTGCGCCGCTAGCGGCACCGACAAGAGCAGCACGCACAAAAGAATTCGCATAGCTTCCTCCAGAAACTAGTATTGGGGCTTTTGATTGCGAGGGACCAGTAGTCTATGCCTAGGTTGACTTAACCGCAAGGGAAATGATCGAATGATGGCTGGGATTACATCCGCATAAGCGAACGGGAGTTTCTGGAGCCGGCGACCGGGGTCGAACCGGTGACCTTGCGATTACGAATCGCACGCTCTACCAACTGAGCTACGCCGGCTTGTCAATGCATTTGAATGTAGCGCAACTTGTTTAGTTGCGCAATTGGGATCGTGTATGGAGCGCGGGCATCCTTGCCCGCATGAGCGCGAAGCGCGAAACTGTTTCCGGTTACGCTTGCGCGAGCTTTGCGGGCAGGGATGCTCGCGCTCCATCAAGACGCTCATACGAATGAACGAAATCATCATCATCGGCGGCGGACTCGCGGGCGTGGAGGCAGCCTGGCAGGCGGCGAACGCCGGGATCCGCGTGCAGCTCTTTGAAATGCGGCCAGTGAAACAAACGCCGGCGCATCGGACCGACAAGCTGGCCGAGATCGTCTGTTCGAATTCTCTGAAGTCCGACGAACCAGGCACTGCGTCTTATCTGCTGAAAGAAGAATTGCGCCGCGGTGGATCGCTGGTGATGGAAGCGGCTGCGGCGACGCGCGTCCCCGCGGGCGCAGCGCTCGCGGTCGATCGCGAACGGTTCGCGGCCTACATCACTGATAGCATCGAGTCGCACGCGAACATTCAGATTCTGCGCGAAGAAGTTAACACCATTCCGCAGGGGGCAATAACGATCATCGCCACCGGGCCGCTCACGTCCGATTCATTGACCAAAGAAATCATGACGCTGACCGGAGATGACCAGCTTTATTTCTACGACGCCATCGCGCCGATCATCGCCGCAGATTCCATCGATCACGCAATCGCCTTTCGCGCCGCGCGCTACGGGAAAGGCGGCGACGATTATGTGAATTGCCCGATGAACGAAGATGAATACGCCCGGTTTCATGAAGCATTAACCGGCGCCAACAGCGTCCCGCTCCAACGTTTTGAGGAGACGCGTTGGTTCGAAGCGTGTCTGCCCATCGAGGAACTCGCGCGACGTGGTTTCGAAACTCTGCGCTACGGGCCGATGAAGCCCGTCGGTTTGATCGATCCGAGAACCGGGGCGATGCCGCACGCTGCGGTCCAGCTGCGCCAGGAAAACCTGATGGCCGATGCCTACAGCATGGTGGGCTTTCAAAATCATCTGCGCTATGGCGAGCAGGCGCGCATCCTGCGTATGATTCCCGGACTTGAGAAAGCTGAGTTCCTGCAATTCGGGCAGATCCACCGGAACACTTATATCAACGGTCCGCGGGTGCTCGCGGCAACCATGCAGATGCGTCGGCATCCAAACATCCTGTTCGCGGGACAAATCACCGGCGTTGAAGGCTACGTCGAATCTGTCGCGATGGGTTGGTTGGCGGGATTGAATGCGGCGCGCCTGTCCACAAGTGAAGAACTTTTGATTGCACCGCCGCGTAGTGCGATCGGGGCCTTGGCACGTTACGTTTCCAGCGCCGAAACGAAAAATTATCAGCCGGTGAATATTACCTTCGCGTTATTGGAACCGTTAACTAAGGAGCAAGCCCGTTCGGTCAAACGAAAGCGCGACCGTCACGCGCTGCAAGTGAACATCGCGCTCAAAGAATGGGACGAATGGCTGCAACAGGAGCTGCCCCAGGCGCAAACGCCGGCGACCATATGATGATGAAGCCCACGCACACTCTGGCAACCGGCACGGCGGCGCTGTTGCTCATCGTCGGTTGGTCGTGCATCGTCATTCAGTCGGCGCACTCACAATCGGGCCGGCAAAAGAACACTAACGCCAAGCCTTCACCGACGCCGGCGTCAGCAGGGCCGCGGCAGGCGACCAAAAGCCTTCCGCCTCCGCCGGTTATGCCCCAGAAGTCGGCCAATTCAAATTCAAGTGACGGCGTAAATTCTTCCGACGATGTCATCCGGGTCGCTTCGCATCTCGTTCCCGTTCCCACGACCGTGCTTGACTCGCACGGCGCAGCAATTATCAGTCTCAAACTCGAAGACTTCGAATTGGTCGTCGATGGCGAAACGAAACCGATCAGCGAAATCTACCGGGCCGAGACGCCGGTGCGCATGGCCATGCTGTTCGATAACAGCGGCAGCCTCGACACGTCGCGTGAATTCGAAAAGCGCGCGGCGGAGCGGTTCTTTCGCAGCGTGCTGCGCCCGGTCGATCAGGCGGCCATCTATTCCGTGTCGACGAACGTTGAATTATCGCAGCCGATGACGAACGACGTTTCGGTGCTCGAGCGCACGATTGAAATGTTCGGTAAACCCGAGGGCGCGACCTCTCTCTACGACGGCATCTTCGCAGCGCTGACGTATCTAAAGCCTTACGCCGGCCGGCGAATAATTGTGATCGTTTCAGACGGTCGCGACACCACCAGTCGTGAGGACCACGATTTCGACGCCACGCTGCAACGTCTGTCGTCAGATGAATGCCAGGTTTACGTCGTGCAAACCGGCCTTTATGACAACGCTAATGTGCGCGATCTCACGGCCGAACGCAGGATGCAGGCCTTCGCGGCCCAAACCGGCGGCGAGTCTTATGTCCCGCGGACCGTCGGCGATCTCGATAAGACGTTCGCGCAAATCTCTGCCGACCTCGCGCAACAATACATCCTCAGTTATTACCCCGCCGTCGATAAGCGAGACGGAAAGTATCATCAGATCAGTGTCCGCATTAAGAATAAAGATGCGACGCGCGTGCGGGCGCGCAAAGGATTTCTGGTCAAGACGCGCGATCAATCATAAAAGTCATTCCGCACTTCAGCAGATTGCGTATAATTGCAAACTGAAGTCGGTGCCGCATGCTTGACCGTTATCTCACGCAATTCCTCGATCACCTGCGTTATGAGCGAAACGTCAGTGTCCACACGGTGCGCAACTATGAAAGCGACCTGACGCAGTTTTTTGATTTTCTCTGCCCGGCGCCAGACGCCAAACCCATCGCCCGGCGCAAAGAGCCGGATCTCGAACAAATCGATCACCTCACGATCCGGGAATGGCTTTCCAGTTTGCATTCCGATCATAAAAAGACGACTTCGATCGCGCGGAAGCTCGCAGCCCTGCGAACCTTCTTTCAATTTCTGGTGCGCGAGGAAGTGATCGAATCAAATCCGGCGAAACTGGTGGCCACGCCGCGCAAGGAAAAGAAACTGCCGGTCCATCTTTCGATCGAAGACGCAATTCGTTTTATCGAGACGCCGGATGCGGAGACAGATTTTGGGAAACGCGATCGCGCGATTCTCGAGCTGCTCTACGCCACCGGCATTCGCGTCGGTGAGCTGGTGAACATAAACCTGCGCGACATCGACTTCAACCAGAAACTGCTGCGCGTGTTCGGCAAACGGAGAAAGGAACGCATCGTGCCGTTTGGCGATCCGGCCGCGAAAGCGTTGCGCGATTACCTGACGGTCCGCGAGAACTTTCTCATGAACGCCCCGGCCACCAAACGCGACGCGCAACCGCTGATTCTGAATTATCAAGGCACGCGGATGACAACGCGCTCCGTCGGGCGCCTGGTCGAAAAATATATTCGGCTCTGCGCAGGCATTCACGATATCAGCCCACACGCGCTGCGGCACTCATTCGCGACGCATTTGCTCGATAGCGGCGCCGACCTGCGCGACATCCAGGAATTGCTGGGGCACGCGCGTCTCTCGACCACGCAAATCTACACGCACGTCTCGATGGAAAAATTGATCGAGGTCTACGATAAGGCGCACCCGAAAGCCTAGGCCGTTGGCGTGCAATTAAGCCCTAAACTCAGTTCGCAAACTTTCGCGCTCGTGCGCTATCATGCCGATTGACGTGAGCAAAAGCGATCGCCAGACAGAGGGACAGCTTTCCGAACGTCCTCTCGCCGAACTAATTCGCGAAATCATCGATGCCGGCTTGTCGGGCGCCATCCGATTATCGAATGACCCGGCCAGGGTGGTCATCTATTTCGACAAAGGGAATTTGCTTTTCGCGACGTCGAATGTTCGGGCGCATCGCCTGCGCGAAGTTTTCAAGCGCAACGCAACCAGCGCCACCCGATATGTCGACGAATTGTCTTCGAATCTATCAGACGAAGAATTGGCGGCAGCTCTGCTGGAGAACGGAACGATAACACCTGCCGCTCTGCAACAGACGCGGTCGGCCCAGGTCGCAGATGTTTTGCGGCTGGCCCTGCTGTGGACTGCGGGCCAGTGGTCATTCGACAAACGCGTGCGCCTGGAAGGTGATCTCTCCTCAGCGATCGAGATTAATCAGCTGCTTTTGGAATCTGCGCGGCAGCTGCCGTTGCAATTCATCAAGTCGCGAGTCGGCGTGGGGGCGGTAAATTATTCGCCCGGCGAAATCGAAGACCTGTCGCTTTCGCCGACGGAGGCGAAGACTCTGGCTCGCATCCGGGCCGCTAAAGACGACGCGAGTCTCGCCGATCTGGCAACGAAGCATCTTCGCGAACAGGATTTGTTCCGTGCTGTCTACGCTCTTTGCCTGGGCGGAGTTTTGCGTGCGGATGATTGGCAAACCATGCTGACGGATGCGCCACAGACCCGCGCTGCCACCAAAGAGGTCAAGGCGGCAATTCCGGCAGTGGCGCCCAGGGATCCGAACGCCGAAGCGAACGAGTTGTTCACTCGTTTGAATTCAGCAACCACTCATTACGAAGTGCTCGACGTGGGCGCGCTCGCCGAGATGACTGAAATCAAGAAGGCATATCATGAGTTGGCGCGCCGCTTTCACCCCGACCGCTATCACCAGAGTGAATTGCGTGCCAAGCTGGAATCAGCCTTCGCTCGCATCGGCCGGGCGTACGAGACGTTGAGCGATGAAAAACTTCGCAGGGATTATGATGGGTCGCTGACGGCGGCAAAGGATAAAACTAAGGCCGCCGAGCCCGTGAAGAAAGAGACGCCCGCCGCGCCGGCCAGCCCCAGGCAACCGGAGGCGAATCGCGCCGAAACTTCTTTCCAGCGAGGCACAGAAGCGTTGGAACGCGGTCAGCACGAAGACGCTATTCGTTTTTTAGCCGAGGCTGCGACACTTGAGCCGCGCGTCGGGAGGTATCGCGCGTATTATGGAGCGGCGCTGATGCGTAACCCGAGTTTGAGAAGAACAGCGGAGACGGAATTGCAGGCCGCCCTGAAGCTCGAGCCGAACAACGCCTCGTTTCATTTGATGCTCGCTGAACTGTATCAACGGATCGGACTGCGTAAGCGCGCCGAGCATGAAGCGCTACGCGCGCTATCGGCCGATCCGGCGAACAAGTCTGCGCGCGAGTTGCTGTCGAGCCTGGCGAGTAAGTAACTTCCTAACGATGCCACCAGTTGAAACAATTGAGCGAACGGACGGCGCCACGATCGAAGTGTTCGCCACTCTCTCGGCGCGGGCTGACGAGTTCGAAAGCTACGCGCACCCGCACGCCGCGCGCATCGCTGCGATCGCCGATCAGATTGCCAGATTGTTCCGGCTCGGGCCGCGCGACCGATTCTCGTTGCGCACGGCCGCGCTGGCTCATGATCTTGGGGAAGTAGTTATGAATCGGGATTACATGCGCGGACGCCACTCATTGAGCGACGACGAACGCATTGATCTGGCGCGTCATCCGATCATCAGCGAACGGGAGGCGGCCACGGCCGGCGCGGATCGCGGTGCGCAATTGCTGGTTCGTTGGCATCATGAGTGGTGGAACGGCAGTGGCTATCCGGACGGTTTGCGTTTCGAACAGATTCCACTCGGGGCCCGGATTCTGCGCGTCGCTGATTCATATGCGTCGCTAACCGACGCGCGCCCGTTTCGTGAGGCCTACACCGAGCAGCAAGCCCGCGAGCATCTCATCGAGTGGACCGGCATCGAATTCGATCCGCGCGTCGTGCGCGCCTTGCTGACACTCGAGCCGTTTCCGGAATTGAAAGGCTATGCCCGGGAAGTAGCGCCGGCGCCGGACATGAATTTAATCGCTGAGGAACTCATGGCGCGGATGGACCAAATAGGATCGTGATGATTCCCTGCTCCGCTGGGAGCGGGCGCAAAGCGTAAAATGCAACAACCTCAGAACGGACTGAATACCAGCTCGATTGGATGGCTCGGCTTTGAGCTGAATGTGCTGCGCCGCTTGAAATTCAATTCAGTCGCGCTGCCGCTCGCCGGCGAACCGCATTTGGGCCACTATCTGAAGCGTTGGCAAACGCGCGTAGCCGTCAACGATCCGGCGCAATGGGCCTGGACCAAATCGCAAGCCTTCATCGAAAACAATTCCGAGACGCTGACCGAGCACGACGTCGATTTAATTCTGGACGACGCCTACGTCCCGCGAAAATATTTTCGCAACCCGGGACTGCTGTCCTGGTTCAACGAGACTGACGCGTGGTGGTTTGATAATGTGCGCAACAACGCCGAACGGTTCGGGTCACCTTTCAAACGCGCCATAGCTTTGGCTGCCGGCATGTCCGTCGGCGATTACGTATTTTCGTTCAACCTCGACACGCGCGACCTGCGCCAACCGCTCGCGCTCTCGAATGTGTTTCGGCGTTTGTTGAAGACACTGCCGGCGCCGATCGACAATCGCCGCAGCAACATTACTTCAAACAAATCGGCCAGAGCCTTCCTCGCCGATAACCCTGACAACGACCTGATGTTCTTGCGGCTACCGCATCCCACTCGTTCCAGCGACAGCCGCAACTCGCGCGCAGTCACCTGGCGTGAAGAATGGATCCGCCAGGGCAAAGGCCCCTGGAGCGAGCAAACCAAAGAACGCGGCGCGAAACTCGATGCCTATGTCGAGACCAAAGAGCAGTACCTCGGTCTGGTCGACGACATTCTGCACACCGCAGCGCATGTTCCCATGTGGGCGATCGAAGCCGTCAGCGATGGCTTTGTATCGACCGACGAACTGGTTGAATGCGTGAGCAACACCCGCAAGATCGAAGCCACCTACCGCAAAGACTTCTCCGAACTGCTGGGAATCCAGGCAGTCATCATCACGGCCGGGTCGTAATCCAGCTCACGCAGTCCCGATACTTGATTGGCTGATCGATTTCGGACGCGCTTCACGCAACGCACTTCCAAGTGAAGAGCGACCGACGCTCAGCAAAGAAACTGATTGAGATTGAATGCGGACGCTGTGGGTTCGACTTTGCTGCAAAAGTCCTTTTTTGCGTCCGCGTAGCGGACTGAGTGTAAATAGCCCAGCGCTTTAGCGCTGGGATCCTCAGCGGTATAACCATAGAGTCCGCAAGGCGGACGACTGATAACTTGTCCATAACCAGGAGCTGACTGCTCAGCCGTCCGTTTCACGGACTTCCCTCTTTGTGCTAAACGCACCCCACCGATGAATCGGTAATTATCTACTTGACGGTTCCAGAGATTTGTAGCGACGCGAACAGAAACGCCGAAGGCGTTTACCAACACCCAGCCCAGGGTTGCGCGCGCCAGCGCGCTACCCTGGGGTAGCGCCACACGGATTTGTGCCA
>Ga0207511_100176_pt1:2500-13650 | contig 13650 bp, 9 predicted proteins | sample NitcycUWRSCHO22C_FD_188265 | JGI IMG/M metagenome (GOLD analysis project Ga0207511, IMG submission 188265) | Soil microbial communities from Arlington Agricultural Research Station in Wisconsin, USA - Nitrogen cycling UWRJ-SCHO22-C (SPAdes) | ecosystem: Environmental > Terrestrial >... | reverse complement strand
CTTGACTTCGTCTTTCATACCCGATTTGTTGGGTTGCGCCGATTAAGTAATGTAGCCCAGTGTCGGCAGAGTCTCGTCGTCCACAAGAGACTCCCCCCACTTGCCATGCTCCCCTTGGCCAGCACGCCACGTTAGCGAAAAGAACTGCTTTGCTTTCTGGAGCACTGCGTCACGCAGTTCTTGCTCAATGCCCTCGTCACGGATCCTTTTCAGTAGTTTGCGATCGTGAATTATGGCGGCTGCGTCGTCTGCGTAATCAGTTGAATATGTTGCGGCGAGAACTTTGAACGTAAACCCCTGTCGGCCTCGCGAGAAGCCAATAAGAAAACCAGCCTGTTTGATGCCGTACTGTTTCATGCGGTCCATCCACGGCTGGTGAATGCAGTCACCTCTGTCGCCCTTCTCAAGCGCGCGACGCATGGAGCTATCGGGAGGAAGCTTGGCTATGACGTCTTTGATATGTGCGTCAACGGCAGCAGAACGACAGTTTGGCGTTTGCCCCTGCAACGATACCGCGTTGTTGAGACAGGCGATCAGGACGACTGTCGTGAGCGAAACTTTCATATGTAAGCGAAGCAATCCAACGGCGGAGTTGACGCGGCGGCGGGAATTCATTCAAGCATCGCCGAACCAGTCATGATGCGAAACACGCTCCCGCCGCTCGCGTCGAACGATTTGTTCGGCGGCGGTTATATCGGGAACTGACTGGCTGCGTCAATGTCATAAACAGGTTTCGCGGTTTTTATGAATTGCCCAAACCAGTCACCGATGAATGCCACGAACCAGTCGCCAACGCGCAACGCAAGTTCGGCTTCGTCTTTTGAAACGTCAAAGTCTTTATGTCCTTTCGGGTGCGTGATCCGATTGCGAAGTTTGATGGCATTTTTGAAATCGTCCCATGATGGCCCCGTCGTGTGCGACGAAAGGGACAAACCAAACCCCTTTTCGACGCAACGCTGCGTGAAGATAGAATTGTCCGCCATCGGTATGCGCTTCGTTCGTTTTAGGAGTTCACCGTCACTTCCGATGTCATATGTTTCGCCGCGGAGCATCATCAATTCAGGGTGCGTCAACTGCCCAGAACTATCGGCCGCAGCGGCAAGTATCGTTTGTTTTTGAATGTAGATCGTCAATTCAATAGCGGCGAAGAGAACGCGAACATAATTGCGTCGTGAGTAGGAATCGTCCCTAGCACGCAAGTCTTTTGCGGCACGCTCAAGGTCGTCGCTGACAACAAAGAGCGGTTGCGTAAGATCGTTGGTCTTGATTACTGCCATAACGGGTGTAGCCGCCGAACTATGTATTAGACCGACCGAGTCGGTCTAAGCACCTTATACAGGGTCTTATACCGAATGCCAAGATTCATTCCTCGCAGCGGCAGCGGCCAGCATTCTCATTACCAAACGCGCAGACTCCCCATCTTATATCCGACCGCCGCAAAACTATTGACAGCACTCCCTAACTCTGATATTTACCACCACGCACAAGTCGCCAACTAGTCGGTTTTGGGCCTCCCGATCCTCTCGAAAGATCCCTAGACCCGGAACCGAACAAAGCAGAGATCAGAGAACAGAGGTTAGAGGTCAGAAATTCAGGGCCTTTGACGATTCATTGGGAAATGGGCCGTTTTCGCCCCAAATCTTAATGTCGGCTGTATTTTCGCCGCTCTCTACTCAAAAGGAGAAACAAAAAATGGCTACCAAAACGGCGCCAAGCCAAAGACGAAAGAAAGCTGTCGAAACTTCAACGGCCTAGGAACTTGCTCTTGCCTCTTCGCCTACGCATCTGGGCCCGCCCTACTCAGGATTTTCCAAAGAGATTAGCTACCCTTCGGATGGCTACTGGAACGCAGTGAAAATCTACCCCCTGAGCGGGCAGATAGTGGTTCAGTTGGGAGCAGTCCAGCAAATTCTAGAAGGTATTGGATCACAGGAGGGTGGCTTTATGAAGACGTTTTCCGTAGGCTCGCCCGGCCTCTATGTCTTCAGCCTGGTGACTACCATAAACTCGCTGACGCTGTTGCCGAAATCCCGCGATACCATTCACGCCGGCGCGACCATCTATTTGGCTGTGAATCAATCGGACGACCGTTACGATGGCGCGCACAAGGAGTGGCATATAGATACTAACTATCATTACCCAATTCGTAATGCCTATTACCCGATGATTAATCTGGTGGTTTCGGCTACGCTCGCCGCAAACGTCAATTACAAGTTGCACGCGGGCGTGGGAGTCAACCTTGAGTGGACTGGCAACCTATTCAACGCGCCTCCCTACGGAGAGATAATAGCCACCCTGCAGAGCTTAACGCAGTCAGGGCCGGGCGCTACGGTTCTGATGGCAGCGAAGAAGGGAGCGAAGGCCGGCAAGCCTCGCTACTTCTATGAAAAGTACACAGACGAAGAGGCGTCGAAGATGTAGACGCGCGAAGTTGTAAAGTTTATTCATCGCCGCAGGCGTGCAGAGAGCAGCGGCCAACCCGCTGAACGCCTGCGGCGCAGGCTCCGCTACTGCGCAATCTCAGCCGCAGCTTTTCTACGGGCCGCGCCGCGTTCGACCCATTCGTAGACCATCGGCAGAATCACGATCTTGATTGGGCGGGTGACCAGCCCGCCGACTACGACTATGGCCAAAGGCTTTTCAATCTCGGCGCCGGTGCCTGAAGAGATGATGAAGGGAATCAGGCTGATGCTTCCGATCAAGGCGCTCAACAGTTCAGCGCGCAGGCGCACGCTGGCGCCGGTAATCACCGCATCTCTCAATTCGTAGCCACGGCTGCGCAGCTTGTTCATGAATGAAACCATCACCATGCCGTTCTGCACGGCGATACCGAACACGGCGATGAAGCCGACGATCGCGGGAACACTCAGCGGGAAGCCGGAAATCAAAAGCGCAGTCGTGCTGCCGACCAGCGCGATGGGAATGTTGAAGATGATCGTGAGCGTGTTGCGCAGAGAATTAAAGCAGGAGTAGATGAGCACAAACACCAGCAACAGAGCGATGGGAATGGCGATGAGCAGTCTGCGCGTTGCTTGTTGCGCATTCTCAAACTGTCCGCCCCAGGTGACAAAATAACCGGGAGGCATTTTGACTTGCAGCGCGACGGCCTGCTGCGCGTCGTGCACGAAGCTGCCGATGTCGCGCCCTTTGACGTTACACATGACGACCTCACGCCTCAGCGAATTTTCGCGGGTGACCAGCGAGTCGCCGCTGGATAATTTGAAACTGGCTATCTGCCCCAGCGGAATCTTTCCGCCGATCGGCGCCGCTACCAGAATATCGCCGAGCTTCTCGACCTGGTTGCGATAGTCCTCTTTCAAACGCACGAAGATCGCGAAGCGCCGCTGGCCTTCCAGCACGTCAGTGGCCGAGTCGCCGCCGATGGCAATCTTCGCGACCTCGAGCACGTCGGCAATATTCAATCCGTATCTGGCGATCTTGTCTCGCTCAACATCGATCTCCAGATGCTCTTCACCGGCTGATTGTTCGACGGCCAGGTCCTCGACGCCGCGCACGTGTGACATGACGTCGCGAATCTGATCCGCGACCTGGCGCAGCGTATCCTGATCTTCGCCGAAAACCTTGACGGCAATCTGGGCATTAATGCCGGAGATTAATTCGTCATTCCGCGTCTCAATGACTTGCGAGAAGTTGAATTTCACACCCGGGAAGCCTTCGACGCGATTGCGCATGGCATCAACCAGAGCGTCTTTGGTTTTGGCGGTGGTCCATTGGCTCTTCGGTTTCAGACGCACGTAGATTTCATCGTTGCTGACGCTCTCCGGGTCGCCGCCTAGTTCCGCGCGGCCGATTTTCGCTACGACGGTTTCGACTTCGGGAAACTCGCGCAGCGTTTTTTCAATTTGCGTTGAAATCTCGACGGCCCGAGTCAATGAAATGCTGGCGGGCATGGTGGCGCGCACCAGCATGTTGCCTTCGTCAATGGTCGGCAGAAATTCACTGCCGAGAATGAACACGTCGGCCACGCTCCAGACCAACAGCAACGCGGCGATTGTCAGCGTGAGCACCTTGTGAGCAATCGCCCACTTGAGAATCGGCACGTAGATGCCTTTGACCAGGCGAATGATGGGATTCTCGCGGACCGGTCCCTTCTTCAAACGCAGCCAGAGTGCGCACAACATGGGCGCAATGCAGAGCGCCATCAGCATCGAGCCGATCATCGAGAAGGTGACGGCGTAACCGAGCGGCTTGAACAGCTTGCCTTCGATACCTTGTAAGGTGAAGACGGGCAGGAAGACAGCGATGATGATCAGGATGGCGAAGAACATCGGCCGGCCGATTTCCTGCGCGGCGGTGAGGATCGCTTCGCGAGTCGAATGCTCGCGATGTTCTTCGAGGTGGCGATAGATGTTCTCGACCATCACCACCGTCGCGTCGACCATCATGCCGATGCTGATAGCCAAACCGCCGAGCGACATGAGATTCGCGGATTGGCCCCAGTACCACATGAGAATGAAGGCGACGAGCATGCAGAAGGGAATTGCCGCGGCCGTAATGAACGAGCTGCGGAAGTTGCCGAGGAGCAGGACGAGAATGATTAGCACCAGCGCTTCGCCTTCGATCAGCGATTCGACGACTGTGTGAATGCTGTTGTCGACCAGTTCCGCCTGATCATAGAAGTCGACGACTTGCACTCCGGGCGGCAGGGCTTTATTAATCTCGGCGACCTTCAGTTTGATTCGCTCGATGACTTCCTTGGTGTTCTCGTTGATGCGCTTGAGAACGATGCCGGTGACGACTTCACCCTGACCGTCCTTAGTGACCGCGCCCTGCCGCAGCTCGTTACCGATTTGCACGGTGGCGACGTCGCTGACGCGAATGGGTGTGCCGCCGCGCGAATCCAGCACGATGTTCTTGATGTCCTCGATGTCTTTTACCAGGCCCAAACCGCGCACGACGTATTGTTCGTCGCCATGCTCGATGAAGTTGGCGCCGGTGTTCTGGTTGTTCGCCTGAATCGCGTCGAACAGCGATTTGAGGGTGATGTTGTAATTGACGAGCGCCTGCTGATCGACGATCACCTGATACTGTTTGACGTCTCCGCCAAAGCTCAGTACATCGGCGACGCCCGGCACAGTACGCAGTTGCAGCTTGACGAGCCAATCCTGAATCGTGCGCAGTTCCTGATTGCTCTGTCCTTTGCCGACGATTTGATAGAGATAGATTTGACCAGTGCCGGTGGTGATGGGACCCATGGTCGGTTCGAAACCGGAAGGAATGTTCTCTTTGGCGTCGGCCAACCGCTGGAAGACCTGCTCGCGCGCGAAATAAATGTCGGTGTCGTCGCTGAAATAAACGGTGACGACAGAGAGGCCGAACTTCGATTCCGATTCAACGCGAGTCACACCCGAGATGCCGTTCATCTCGTTTTCGATCGGAAAGGTGATCTGCCGTTCGATCTCTTCCGGCGCCAGGCCTTCGGCTTCCGTGTCGATTTCCACCTGCACCGGCGTGACGTCAGGAAAGGCATCGACGTTCAGCCGGCGCAAGGCGAGGATGCCGCCGGCGACGATGAGCATCGAAACGACCGCCACCAGCAACCGCTCGCGATAGAAGAAGGCAATGAAATTGTCGGTCATATGGGTTTTGCCACAGAGACACAGAGGCACAGAGAAAGCGAATACCTGATAACGCTTCTCTCATTCCTATCGCTCATTACTCTGTGTCTCTGTGCCTCTGTGGCTGATTTACTATTCCGGTTTGCTTTGCTGAAGCAGCAGATAATTTCCCTTGATGACTACTCGGTCACCAGCGTTCAAGCCATCGATGATCTCGACGCGATCGCCGTTCTTAATTCCGAGTTGCACTTGCTTCTGTTTATAGCCATTGCCTTCAGCCACGAAGACGAGGCTCTTGCCGTTATCTTCGAGAACTGCCGATTGCGGGACCGAGAGGGCCGTGCTGTTCACATCCGTGATGATCTCGACGTTGGCGAACATGTCGGGTTTCAGACGGCCATCGGGATTTGGAACTTCAGTGCGCACTTTCACCGTGCGCGACTCAGGATCGACTACGCTGTTGATGAAAATCACCCGGCCGGAGAAGGTAGTTCCCGGAAACGCGGTGGCGGTGACTTTGACGCCTTGCCCAATACGCATCCGCGGCAAATCTTTTTCGAAGACGTTGGCATCAATCCAAACGCGTGACGTATCGATGATCTTGAAAACATTCGCATCAGTTCCCACTGTAGCGCCGATAGTCGCGGCACGTTCCACGACGGTCCCGTCGATCGGCGAGTTGAGCGAGAAAGTAGCGGCGAGTCCCGGCTTGGTCCCCAGGGCGTCGATCGTCGCATCGTTCAAACCGAGAATGAGTAGATGACGACGAGCCGCGATGAGCGTGGCTTTCGTTGAAGCGGCGTTGTTCTCGGCCGTGGCTCTGGCGACTTCGAGATCGTGTTCGGCTGATTGCAGGTTCTTGCCCGCAACTACCGTCTTCTCGTACAGCGCCTTCGTGCGATCGTAAGTCTGCTGGGCCAGTTTGATTTCGGCCGCGGCAGATCGCTTCGCGTTTTCGGAATCAGCCAGCGCCTTCAAGTAATCGGCTTCGGCTTGATCGATATCGGCCGATTCCAGTTCGGCCAGCTTCTGTCCTTTGCGGACTTTGCTTCCCTGGCCGGCGTAGAGTTTTACGATTCGCCCTTCGTTAACGGGTCCGATCACGGCGGTCCGATCTTCGGGCACGAGAACTTTTCCTGTGGCGGTGACTACGCCGGAGATTGGCGCCGTGGCGACTATCTCTGTCTCGATCGCTTTGTCGGCTGCTGTGCTGGTCGCCGTCAAATTCGCCTGCGTTGCCGGCGCAGGGGTTCGCTTGCAGCCGGCCAGGGCCGCGGTCGCGACGATGAAAATAAAAATCTTTTTATGTCTGTTCATATCGAAGTCCTTTCGCACTACTTCACGATCGGCGTGGCCGTCGCTAGTTCAAGATCGAGCAGCGCGGATTGGTAATCGAAAAGCGCCTGATAGAAGGCCGCCAGCGTGTCGCGCCGCGTGCGAATTGCATCGAGCAAATCGAGAATCGAGCTCTCACCGGCTTTCAATGAGTATTCGGTGAGGTTTTGAATGTCGTTAACTTTGGTGAGCACGCCGGTGCGGTAGAGATCAACGCGGCGCTTCTGCATCTGGAACGCGATGAATGCCTTGTCCACATCGCTGATGATCTGATTGGTGATCAGCGCTTCCTGGTTTTGCGCTTTCTGCTTTTCGATTCGCGCTTTGGCGCGCTCGCCCTGATTTCGATTGTGGACCGGCAGCGTGAAGCCGACACCGAACGTGTAGTTGCTGCCGCCGCCGGGCACTTCGGTGACTCCGGCGCCGAGATTCACGTCGGGGACTTTCTGTGCGTCCTGAAGGCGGATGTCGGCGTCGGCGGCTTTCTCGGCCAGTTTGGCAGCTCGCAGATCAGGACGCGCGGCCAGCGCCTGGTCGCGCAGGTCTGCAAACGTGAAATCATAAATCTGCGGATCGAGCGTGCCGGCCGGAGCGATCTCCATGGCTCGGTAGTCGCCGCCGAGAGTGACGCGCAGGTCCCGCAAGGCGACTTCGTAGTCTCGCTCTGCATTGGCGAGATCAGTATCAAATTTCAACTTCTCGACTTCGAGCCGGGTGAGATCGAGGCCCGCCAGTTCTCCTGCCTGGACCAATTCTTCGGTGTGCTTGACGGTGTCGGCAAAGCTCTTTTCGTTTTCCTGCGCCAGGTCGAGAAGCGTCTTGTTGAGGATGACCGTAAAGAACTTCCGCTTTAGATCGTTCGTCAACTGCCAAACGGTAGTTTCGAACCCGGCGCGGGCCACGTCGGCATTCGCGTTGGCCACATCACTTCGCCTGGGTCGTTTTCCGCCGAGCTCGAACGTTTGGGCGATGCTGTATGAGTACTGTTGCTCAGTGAGCAGATTACCGCTCAGGTTCAGCGGCAGACCCGAAAAGCCAACGCTGACATCCGGATTCGGCCGTAGACGCGCCGTCAATTTTTCGGCTTCCGCAGTGTCGATGTCATAGCGCGCGGCGATCAGTTGAAAATTCTGTTTGAGAAAAATCGAAACCGCGTCAGCCATCGAAATCGGTCGGGGTGGCGAAAGCTGCGGCGATTGAGATCGCAGTGCGCCGCTCTGGTAAGCCTCGGGACCCGTGTTGGTACCCGGTTGCGACCCGGGAGTAGCCGCCCGTTTTATTAGTTGTGCATGCGCGTGGATAGGCGAAATAATCAGCGACAATCCCAACGCGATCAGACCAGTGCTTCTCTGAGCCCTAATCATCTTGCCTCCTCTGTTCAGATTGGCCCGGCGACTTGCAGCGCCGGATGTCGGCGCAAGGTGCAAGCGTCGCTCGGGCTGCGGAAACGCGCGCTCGTAGACAGAGCTCGCGCAGAACGGGCGATTGATGGCTTAGAGAATTGTTGGTGGAGCGCGGCCGCGTCGCGTATCGGCGAACTCAGATAAATGAACCGCGACGTTGGTGGCGGTGAAGAATATTTGAGACCCCGTCGCCCCGATGAGCGAAGGCTGATTGATCTCAGAGGATGAAAGATTCTGGTGAAGTTGGCAGATCAGACACTCTGCCTGAGACCGGGACCGCGATGAAGTGCGGCCGTTGTTGCTCGATTGCAACTCTGTCGGGACCGTGCCGGCTGGCGAAGTGGCTGCGGTCCGTTGCCCGATCTGCGTTTGAGATCCGTGGTGATGCGTGAACTCGACCGTAGCGCCCCATGTCAGGCACGCCAATAACAAAAGTGCGAGGCCACGACTTCGTTTCGCGTGACTCGTAAAAAACTTGTTGAGTTGCAGACGAATCAATGAAAACCGCTTTGATGCTAGACTAGGCGACGTAGTTTATTCCCGGTACTGGGCCATGTCAATGCAGGTTACTTCCATAATCAGCCGGCGATTTCTACTCGCAGTTGGCGTCGTTGCGACCGTGTGTCTGCTTAGCTCTCATCTGTCTGCGCAAACGAACGTCGACGTCCGGCTGGTTCCGGATTCCGGTCGTATCTCGATTGAACTGAACAGTGCGCCGGCGTCATCGTGGTCTTTCCTCGACAGCTATGCAGGTATCGTCGGCCTCGGCAGTCGCATCGAGCACTTCGCTGCACTTGATGAGCGAGGATCTGAAGTTCCGTTGAGCCAGTCCGCCCCGGGTCAATTCAAATCAGCAAGTCCGGTAAAGCGAATTCGGTATGAAGTGAATCTGCGGCCAGTGTCGCGCGCTGCCGATTTTTCACACTTGTCCTGGCTGGACAAAGACCGCGGCGTGTTAATGTCTCTGGACTTTCTGCCGCGCGGAACCGAAGCAGCAGGCGCCGGCGAAAATCGCAGGATTCACTTTCAGTTGACGGCGCCCTGGGCGGTCCAGTCAAACGAAATGAAGGTGAGGCCTGACGAATTTGCGGTTACCGATGTCGCTCGCGCCTCATTTGCCGTCGGGACGAACCTGCGGGTTACGCAAACGAACGTATCCGACCTCACATTGAATTTCGTGACTAACAGCGAATGGGCCTTCACTGATGCTGATGCGCTTCAGTTGGGCCAGCAAGTGCTCAGCGCGCATCGGGAGACCTTCGGCTTGTTTCCCGGCAAGACGGCAACGCTGGTGCTGTTCCCGTTTCCGCTCGCGGTTAGCGCGAGTCAATGGAGCGCCGAGACGAGAGGCTCGACCGTCACCCTGTTAATGGGGAAGTTGCCGTCAAAGGTTGCGGCGCTAGCGCAACTCAGCACGCCGCTAGCTCACGAATTTTTTCATCTCTGGATACCGAACGCGCTGACCCTCCAGGGGAATTACGATTGGTTCTACGAAGGGTTCACGATCTATCAGGCGTCCCAGACGGCAGTGAAACTTGGGCTCTTAACTTTTCCGGAGTTTCTGAATTCAATTGCCCGGGCGTACGACTCGTCCAAAGGCGAGGGAAGCTTATCGTTGATTGAAGCTTCGAACCGCCGATTTACCAGTGGGCTGAACTCGGTCTATGCCAAGAGTCAGGTGATTGCGTATCTTTATGATCTGCGGTTGCGAAGTGCGACTCGTAATAAGCATTCACTGGCAGATGTCTATCGCAAGCTGGTCCGCGGCGCTTTTCCCGGCGGCAGCGATGGTAGTGACGTGGCCGGGCGAGTGCTCAGCGAAGAGATCGGATCCGGCGAGTTCGTTCATTCGTTCGTTCAAAATCCGGTTTCGTTGAATCTGGCAAATGAGCTGGCGCCGTTTGGTTTGATTGTCGACGCGCGCGGCGTTCGGACTCAGATATCGGTCGCGGAAAAACTCAGCAAGGCGCAGCGCGATTTGCTTCGTGAGTTAGGTTACAATGCAGCTACGCACGCGACCCGTTGAGTCTGTGGGCGCGCGCTGGATTAAGAAATGCAACTTAAGCAATTCACCCCCTGGAAAATCGTGGCGCTGTTGGCGACGGCGCTGTTGGCGGCTGGTTGTACGGCGATCGCCGGCCACGCCAGCACCGGCGTCGTGGTATCGCGCAGCGCCCAGATTCGCAGTTCGACCGCCGTCGTTGCTGCCGATTTGCTGGAAGTAAATCGCGGCTACACGCTCGATATTCTCGACACGGTTGACGTGCCCGACCCGTCGGACAATAGCAAGAAGGAACGTTGGTATCGCGTGCGCGGACGCGATAAAGACAACACTGAAGGTTGGATTGAAGCGCGCAACATCATGCCGGACGAAGTGCTGGCGAAATCGCAGAAACTGTCCGACGAAGACAAAGACCTGCAAGGTCAGGCCACGGGGCAACTGCATGCCGGATCGAACCTGCGCCTCAGTCCTGATCGCAGCAACAATGAAAACATCATGATGCGGCTCGACAGCGGATCGAGTTTTGAAATTATCGGCTGGAAGCGCGTGCCAAAACTGAAAGGCGCGGAAGGGACCGAAAGCGATACGGCGCCCAAAGCGGGTACCGCCAGCAATAGCAACAAGAAGGTTCAAGGAGAAGACGACGAGAATTCTGAGGACAAAGAGACGACTGAACTCTGGTACAAGGTGCGGCTGTCGCCGTCCATTTCGCCCGCGCCCGAGGGATGGATTTTTGGAAAGCAGGTCGAGCTGACGGTTCCGAGCGACATCATCTATTACCGGACGGGCCGGGAATTTGTTGCCTGGCGCAGGCTGGACGAGGACACGAGC
>Ga0207511_100175_pt1 | contig 13732 bp, 14 predicted proteins | sample NitcycUWRSCHO22C_FD_188265 | JGI IMG/M metagenome (GOLD analysis project Ga0207511, IMG submission 188265) | Soil microbial communities from Arlington Agricultural Research Station in Wisconsin, USA - Nitrogen cycling UWRJ-SCHO22-C (SPAdes) | ecosystem: Environmental > Terrestrial > Soil >... | reverse complement strand
TTCTGACACGATCCCGATACTTGATTAGCCAAGTATGTTATCGCCCAAATTGGAGTACTCTAACGCCAGTTTCAATGAGGGCCCGAGACAATCGTCCTGCGTAGCTTTCCGTGCCCCATTGATTCATTCACTCATTGATTCAACGGATCAATGACTCAATGAATCAATCACAAAAGTTCACCATCGAAGAGCGCGTGCGCTGGGGCGACGTCGACGCGGCGTCGATCATTTTCTACGGCGCATACATTCGCTTTTTTGAAATTGCCGAGACGGAATTGTTTCGCGCGGTGGGCATGCCTTACGGAAAACTTTTCGATGAACTCGACATCTGGCTGCCACGTGTTCACCTCGAATGCGATTTCCATCGCGCGCCGCGACTCGACGATTTGCTCGAGGTCAGCGTTTACGTCGGCAACATTGGCCGCACGTCGCTGCGTCTGGATTTCGAAGTGCGGCGCAAGACCGAGGACGGCACGATCGAAAAAGACCTGATGGCCACCGCACACTTTGTGCTGGTGGCGACTGACCGAACAAATCTCAAGCCAATTCCAGTGCCGGACGAATTGCGGCAGGCGCTCGCGGCTTATCTTTGGAGTGCGCCGGGATCGGTACCATCTGCGTAAGCAGATGGATCATTGACTCCTGAGGTGCCTCCTTGATCCATCCGCTCACGCGGAGGGTACTGATGCGGGCGGTCTCCAATACTCAGAGTTTTCCTTCGATCCGCGACAAGCCTTCAATCAAGTGGTCCATAGCCAGCCACAGTGACCACGCGTGGTGATAAAAAGCCAGCGGAAAACTAATCCCCACAACAAATAAAATCGTCAGCAGAACTTTCTCATTGAGACTTGTCAGCGTGATGCAGGCGAGATAAATCGCGACAATGAACGCTTCCGTCGTGACCACGTTCGCCATGATCGCGCCGACGAAGAAGCCCTCTTCACGTTTGAATATCACGCCACACGAATCGCAGCGATGCTTCAAATTAAATGGCCGCGCAACAATCGAAGCGCGACCGCAAACCGGGCATTGCAGTTTGAGCGACCGCCAAATCGTGAGGCCAATCCTGGGTCGATCTCTGTTCATCGCAAACGCGAAACCCGTTGATTCATTAATCTGCTTGAGCTTTTTTCGAGGCAGGACTACTATGCGCGCCTGACTTCCGCCCTGTCCAACAAAGTAAAGAGGTACTCATGAGAAGAAACATCTGGATCATTTTGCTCGTCGTGCTCGTCGTTACTTTGGTCGGCTGCAATAAGTTCGGCCGCGGCATCGCGGGCAGCGGCAACCGGAAAACCGAGAAGCGCGATTTGAAGTCATTCAACGCCATCGACACCTCCGGCGCTTACGACGTCAAAATCACCTGTCAGAAACCGGCCAGCTTTGAAATCGAAGCCGACGACAACATCTTGCCGCTGATCAAGACCGAAGTACGTGACGGTGTTCTATTTGTCACCAACGATCAGGAGTATCACTCGGCAAAGTCAGCGGCATTGCGGATCTCAATGCCTGAACTCAACAGCGTTTCGAATTCCGGCGCGGGAGACGTCAACATCGCCGACGCCAACAGCAATGAACTGAGGCTTCAATCTACCGGCGCAGCCTCTTTTGACGCCGCGGGCAAAGCGAAGAGTGTCACCATCTCGTCGACGGGCGCCGGCCGGATAGACGCGAGCAGGCTTACGGCTGAGAAAGCGAAGGTTGATATCTCGGGGGCTGCCAGCGTGGACGTTTACGCCAGCGATCAATTAGATGTAAACGTGTCGGGCGTGGGCAGCGTGACCTACGGCGGCAATCCGAAAACCGTGAATAAGAGCATCAGCGGGATCGGCACCGTCAATCCGAAAAACTAGATCCTTTGAAGTCTGACTCGCGTTGTCGTAATGAAAGGCAAGCCAGCTAAAGCAACAAGCCGGTCGAAGGCTTCGGCGATGGGCGTGACTTTCGATACAGTCCGCGAGATCGCCCAGCAGTTCGCCGGTGCTGAGGAATCGACTTCCTACGGCACCCCCGCGTTTAAGGTGAAAGGCAAACTGTTCGCGCGCTTTCATCAGGGCGGTGAAGCGTTGGTCGTCAGCGTGGACTTCGAACAACGTGAAGAGATGATGCGCACGTCGCCCGAGAAGTTCTACATCACCGATCATTATTTGAATTATCCGTGGGTGCTCGTGCGCATGTCGAGTGTGACAGCCGACGAGCTGCGCGATTTATTGATCGGTTCGTGGCGTCGGGTGACCACTGGAAAGACGGCGGCCAATTATGGGAAACGTCAACGATGATGCGTGCCAGCGTGAGTCCGTGAGCCTTGCAGAAACCCGACCGTTAGGGAGGGTGCAAGAAGTTGCGTAAGCACGGCACCCTCCCTAACGGTCGGGTTTCTGCAACCCTGAAGGTTGCTACGCGGACACGCAAGTACTATTTCTGAAACTAATTCGCTCTACATCACACTTAACCATATGAAACGAGTAGCGATCACAATCCTCCTGTCTCTGTTGTTGATCCTCAATGCCGCCGTCGTACCGGCGCAATCAAACTCGCTGGCTCAGCGAATCCAAAGCGTCATGGATCGCCCCGAATTCAAACACGCGCTATTCGGCATCGAGTTTTATTCGCTGGATAAGAGCAAGGTCATTTACAGCATCAATGCGGACAAGCTGTTCACGCCGGGCTCGACGACCAAGTTGTTAACTGAAGGCACGGCGCTGTCGCTACTGGGCGCTGACTATCGTTTTCACACACGCGTCTATCGCACCGGGCGGATCGATGAAGAAGGCGCTCTGGATGGTGATTTAATTTTAGTAGCCAGCGGCGATCCAAATATTTCCGGCCGCCTGCGCGACGACGGCACGCTGGCCTTTGAGAATGAAGATCATTCATACGACGGCGATCCGAATACGCGCGCGGTTCCCGGCGATCCCCTGCTGGTGATTCGACGGCTGGCCCAACAAGTAAAGGACAAGGGCATCAAGAAAATTCGCGGCAACGTCATCGTCGACGCCAGCATGTTTCGCGAAGGCGCGCGCGAGCTGGGCACCGGAGTCGTCATGTCGCCGATCGTCATCAATGACAACATCATTGATATCGTGGTTACGCCGGCACCGAGCGAAGGAGCTCCAGCCGCTTTCACTTCTTCACCCAAAACTTCGTACGTGACCTTTGCTAACAAGGTAAAGACCGGGAAGGCGGATTCCGAGCCCGACATTCGCTTCGTCAGCAACCCGACAGGCCCCGAAGGCGCTCAAAACCTGACGATTGTGGGCAGTTTCCCCGCCGGCAAGTCGCCCATCCTTTTTAAATACGTCGTGCCGTCGCCCTCCCGTTTCGCCCAAACGGTGTTCACTGAAGCATTGAAAGAAAACGGAATCACAGTCGAACCGCAGGCAGGCTTTCGCGACCTCAATTTGTTGGCCGCCTCGTATGTTCCTGAGCAAATGATCGCCGAACACATCTCGCCGCCGCTGAAAGAAGAGATCAAGGTGACGCTCAAGGTCAGTCAGAACCTGCACGCCAGCATCACGCCGTTGATTCTGGGAGCGCTACTCGCGCCGAAGAACACCGAGCGTACCGGTTTCGATCTGGAAAAAGATTTTCTGGTTAAAGCCGGACTGGATCCGTTGGGCGCGCAGCAGGGCGACGGCGCGGGCGGCAATGCGCACTTCTCGCCCGACTTCATGGTCAGCTACCTCACCTACATGTCAAAGCAGAAAGACTTCCAGGTCTTCTATGATGCATTGCCAATCCTCGGCCGCGACGGCACGCTGTTCGACATCCAGGCGCAATCGCCGGCCGCGGGGAACGTCCACGCCAAGACCGGAACGTTTTCAGTTTTCGATCCGCTCAACCGCCGGCTGCTCGTCACCGCCAAGGGACTCGCAGGTTACATGACGACGAAGAAAGGCGAACACCTCGCCTTCGCAATCTACATCAACAATGTTTCAGTTTCGACTGAGCGCGATGAAGTGAAGAAAATTGTGGGCCAGGCGGTGGGCGAGATTGCGGCAGCCGCTTATTGAGAGTGTCAGAAGCCCGACCGTGAGGGAGGGCAATTAACGATTGCACGTTTCCCCCGATAGCAGCTTGCTAGTGTGAGATGCCCTCCCTCACGGTCGGGCTTCTGACACATGACGCATCCCGTCTAACTACATCAGCCTTTGCCATTTTGCTTCCACCCGCCGTAGTGAACTCGTCAGCCGCTGCTCTTGAGATCCGAGCCGCCGGTCCAAAAGCGTCAGCCGCTGCTCTTGAGGTCCGTGCCGCCGGTCTAAAAGCGTCAGCCGCTGCTCTTAAGATCCGAGCCGCCGGTCTAAAAGCGTCAGCCGCCGCTTTTGAGGTCCGTGCCGCCGGTCCAGACGCGTCAGCCGCCGCAACAATTCCTTCAGCCGCTGCAACAATTCCTTCAGCCGCCGGAATTTTGGCGCCATATTGACACCGCTTAACCTCCGAAGCCGGTTGTTGATATGGTTAAAACACCCTGAACCGTTCCAAGTGTTTTTGGTGAGCAGAGAGAAGTACTGCGGTGTCGGAGCGCCGCAAAAACTACGAATTCAGGTCATCTAAGCAGTTAGCGCCCGGCAGGTTGTCAGATTGCTAAAACCGGTTTTCTGATACCCTCTTCAGGGTGCAGAACGCGAGCATTGCGCTTCAGGGAGATTCCATCGACAACCAGGTTGTTATCCCTAATCCAGGCGCACCGGCAACCCAGTCCGTGACGATTCGTAAATCGCCTCGATCAATTCGACACTGCGGCGGCCTTCTCGCCCGTCACAAATAGGCGAACCGCCGGTTTCGATGGCGCGCAGAAAGTCTTCAATCAGTCTCCGGTGACCGCTGACATCTGAGACGATCGGTGATGACGCGCTGGCGTTGGTATTGCTCTCGGTTTGAGTGACCAGAGTCGGATCGGCCCTACGCAAGTCGGCTCTGACAATGCGATCGTGTTCCAGCACGATCGTGCCCTCGCTGCCGCTGACTTCCACGCGCCGCTGGTAGCCGGGATAAATCGACGTACCCACTTCAATCGTGCCGACGGCACCATTGGCAAATTCGAGTGTCGCCACCACCGTGTCTTCGACTTCGATCTCATGAAGCGCCGTCAACGTTCGCGCATAAACTCGTTCGACATCTCCCATCAACCAGAGCAAAAGGTCGATGGTGTGCACGCCCTGATTTATCAAAGCGCCGCCGCCATCGAATGCGCGGGTGCCGCGCCAACGCGAATTGGCGTAGTACTCCGGCGGACGGAACCACTTCACGTAACCACTACAGAGGATCGGTTGGCCCACGCGGCCGGCATCGATCAATTGCTTGAGCCGCGCAATGTCCGGCGACACGCGATCCTGAAAACAGACGCCGAGTTTCACGTTCGCCTGCTTGCATTCCGCAATCAGCGCATCCGCCTGCGCCACAGTCACGTCAATTGGCTTTTCGGTCAGCACATGCAGTCCCTGCCGGGCCGCCGCGGTCCCCTGCTCAGCGTGCAAAGCCGAAGGACTGCCGATGATCACCAGATCCAACGGCTGGTGACTGAGAAACGATTCCAGATCGCGATAGATCGCACCACCATATCGTTCACTCAACGCCGCAGTCTTTTCGTAGTTGTCTCCATAGAACGCGGCGATTTCAACGCCATCAATTTCGCGCGCCGCCCGCGCGTGCGTGTCGCTGATGCCGCCGCCACTAATGATGCCGACATATTTCATCTAGCAGTAAGTTCCGCGTTTAGAAGTCGGGAATACTAACACGGTATACTTGCGCTCGGTCGCATACTAGAATGCCCCCCTGCGGATCCGCTATTACATTGATCCAGCGACGGGACTTTCCGCATATTTATCACCACGGGATTACTGAGAACGAAGTCGAAGATGTTTTGACTTATCTAATGCAGGATTTGCGGGGTCGCGAAGATTCGCGGATGGCGATTGGTCAAACCGAAGCTGGACGATACTTGAAGGTAATCTATACCCTCGACCCAGTCCCAGATTCAGTCTTTGTCATAACCGCGTATGAGTTAGGTGCGAAAACCAAGAGAGCGGTTCGACGCAAGCGAAGGAAGAAATGATGCGAGGTAGAAACAGTTATCCGCGGGGTTGGAACGAAGCCCGAATTCGGAGGGTCATCGAACATTACGACTCGCAAACCGACGAAGAAGCTGCTGCGGAGATAGAAGCTGGACTCGCGAACACGACGATGGAAGTCCCCGCTGCGCTCGTGCCAGTTGTTCGCAAACTAATTGCGAAACGGAAATCCAAACGCGCAACCAAAGGCCCTTCGAAGACCGAGTAAGAGCTAACACGTCACGTGCAGCCTAGATCGCCAACGATGATTCGCGTTCCCACAAATCGGCTACCAACCCATCCCGGCGAGATGCTGCGTGAGGAGTTCCTAGCGCCAATGCAGATCGACGAACAGCAGTTGGCGGAATCCATTCACGTCTCGCGCGAGCGCATCAACGAAATAATTTCTGAGAGAAAAAGCATCAATCGCAGTATCGCGCTACGCCTGGCAAAATACTTCGGCATGTCACCCGACTTCTGGATAAGCCTGCAACTGCGTTGGGATTTATATCAGACTCAACAAGGGGAGTCGGAAGACCTCAAGGCGATCCGCCCGCACGTTGCTGCTTAACTCATCGTGCCGTTAGGCACGAGATATTTATTAGCCCACGAGTTTCGTTTTACCTCTACTCGCTCCGTAGGAGCGAAATATTTATGGCGCTCCTACGGAGCTACTGAATTTGGGGGACGCTGCGAGCTATAAACATCGCGCTCCTGGCAGAGCTTCAAACCCGTTGTCCCAAAGATCAATGACAATCCTCCGAAGCTGATGTATAACGGCGAGCAGGATCTGAGATTCTCCTGGCTAGCGGCGTTAGAGTACCGACTTTAGTCGGCGTTTTCTCTGCCGAAAAAAGCCCAACTGAAGATGGTACTCTAACACCCGATGATCGCTTATGCCCGACTCCCCTACATCCGAACCAGAATCCGATTTTGTTTGCGGCTGCAGCGAGGGGATGCGTTCGGCATGCACCGGAGAACCTTTCTATCAAGAGCACGAAGGCCAGCGGTACTGTGTGCTCCACTTTCCCGGCAAAGAGAAAAGCGCGGACTTTAAGAGAGTCCTCCAGAGAAAACTCGAGAGTAAGGATTTCAATTTCGGGGGGGTATGGTTCCCTGATGAAGTGTCGTTCTCCAAATTCAAATTTGGAACGACGGGAGACTTCAGCTTTGCCACTTTCAGTAGGGCAGCGGACTTCAGCTTTGCCACTTTCAGTGGGGCAGCGGACTTCAACTCGGCCAATTTCAGCGCGGCGGCAAACTTCGACTCGGCCACTTTCAGCGCGGCGGCACGCTTCAGCATTGCCACTTTCAGCGCGACGGCGAACTTCAGCTTTGCCACTTTCAGCGCGCCAGCGTACTTCATCTCGGCCACTTTCAATGCGGCAGCAGACTTCAGTTGGGCCACTTTCAGCGCGGTGGCGTATTTCACCTCGGCCACTTTCGGAGATCGCGTTAGATTTGCCGGGATCAAAAACCATCAGGCACTCGCCGATACATCGGAGTTGGATCTTCAGTTCGCTAGAATCGAAAAGCCAGATCACGTTTCGTTCCATACACTCAGCCTGCGCCCTCATTGGTTCGTCAACGTAGACGCCCGCAAGTTTGATTTCACTAATGTCGATTGGCGCTGGCGCAGGGTTAATGAAGAGATCGGCGGACTAAAAGGATCTAACCTGTCCTCGGCGCACAACATGTTATTTATCGCCTCTCGACGTCTTGCCGACAACGCCGAGGAAAATCATCGGTACGAAGAAGCTTCACGGTTTCGTTACCTAGCGATGGAAGCCAAACGGCTCGAGCATTCACACGGCCTTGCTCCCTGGCGGCTGAGCTGGTGGTACTGGTTGGCAAGTGGCTACGGCGAACGAGCGCTGCGGGCATTTTTAGTTTTACTAGGTATGTGGTTTGTCGCCGGACTCCTTTACATCCGCGTCGGCTTCGTGCGATGGGAACCAAAGCTGGCGAGCGAAAGCGACATCGCAGTTGCGAAACGAGATGATTTTGGTGCACCGCTGAAACTTAGTCGCGCGTTAACTTACAGTGCGGCCGTAATGACATTTCAAAAACCCGAGCCGCGACCGGCAACCACAGGGGCGCAGACGGTTGTGCTGATCGAAACGATTCTCGGACCTGTTCAAGCGGCGCTCCTCGCACTCGCCATTCGACGCAAGTTCATGCGTTGAATCGCTCGTGCCTCAAACACAAACGCCGACCTTCGCGAAAGAAAGCTTGAGCTTCTTGACGCGAATCACTACCATGTTCGCCATGCCACTTACTCTTGATCAAATCACGGAAGAGGCGATCAAACTGCCGGCTGAATCACGAGCATTGCTTGCTGACAAACTCGTTCAGAGTTTGGAGTCGGAGGAGCCGGACGAGATCCTTCAGCTTTGGTCGGCAGAAGCGATTCGGCGTCGCGACGAGATTCGCTCAGGACAGGTGAAGCCGATCCCAGGCGACCAGGTGATCGAGGAGGCCCGTCGTTTGGTCGGCCGAATGAGTGAATGACCTACGACTTCCACCCGGAAGCGCGTTTGGAATATCTTGAGGGCGCTGCTTTCTACGAAGGACGACGCGCGGGACTCGGTGCAGCCTTCACGATCGAAGTTGAAGCGGCGATTTGAACGCATGCTTCAAAATCCAGGAAGTTGGGCCGTCATTGACCAGGATGTTCGCCGCTGTCTAACCCACACCTTTCCGTACGGCATTCTCTACACAATCGAGCGCGAGCATATTTTGGTTGTTGCTGTCATGCACTTACATCGCCAGCCGGGTTACTGGAGGAACCGTCTATGAGAGTTTTTCGAGCAGTTCTAATAATCGCGTCCGTTGCGCTTTCAGCTAACGCCCAACAACCCCTCCAACTAAAACCCACACCCAAGACCGTCGCCTGGGGTTACTACGACGCGGCGACGGCGCCGGTGATGCGGGTGAAGTCGGGCGACACGGTTGAGGTGCAGACGTTGATTACTTCTTCGCCGGCGCGTCTGGAAGGCGCGGGCGTCAAGCCGGAGGACGTCGAGCAGTCGCTGCGCGAGATCTACAAAGAAGTCACGAACAAGGGGCCGGGTGGTCATATCCTGACCGGGCCCATTTTTATTGAAGGCGCGGAGCCGGGCGATGTGCTCGAGGTGCGCATCAAGCAGATCAAGCTGGCGATTCCTTATGCTTACAACGCTTTCGGTCCGGGCCGCGGGACCATTCCGGAGGATTTTCCTTACGCGAAGATGCGCATCATTCCGCTTGATGCGAAGCGCATGGTCGCGCATTTTTCCGACGGCATCGACATTCCGCTGCGTCCGTTCTTTGGCAGCATCGGCGTGGCGCCACCGCCGGCCGCCGGACGCATCAACAGTGCGCCGCCGGGAATCCATGCCGGCAATCTCGACAATAAAGAGCTGGTCGCGGGCACGACGCTCTACATTCCGGTGCATGCACCTGGCGCTTTGCTTTTAGTCGGTGACGGACACGCGGGACAGGGCAATGGTGAAGTCGATATCACCGCGATGGAGACTTCCCTCATCGGCACGTTTCAATTGATCGTGCGCAAGGACATGCATCTGAAATGGCCGCGCGCCGAGACGCCAACGCACTACATCGCCATGGGTATCGATGAAGATCTGAGGGAAGCCGCGAAGCTCGCCGTACGCGAAGCGATCGACTTTCTCGTCACTGAGAAGCATCTCACGCGCGATGATGCTTATCAGTTGGCCAGCGTCGCGGCTGATTTCAACATCACGCAACTCGTCGACGGAACTAAAGGCGTGCACGCGATGATTCCGAAAGCCATCTTCGTCGCGGCACCCGTGGGGCAGAATGCGAAAGGCGATCAGATTACGCTCGAGCGGGGCCCCTGCTTCGGCAGCTGCCCGATGTACAAACTGACAATCAAGAGCGACGGCACCGTCACCTTTGAAGGTAAGCGCTTCACGAAAACGATCGGAACTGCTGATGGCAAGATTAGTCAAAGCGATTTTCGCGCACTCGTCAGCGAGTTTGAGAAGATTGATTACTTCTCATTGGCGGATGCCTACACGCCGGGCACCAAGCAATGCGGTCAGGTGATGACCGACATGCCTTCAGCAAACACATCGATCAAAGTGAAGGGCAAATCCAAGAGCGTGGCGCATTATCATGGTTGTCGCGGCGAAGGCGCGCTGGCCAGGTTGACGGCGCTGGAAGACAAAATCGACGCCGTCGTCGGAACTCAGAAGTGGATTAAGTAGGAGCGCACGCATCCCTTCGGAGCGCACGCATCCAAGCGTGCGGGTCGCCGGCAACCCTGCCGGCGTCATTAGATCTGCAATGCGAGCAGGATGCTCGCGCACCGCCGACGAGGATGTCGGCGCTCGATGCACGCTCCGTTGTATAATCCGGCGCGTGCCAACTCTGAACCCTATCGAAGTGCGCGTCCTCGGTGCATTGATCGAAAAACAGATCACGACGCCGGAGTACTATCCGCTGACGCTTAACGCCCTCACCGCGGCGTGCAATCAGAAGAACAATCGCAACCCGGTTACTTCATTCAGCGACAGCGAAGTCGACGACGCTCTTTACACATTACGTGACAAGAATCTCGCCTATGTCTTTCACGGCAGCACCAGCCGCGTGCCGAAATACAAGCACGTCGCGCCGGAAGTGATGCACCTGTCGCCGCCCGAAGTGGCCGCGATGTGTGTGCTGATGTTGAGCGGCGCGCAGACCGTCGGCGAGATTCGCACGCGCGGATCGCGGCTCTATGAATTCAGCGGACTGGAAGAGGTCGAAGAAACTCTGCGCGGCCTGGCTGCGCGCGAAGACGATCCGCTCGTAATGAAGTTGCCACGACTGGCGGGACAGAAAGATGCGCGGTTCGTCCACTTGCTGTCGGGCGCGCCCGACGTCGAAGCGTTGAGTGAATCAGCGCCGGCCGAAAGATCCGCTCGACGAGCACCGGACAACGACCGGGTCGCAATCCTCGAACAACAGGTCCAGACGTTGACTCAAAAGGTCGCCGGTCTCACTGAACAATTCGAAGCGTTCAAAAAACAGTTCGAGTAAACATCGATGAAGCGAATCCTAATCACCCTGGCGTTGGTGTTGTGTGTCTTTGCAGTGGCTGCGGCCCAGAAGAAAAAGCTGGTCCCCAACTGCATGCAAGACCCCTTCGACGCGCTCAAGCCATTTCCCAAAATCGAATACGACTGCCCCGAGGGCGTCAACGATTTCGACGATAAGATCCTGAAGCTGCCGGATAGACTCGCGTCGATCCGAAACGCAATTAAGGGACTCGAGACCTTTACCAATCCAAAGTGGTGGGCAGCCTCGGTTGACGAATTGAATGCCTGCTCTCTGCACAAGAGCGTCGGGGCGTTGACCAATGAAGAAAAAGAATCGTGGCTGCGCGGCGATAACTTCGTCAATCTGATCGGCAACAAACAAATGCGTCTCGTCTTGATCGACGACCCGTGCTACCAGACTGGCTTTAGCGGATCGAACGGGTTCCTCCTCTATCACAAGGACGGCAAAGTATTCGTCTCGCAGGTGCTGAATGGTTTCTACTCGCGCGTGGACAATGCAGTCGGTATGGATTTTGCGAATCTGAATGGGCAGCAAATCATCGAACTCTCAACGGCCAACAGCATGCCGCCGTCGCTTTACTATTACTACTTCGCCATCGATCCCGGGACGAACAAAGCGGTGCCGAAGAAAATGTTCAAGGACGGCAGGAAGCTCACCAACGAAATCTATTCAGACATGCTGATGGACTATCCCAGGAGTTTCGGCTTGCCGAAGGACGCGAGCGAATTGAATATCATTCGCCAAGGCCGGCTGGCGCCGAGCTTCAGTGCGTACGAGGTAAGCGATCACGGCAGAATCCACGGTAATCAAAATCAGAATTTCAACCGCATCATTTATCGCTGGAATGGACGATTCTACGTCGCGCGATAAATTTGGAGTGCGGCGACTCGTCGGCGCTTTTGGTTGGCTAAGGAAAAGCGCCGACAAGTCGGCGCACTCCAAAAAAGAAACTGACGTTTCAAGTCGCGTTGACGAGGGCCAACGTCAGCGCTAGTATTCGCCGTCAAAAATCCGTGCGAGCAGGATGCTCGCGAACCGCCCGCAGGATGCGGGCGCTCCAGGGAGGCCCCATGATCACCCGACGCTTACCCGTAGCAGTTCTCGCTGCTACCGTTTTATTTCTGATTTCAACCACCGCCCGCGCACAGTACAAACTGGAACTGTGTGAGGATCTCAAGATCACCGAAGCACACTACGGCATTAATACCGTCGAGACTGCGACCTGCGTCAATCCCACTAAGACGTTTAGTCCGAAGGGCACGCTCCGCAACATCCACATTCTGTATTCATTTCCCAAAGTGCCGACCGGCGCCGGGGTAACGTTCATGATCACGAAGAACGACGCCGACGGCGAATATGTCGAGAACAAGGACTACCAGGTTTCGCCGCAGCACACGACCGCGTACGCGCAATTCACCATCAACACACCGGGGAAATATTTCGTGCGGCTGGCGAACTACTACAACAAGACTCAGGTCTGGGCCACCAGCGAGTTCACCATCGGCGCCGACACAGTTGGCCCACGCTCGACCGGCAACACTGCGGCGGGTGGTGGTCAGGTGTGGGTTTGCAAATCAGTCGACGACAACTGGAACTGCGTCGGCGGTGCGAACCAATGGCCGGCGAACAAAGGCTTCGACGTGCTCTTCAAAAACCCGACGCCGGTGGGCGCGGACTTCATCGGCATCATCTTCTATAAACAGGACGCCAGCGGCAAAGACGTAGAATTCATCAACGAGTATCAGCAGAACATCGGCGACAAGAACCGCATGTATGCCACTCAAAACAATGAACTCTCACTGCCAGCGGGCACCTATTCGCTCTACATAATTCCCTGGGGCAAGCGCGAAACGATGGAGCATCGCGGCAACCTGAAAGAATATTTTGCGAAGATGACTCTGACGGTGAAATAGTCGCGAACCACGGTAATTATCTACCTGACGGCTTCAGAGATTTGTAACGATGCGAACAGAAAACGCCGAAGGCGTTTACCAACTGCCAGCCCAGGGTTGCGCGCGCCGGCGCACTACCCTGGGGTAGCGCCAGATGGATTTGTGCCAACCCTGAAAGGGTTGTGATTAAACCTCACGCGGCCCGGTGAATTCGCAAACTCTTTCAGAGTTCGTTTACCGAATGTCCTTAGTTTCCCAGGGCGTTGCCCTGGGCTGGAATTTGCAAACGCCTTTGGCGTGAACACCGCCACTAACCGAAGAGGCGCAAAGTGCGTCAAGTAGGTAATCTCGCAACTACTTAATTGGCTCCAGCTTCCAGAACACCAGGGTCTTGTTAAATTCGGCAAGATCCGCTGCGCGAATAGTTTCAAACTTCGCTAGTTGCTGGTTCAGTTCAATGGAAAGTTCATTGAACACCTGATAGCTCGCATTTGTGGGCCGGGCGTCGCCGGTTTCGACCGAACGACGCAGCGCCCCGATCCGGTTATTCAACTTGATCGGAAAATTCAGCGGGTCCTGGTTGCTTTGATTGCGGACCTGGTAAATTTCTTCTTCGACGGCGCTCAGTTTTTTCGCCAAAGCATCGGCAGCCGGAGCCAGACTTCGATCGACCGACTTAGCGGCGCGATCCTTCAGTTGCTTCTTGATCTCGCGAATATCGAT
>Ga0207511_100174_pt1 | contig 13761 bp, 9 predicted proteins | sample NitcycUWRSCHO22C_FD_188265 | JGI IMG/M metagenome (GOLD analysis project Ga0207511, IMG submission 188265) | Soil microbial communities from Arlington Agricultural Research Station in Wisconsin, USA - Nitrogen cycling UWRJ-SCHO22-C (SPAdes) | ecosystem: Environmental > Terrestrial > Soil >... | reverse complement strand
TCTATCTGAGACAACCCTAGATAGAAGTGGCGTTTCCTAAAAACTTCTCTTAGCGTCTCGCCGGCTTTAGGATCGCGAAGCGGGTTTGACACACTCATGACTATATAAGTCTTCTCGTCTAATGTGCGCGAAAACACTTCTATAGTTATTAGCTTAGAGCCATTGAACCCTCCATGTTCTAAAGCGTTCTTAAACAGTTCCCCAAAAAGTGAATTGAGGTACAGACGACTAGTTCGGATTCTCTCAATACTCGGGACATTCCATTCCAAATGCGAAGTGACATGTGCTATTTCAGATCTTCGGCCTTCATCCTGAATTCCCTGATTCTTGGCAAAGTCCATTGCTTCCGTAATCTCACTCTCGACGCATTGCTTTAGCTCAGAGGTATCCAAAAACGTATCCAGCGATAAAGGGCTGGATCTGCCACTCCGAAGAAGCACTGCCTGCCTTGCGATCTTCCCGAGCTCTTCCAATCGTTTAGTTACAACCTCTGCGCTCGCGAGAGACTCTTGAACGTTTTCTGGGAGCTTGTAATCCTCGCTGCTGCTGGCCGCGCGGTACACATTCGTTCGAAGCCGCCGTAATGATTTTGCTATTAGATGAAAATACTCGCCCAGATCTTCCTCGCGCTTGTTGTTCCGTTCTAGCCTAGCCTCCAACATCGCAGATCTGTGCATCAGCCACATCATAGTGACAGCAAGCCGGCGAATTCGCGCTTCCTGTTCGTTCAAACCTTGCTCGCGCAGACGACTATTCAACTCTTGGCTAGTTTCGTCGGTATCAAACAAATCCCGACAAAGAATGAAGACTCCGCCACCCGCTCGATCCCCAGACTTCTGGTGCTGCACATTTCCTAGAATTTTTGAATCCGTCAAATCATCCGATTGATAGAGCCTGGGCCGCGTAAACGGTACGATTATCAAAATGGCATGATCCAACTTTCGTATGGATGCGTCCTGTAACTCCTCCACCGACACCTCATGAAAATAGGTCAATAGACGATTCAATATTATTAGCGGCAAGTCCCGGGAAGGCTCGCGTTGAATTCCCGACTTCGAAGTCTCTGATGAGGTTTGGGTGCCGAAAGGATAAAATTCCGGGAGTCCAACCCGAAACTTTTCGCCACTGGCGCTTTCCACCATGTAGGTCTTCCGATTTATCAAGACCTCATCATCCACGCCATAATCCAACGGCAGTTCAGGCGCCACGCTTTCTGAAAGTGACAGTACCTCCCATAGATAGGCATAGTCATACGTCTCTGGAGTCCCAACAATTGACCTCTTCATTTCAGTTACAACACGTTCAGTGGCCGTATCCCAGGCCTTTAATAGCCGGTTATTCTTTTTGAAATCGGTAAAGGCAGCGATCGCCGAAACGAACTTCGGCTGATCGTCGTGGTTTTTTACGCCAATAATCTTTGTCGCGGCTTGCGCACGTGCATCATCGTATCTTTCTAATGAGTCATTATCGATAATCGCCAACTCAACGAGTGAAAGTTCAAGGGCAAAGCTCTTCGCGAGCTGGGAAAAGCTCTCGAAATCAGGAGCCATTAAATCCGCTAAAGTCTGACGCTCAGAGCTGATATTAGGTGTTTTATCCAAATCACCTTTCCGTACCTTTTCGGCTAGAGAAAATATTTGAAAGAAGTCGGGAGGAAAAAGCTCAGATTCCTCCAATCCGCCCAATAAGTCTTTTCGTAGAAAGCCTTTAGCCATTCTACCGTCCCTAATCTCCCCTCCAAACGCCGCATTATCATTGAAGCGGTCTATCGAGTCCAAACGTCCCAAGTCGGCCTCCCCATAATGAGACTCAAGATCTCGTGGCATGTGAATCATCTCGCGAATCTTATCGTCACACAACATTCCGCGCGCTTGCGTAGACCTCGGCCTCCAGCCGCATATAACCCCGTGTGCAACCCCAATGCCAACAGACCAGCCAGAGGCAAACCTCATAAAATGACCAGTTTTCATTAAAAGAGCGTCAAACTGGTCGCGTATCTGTAAGAAGGAGCGCAGTAACTGTAATCAAGGTTACAGTTAGAGAGGCTGAGCGGCAGCTGCCTTTTCTAGACGTGGTGATGGGCGTTGAATATATTGTAATGAAGTCAATGCCTAAAGGAACCTCGGAAAAATTAAAGTCACAACCGCCTAGCGCGAAGCGGAAGAAATCAAGCAAGGAACCAGCTCATATTCGGAAAGGCAAGATCGTTGAAACTATCGTCGCTCTGCTTCACGAAACTCCTGGGGTCCAGGTCGAAACCAACGTCGAACTCCCGCCCAAACATGGCGATCCCGAAAGGCGGCGTGAGATTGACGTTCTTCTTACCGGAAAGATCGCGGGATACGAAGTCAGAATTGCTTTTTCATGCAAGAACGAAGCACTTCCGATAAAACCCAGCCTAATCGACGAATTCGTCGGCACGTTAGATGATGTTGGCATACCCTACGAACATGGGATCTTCGTTTGTGTGAACGGATACACGAAGGGCGCTTTAGATCGAGCGAAAGTCAGAGGAATAAAGACCCTTGTTCTGCGAGGACTCACCAAGGACCGCTTAACTTCCGAGATTTCAAAGGCATTTCAGTTTAACGTTTACTTGCTGGCAGACGTTACGTCTATCACGGTGACCAATACTATCGGCACTACTAAACATGGCGCCGAATTTCTTGTCTTTTGTGATAGGGCTCAACGATTGTGTGGGACCGTGCTCGATTTGATTTTTGATCGCTGGCAAAAGGGAGAACCGCACTCTGTAATCCGGGAGTACGAGATTGGTCTTGATGTTCCGAAAGGCTGGCACCAGTTTGTGGCGGGGAAGCCGATTCAAGTTCTCGAAGCAGGTTGCACCGTTAGGGTTACCGGCCTCGTCGTCGAGATCGCGGGCGAAGCTCAGCAACATTCATTGGTTAACCCGGTTAACAATGTCACAGAGCGAACTCAGATCGCGGTTTCGTTTGATAGGACCGAAAAGGGGGAAAGCCTCCCGCTTGCCGCATTTACTTCGGAGGGTGATCTTGACGCATTCCTGACCCGTGACTCCATGGTCCGCGTCGTATCACGAATTCGTCTTCCCCGCTTGCTATGTGGAAACATTTATTATCCTTTAAGTGAAAGAGTCGCCCGCCTCATGTTCGCGTCGATGAAAGACGCGAATTCCCAGCCCATCTCGTTTGCCAGCGTCGAAGGTACCGACCTTAGCGCGGCTTTCGAGAAGCCTTGGTACGGGTGGTTCAAGTCGGGCGCACCGGTACTCGTAAGAGATGACTCCGGTGAAACACTCGACGTCAGGTTATTGATGGAAGCTGGCGATTTCGCTAAGGTCGTTTCTCTAGAGTCAAAGTTTCGAAAGGACCCAACGCCTGAATTTGCCCACTTACTGAGCTGGGCACACTATATTCAAGCTCAAGAAATCATTTCCAAGGCCTCGCGCCTTACCAAATCAAGGCGAGACCGGCAAATGCAGCTCGCGGTCCAAAAAATCAAATCAGCGACGAAGATCAATCCCTCATTAACCGAAGCCTACAAGACGTTAGGAAGCGTCTTACGCGATCTCGGCCGCCTCCAGGAATCTGTGACTGCTTACGACGATGCGATAGCACTTAACGGGACGGACTTCGAGGCATGGGCCGATCGCGCGGCTCCGTTAATAAATCAAAACGAATTCACGAAAGCAGTCGAGTCGGCATCTAAAGCGCTGGAACATGCGGCCGATTCACGTAGCAAGGCTTACGCGTTAGCCACGCGTGCTGCCGCTTATAATTTTGACGGAAAGAGTAGGGAGGCCGTCGAGGATCTTCTTAGTGCATGGCGTCTTGCTCCGGCTCTCATCACCGAAAGTTTCGAAGCGTATGACATATACGATCCGATCTGTGTCGCTGAACCATCACCGCAAGGCATCTTACTCCTTGCAGAAATGCGTTGGGCACAGGCTGTTCATTTCTTACTGGAGAATAAGTCAGAAGATGCGCAGAAATCAGCTGAACTTGCCGGCGAAACACTCGAAATTCTCACATTAGTCAACAACGAGGAGAACACAACAATCCAAGGCTCACTTTCAAATGATTTGATCGATGATACGGTTGTCCGAATTGCAAAGGGACTAACCGCCTCGGGTCAAGACGATTTCATCAAGGCCAATATTAGTCGGATTCAGAAATGGATGGTGAGTATTCGCGGCAAGGAACTCGACATGGGCTCGGACTAACTTCCCGAGATAGCCTGGCGGGTTTGTGAAGGAACAACTTAATCACTAGTGCTTAGATGAGTATTTTCGAAAAGACATTGAACCGCCATCTTTGGCGCCTAGCAACTTCTTTTGACCTACCAGACGGGCTATTGTCCGCTGTCGTTCGTTTACCGCTTCAATTAAGAACGCTACCTCCTCATCGGTGAGGTTGTAGTCATCTGCCAATTGCAAGAACTTTCGAGCATTTTCTATTTCAAGCTGTTTATCGATCAATTGTCGTCGCTTCCGGCCAGAGACGTTCTCAATAATTTTCAAGATAAAGTCTTTTAAGTGACCAACAATGATCCCAATACCTGCAACGTCTTGGAAACCCGGGGACCCGTATCGAACCTTAATAATCTGAAGGAATGGTGAACCGGGATTACACTCCCTGAGCCAGCGCGAATGTCGTCTTATGTCTCCCTTGAATTTGCTACGCGCCCCGCTTGGGCTTCTCGTCATGGTCGTTTCTAACGCTGTCAAAAGCATATATAAATCATCCAAGGCTAAACAGAATTCACCCATGTCTTCAGTTGACCAATTTCCATCAATTGAAAAACGGATTATTCGCGGCCGTCGAAGTCTGTGATGTTCTTTGGACCAGCGATAGTGAGAGTCTGCCATTGTGAATAACCTCGGTTCGAGCCTTATATCAGTTTGATATGCTTTAGGTAAAGGTCGTCTCTGCCGCACTTTTCCGAGCCCTCTGCTCGAGGAATTCTTCTTGACCGGGGACCCAGAACTACACGATTACACGTGGCGCTACTTTCCGCAGTTCATTCTTGAATACTTCGATTTGCGTTTTCGAATATGAAGCCTTGCCATCGGTCGTCTTCGAGGGGCTCACAACGATTCGCATTCTGACGTTAACAGCATGGATAATGTAAGAGGATTGGTCTCAAGTTTCACAACGCGACATGACCCCATTAGATACAGTTCGAAACCTCATTGATCAGGCGGCGGACGAATATGAGGAATGTTGGACATTTCTATGTTCCTGGAAGGAAGGAAGAAACAGGCCGGCTTCTACTCAAATACTGGATTTTCAACCCAAGCTCGCCAACGCAATCTTCAAACTTGGGCACCTGCATGAATCCCTTGCTAAGGAGCGAACTTCTCTTATCCGGCGCAAGAAGAATCTTTCCCCAACGTGGTTCCGTCGTCGTATGAGCGCGCTTGCCGGATACCAGAATGCGTTAGCTGAGGCTATTAAGATTGGTCGCGTAATCGGTGATTCGTTCGCATGGATCTTTTACCAGGGAGAGCGAGATCGCTTTCGAAAGCACTTTTTGCACGAGCCAATTTTTAAGATTCCTTCCGGGCTTGGAGGTCGAGGCGAGATTGCCTTCGTCAAGCGGTTCGGAGTGTTTAATGGTCACTTGCTCATCTATCACGGAATAACGTCTTTTCTACGAATCGGCGACGTAAGCTTTTGGAATCCAATATCAAATACAATAACTGCAATAGGGGAATTAAAGGCTGGGAAACCAACTGAATCTGGTTTCCCAATGCGGCTCCATCTCATATGGCCTGAAACTTCGAAATCATTTTGGCCGAAGCCAAAACAACCCGCGGCACCAGTGCTAAAAAGTCAACCAACTAGCAAGGATGAGCAGTTAAGAAAACAGCTAAATAGAATGGCTACCTCCCTAAGCCTCCCGCAGTTTCGGCAAGTCATAAAAGTGCACCATCAGATGCACTTCAACGAACTCAGTACAATCGCCGACAAACTGGATGAGAGTGCTTCAGCCGTGGTTAGGGTAGGAGATGGTTTGATCTTAATGGGCTTAAGACATTCAAAAGGCGAATCTCTATCCAGCCAACTATTGCCCAAAAGACCGATCGCGTTGAATAAGAGACTCGCAGGTATTGAAGCTCACGCCCTAAGCATTATCGATATGAGTCAGGTTGACCATCCTGACGATACCAACCGTTTCTTCATTGGCGCGTTGGATTTCGTCGCATTCCCGGGAACTGCTCCAATCTTATGGTGGCCGATATCTTCAGAGTTCGCTCGCAAGATGATCTTCCACGAAGTAACGGTCACAGCTATTTATAACCCCGCGCATCTCGTACGCAAGCTCAAAGCGGCAGGATACGATGTGAAATTGCAGCGTAAGACGATGATTGTTTCAAAAGTAATTGATGGAGTGTGCGTGGTTTTCGGGAACATGCATCACTTTCTAACTTATGTTCAGCGTCATCTACTGCGAGAGGAGGCGGTAATCAACATTTTCCAAAGGGTTCTCGATGGAGTAAAAGCCGAAAAGCTTTCAGAGAACACGAGAATTGATTTAGATACTCAACTCTTCTACTAGCGCCGTCGCGAAGCTGGTTACATTTAATGATTGTTTACAAATACCTCCACCCTGACAGAATCGATGTTCTGAACAACAATCTTGTTCGCTTTACGCAACCCGCTGCGTTGAATGATCCTTTTGAACTTATGCCAAACCTTTCTGAGATAAGGCGATTCTTCGCGAATTTAACGAATAGCTTTACGTCCAAAAATGCCTCTCACGCTGATTATGGCCTCCAGTCGACCGATGAGATCATTAAAGACACTTTCGGCCGGTGGAATGCTGACAACGCAAGTAGCCTCCTTTTCCTAAGCTTGAGCAAGGAACGCAATAACTTGCTAATGTGGTCGCACTATTGCGATTCACACCGCGGGTTCACACTCGGATTTGATTCGTTTCACCCTTTCTTTAGTGAGTCCAAACCGGGTATCAAATCAGTCTTGCGAGAAGTTATATACTCACGCACTCGACCCGTGATTCCTGCGCCGGACGGCGACGCGGAATCATTCTTTCAGGCTAACACCAACATCCTTACGAAGAGTCATCACTGGGCTTACGAACGAGAACTCCGCCTGTGCGCAAGCACCGCCGCAGCTGATGAAACGAAGACAGGGATCAACAGCGAGCCAATATACTTATTTCGATTCCCGGTCGAGGCCTTGCAGGAAGTCATTCTTGGACATCGCATGTCGAACGAATCCAAGGAAGAAATTATTCAAGTAGTCGGACGAAGCTATCCCGACGCAAAGATATATGCGACGGCGCTTAGCGAATTAGAATACGATCTAGAGATAAATCCGATTCCGTAATTAGCTTCCAGCCACCACTTCAGCTACGTATTTGCGCCAAGGCCGGTGATCTTCATAACGCCGTCTTAGTCTGTCGAGCGCCTTTGCATTCGGGAGCCCAAGGGCCCTAGCTACATCCTCTCGTGTTATCTCACTTTCAGAGATCCGGGAGAGAGACCGAATCGTATCACTCAATAGGGTGAAAAACTTAGTCTTGCCAAACCTTCGTGAAACTCCAGAGCCAGCTGTGCCTTTTGGTCTTCCACGACCTCGCGCAATTTCCCATAAGGCCGCTCTGAGGCGCTTTCGCTTGCGCGAATTCCCTTCGCTGACCATAACCTTGATGATGTCCGCAAATCGCGACTGATTTATCCCGATAGGATCGACTTCTTTGTCTTCCAATTCGCTCAAGCTGCTTTCGAGACTGCCCTTATAGATCTCCTCAACAACAACTCTCGATTCCTGAAACAGGTCCTCGATTGCCTCCTCTAACTTGTCACGGAGATTATTTAGGAAATAGACGGTACCGGCGGTCGTAAAGGTTTCAGCAACACTTGCAGCAACCTCCTTTGACAGCTGTCCATTTATTTCGAGTTTATCCGTGGATGCTGTGATCGGAGCGGACGCGAGCTTTTGCGCGTCGACAAGAAGATCCTCGACGAAACGAATTGGCAAATAAACGTACATGAATTCCGGGCCTCCCCTTGCACGTGCAAGATCGCCGGAAACCCAGAGCCGAGAAACCTCCAATACGGAATCACTGTCGTTGGGTTGAACAAAAGGCTGCGGATGATCTTCTGCAAATCGATTGATCAAACATCGACTAAGAATTCCCGCCGCAATTCTGCGTGTCTTGCTTTGCTTCTGGTCGGATATTATCTGAACCACTTCGATTATGTGACGAACGATGTGCTCTAACGACGCCTGTCCTGTCATCAGCGGCCTTGAATCTGGTCTCTTCTTCATGAGATCACACCTTCCAACATCAATACTAATTCAGGATTACAACCTTTGAGCCTGTTGGCAGAGCCCTCTGCATCGAAGATTAGAGAGTCTGGCTCCCACAGCTTCGCGCTCTATGAGTTTATAGGCGGCTATTAATAACAGCGCCAATAGTAATAGGCGAATCAACAGGTAATCGATCTTATCGAAGACTTCTTTTCCCCTCTTAAATTCCATTGCCTCATTCCTCCCAAAACAAGTGATGTACCGGTTGCGCCGGCCGATCCAAAGTTAAGAGACAGAAGTGGACAATTAATTCGGTTGTGAATTTTATTTAGAAGGTCGGACGGAAAGTTATCGCAAGGACGTTCTCTGCCGTTCAATCATGGTTCTCCCATCTTCTCCGCCGCAGAATGTAAAGAGAGCTGCTCCAGACTTCAAACGCCGGAGACAATTTATTAGGCTTAAGATCAGACCACCATGACAAGTCATCCCCTGTGCCGAGTTGAGCCATGAGCATCGCGGCCACAACGATTTTGTCGGGACCGGTAGATTCCAATGTCCACCTTCGCAAAAGCATCCGCAGGTCAAAGCCTATGTTGTTGGATTGTCTTTCCAGATCATAAAAGTTAGTTGTACGTCTAACCGACTCCGGACCTTTGGGAACCTTACGCGCGGCGGCATTCAGAATGGTGCGACCGTCAGCTTCGTTTAACCAGCAGCGAAGCGTTCCCTTTAACCCGCGAACCTTTCGGGATATACCATGCGATTCCAAGGATGCCGCTTTGCCGGCATTCAAAAACAGAGTAATCAACCAATATTGACTCATCTCCGAAAAGCGATAGAAGACTGGGACTACGACATCGACCATTCTGTCGGACACAAAGTAAGAGTTGCCACCTCCCATTCCAAATTCTTCCAAGTCTTCTGACTTCGCTTCAAGCATAACTTGTCCTAGAAACTCTAACGCTTCAGGAACATCAGATCTCCACAGACTATTCCACATGCTGGGTGTTGCAGAGAGTAAACTCGCCTTCTCGTTAAGTAACCTTCCAACACCATCGGGCGGAAGATTCTGGGGAATACGCTCAACATATTGTCTTTCCATGATTTCTGACGCCAACGCCGTTTCCAAATTATTGAACAATGCATCGGCCACACCAGGCTCGTGATAGAGTAAGTAACAATAAGGCAACCATGCGCCCGGCCGAGACTCAATTCGATCAGTTAGGAGTGGGACTGCCGTACGATCTCTCAGCCCCAACCTAACTTGTAGGATTTCATCGAAGAGAGCGTCGCCCTCATTGATTCTCTGTACTTTTTCCAAATCGTCAGCAACAACAAATCGTTTCCAATGCCAAAGAGCTACTTTACGAACGTCGTACGGTTCATCGGTCTCGATCAAACGCCAGAGCCGCTCTCTCGATTCTCGCTTAACTGGAACATTCTCTCGGCGAACGGCATTCTTTTCATGGCTTTCGGTCGCCTCAATTTGATCCAACCAGTAACCTCCAAACTTGGCTGTTAGGCGAACATAAGCTTCCATCGTAGCCGGCATGTCGATACCGCGCAGGACGTACAACATGTTCGACCTTAAATCATCGTAATGCGTCGCGACTCTGGCAATTGTCTCAGAAGCTCTCTCCGTGATGTTCGTACTTAAGACGAAGTGAAGTGATTCCGAGAACTTCCTATATCGCTCGCTGGCGTGATGTGTATTTCCTTCCATCCGGTCTTCGTCGCTCCAAAGCCGACCACGAAGTAATGCTTCTTCCAGGTGATTGTCCTCTTGACCACAACGACTAAGCGCCCAAATAAGAGGAATCAAAGCCGATTGTTTTTGGTCTTCGGCAACCGCGTTCCATGCATTCCATGCCAACTCTGCTAGTTCTTGCCAACGTACATAACCACAGAATGCTAAAACGGGAATCAGACTAGTGGGATCGTGCAATTCAGTTACGAGTTCTTTGACGACTTTGATTCTTCGGTTCTCGTTGATTTGCAGATACCCCTCTTTGGCCCGGTCGAGCAGCGGAAAATTGATGCCGAAGAAAGTAAAGAATCTCTCCATGAGCCGTAGGCCTGCGTGGGTCTCTCCATTCCTAAATCTGCCAAGGTAGACATCAAAACTACGTTCCAGGTTTTCTGTTATATCCAGCACTGCTGGACTATTTATTTGCGCGAGTCGATGAAGTAGGAACCAAAGCGGGGCTTGGACAAAGGTATCCGTTAGAAACGTTCGGTCTTCAAGTAAGCTTCGCAATCGACTTATCAGCTGTGCTTTGGTGTCCTCTTCTTCAAACTCATTGAGTGTTAAAGCGGCGGCCAGAGCCGAGGGTTGATTCTCTGACAGCATGTCGACGAGTCGAGAGTGAAACTCCGAATCAATAAAAGGAAAGGCCCAGCCCCAAGCTTCGCCTAAACCTGGTACTGACATAAACCTAATTAGATCTACGTCGTCTCGCGCTTCAGAAAAGCGTCGAGCAAGCCATCTGCCCACGATCGCGTCTCTTAGTCGATCATGCTTCCAGCGCCAAAAAGAGCCATCCACACTCTGTTCGACCCAACCAATCTGATTTGTTTTGCCTAGTCGAAGTAATAGGTGTGAATCGTGCTCGCCTAGGCTCTTACTTATGATTTTCCAAGCCGGTTCGGGATTGTCGTTCAGAACGGTTAGCTCAACCAGACGTTCCAGCGCGACGGAGTATTGATCTTGCGTCGCGTCATCTCGCGATTTCGCCGCCTCTGAGGTCGCCATTGCCAGAACATCTTCGACGATTGTACGAAGAATTACGGGGCGCTTTGTTTTGAAAGACAACGCGGTTCGACCAAAAGACGACAGCGCAAGACCACACAGAAAAGGATCACCCTCAAGAGTATCGAATAACGACAACGTTCCGGCTCGGTCACCGCCGGAGTAGGTATTAGCCAGACGCTTCCGCTCATGTTCCGAATAGAAGTTGAGCTGGACGATAGTCCATTCACTTCTGTCCTCCCGGCTCTGTTGCGTTAGGTGGTTCGGCCAGACCGGCACAATGAACGCGATGCGAGGTTGATTCTGTGCGTCGGCGCGGTCAAAACGAGAGCAGACTTGAATCGCTTCAAGCGCCTCATAAGGGGAAGCCACTCTGTTTACATCGTCAACCAGCAACGCAAGCTTGCTTAGAGATCGTTCGACAATGTCTAGCGCGTCTTCACCCGCACGTTCGTTCAGGGCGGGGTGAAAACGATGAAGTACTCTCTGCAAAAGTGTCGGTGGAGAGATGGCAGATTCAAGGTCCTCTGCAGGCGCCCAGAGGGCTATGACATCCTCTGATCGTAGCTTAACCGCAGCTTGGCGAATGAGAGTTGACTTCCCGGCGCCAGAAGGAGCGACAACGCCAATCAAACCCACACTTCGATCGGTAAGCACAGATGCAACGTGTGAACAGAGGTCCCTCTCAATCTCCGATTGGCCGATGCTTCGGCCTTCAAACCTTTCCCTATGGTAAGAGAGCGAACGAATGCCTATTTTCCTCAAAAGGCTTTCGCTCAATCGAGAGGCGTCTATCCCCAGGAACTCTTCGCGCAGATAGTGACCTTCAGGATCGCGGTCAAGAAAATCAACTAACGACGAAGCCTCAATTAACTCAAGTTCGATATTTAGATGCTTACACCGCAGCTTAATCTCGCGATATAGGTCTATCTTGTTTTTGATCTGACGGTTCCATGCGAGATATAGAGTTCGTTTGCTGGGAATCTCTTCTGTCCAGCGCTCGAACACCTCGTGCGCTTTTGCGATATCACCAACCTCCGGCTTCCCTTTAGCTTTTGGCCCACCCAGCCACTTGCGGCGAATGCCCGTGGGTTTTTCAACAGTTGCCGCAAGATGCACCAATTCAGAAGGTGGACCGTCCACATGCAGTATTGCATCGACTGGGCATTTGATGAGCTTGCCTTCCTCATTCATGCCAGTATGAATCAAACGTTCTAGTTTCCGATTCGTGCGGCGGAGGTACAAAGCCACTAACATCTCAAACTCCGCTTCCTTTATATCTGCAAGTTTCTTAAGCGTACTCATTGAAAAGTTCAAACCGGACGATTCTTATCCACCAATCTTCCCTTAGAACAAATAAAAGCGGCAAGCATCTGGCGAGTAAAAACAAAGGCTCTAACGGCGCGAACCGCTAGAGCCCTATGAAAACCTAACGCGATTGCTCGCATCAAGCCTTCAGCAAATCCATTGTGAGCCGATCGCATAACGAAAGGCAAGAAACAATGGAAGAACGAGAACTGAAAGCTCTCGAGATCGCCGCTAAGTCTAAACTCACCCGGAGAGGTAAGACCTGGTTAGTTCCCTCTCAATCAGTTCGCGGAGCCCAATACACCGTCAAGCTCGATCCTCAAGAGCCTGAATGCAGTTGTCCAGATTTCGAATGTCGAAAACAACGGTGCAAACACATCTTCGCGGTTGAATACACAGTCGAACGCGAGCAAACCGCAGACGGTGAAACGGTCTTCACCGAATCGTTCAAGGTTACGCGGCGAACCTATTCGCAAGATTGGAAAGCCTACAATCTCGCTCAAACGCAGGAAAAGGCAGAATTCCAAACTCTGTTATTTGACCTCTGCCGAACAATTCCGGAACCAGAACAGTATCGTGGCAGGCCGCGGCTTGCGCTTGCCGACATCATTTTCTCATGCGCTTTCAAGGTTTACTCCACGCTCTCAACCAGACGTTTCATGACAGATTTACGAGAAGCAAAAGAACGCGGCTATCTTTCAAAACTCCCAAATCACAACTCTTTGTTTCGCTACCTTGAAGCGGACACCCTAACACCGCATCTCTATCAGCTCGTTACCATCAGCAGCCTTCCATTGAAAGTAATCGAGACTGAATTTGCGGTTGATTCCTCGGGCTTCAGCACGGGGCAGTTCATGCGCTGGTTGGACGTCAAATACGGCAAGAAAGAAGACCGTCGCATGTGGCTGAAGATGCACCTCATCTGCGGCGTCAAAACGAACATCGTCGCATCGGTCGAAATCAGTGACGGATATGCCAACGACTATCATTACTATAAAGGTCTTGTCGCTAGAACCGGTGAAAACGGATTCGATATGAAAGAAGTGTCAGCTGACAAGGCCTATCTTGGCGGCGAGAATCTGCTCGCCACCCTTCGTCAGGGCGCCATTCCTTACATCCCATTCAAATCCAACTCTCAGATCCAAACGAACTACGGCCCAAAATCCGAACTCTGGACCCGAATGTTTCACTTTTACAACTTCCATCGCGAAGAGTTTCTCCAGCATTACCACAAACGGTCGAATGTTGAGACTACATTTAGCATGATCAAAGCAAAGTTCGGCCAACGGCTGCGAACTAAGACTCTAAACGCACAAATCAATGAAGCCCTCTGCAAGGTGCTCTGTCACAATCTTTGTGTGCTGATTCAATCCGCGCATGAACTAGGGGTTGAAGCAGCCTTTACGGACGAATTGTGGAAATATAGTGACCATTAATCACAAT